>Ga0209201_1002111_pt1 | contig 20448 bp, 17 predicted proteins | sample AD_UKC055_MetaG_FD_184411 | JGI IMG/M metagenome (GOLD analysis project Ga0209201, IMG submission 184411) | Active sludge microbial communities of municipal wastewater-treating anaerobic digesters from USA - AD_UKC055_MetaG (SPAdes) (version 2) | ecosystem: Engineered > Bioreactor > Anaerobic >...
CCCGGAGGATGCTCCAGTAATGAGCGCCACCTGGCTCTTCAGACGGCCTGCGCAGGCCAGACGGCTGATAGACACGATGTGCACTCCTTTTGAAGTGCCGATATGGCGGACATTGGTTAAAAAACCTTGTCTTCACATGGCGGGCGCTTTCCCAGGAGCCGTTTCATAGTACTCGCAAGTGCAGTGTACACACTGTTCAGAGGCTCTCACCTTGTCTGTGCAGCGCTTCCACGTGCACAGTAGTGGTTTGAAGCGAGTGAATAGTCCGCCCACACAAGACATCCGGGACAAAGGCAATTCTGTACAACCTGCAGATCGTTACATGTTGCTCTTCCACTTGAGCAATAAATGCCCGGAACTTGTTCCGGTTTAGGCAGGCTCTGGATGTCTTTTATATTATTGTACATATCGTGAGCACATTTACTATTGATCTGTACAGGGCATTTACCGCACAGACAGTGGTCAATATTATTTTTTGTATAATCGACTTTCGCCATATTCGGTTCCTCCAGTATCTTGATACTTATGAATATTTCTCATCGGATAAACAGCCATCACCTCTGGTCTGTATGAGACGGATATGGCCTATCCTTCGCAAATGGATGTAAGCGACTGGTGTTTCCTCACCGCCTCAACCCGGTTATGATTTTTTTTGGCTGACTCCGGCTTTTTTCATGATTTCCGCTCATGGATATACAATCGACCAACGCGACATATGCGAGTCGGGAGAACCTTCATAAGGTTTCAATACGGGGGCAATCCGTATGAATCAAGGTATACAAAGAAGGAAGGGTAATGTGGCTTCGATACCTCGAAGATGGCTGAGGGCAGCTCCCTCTGCACATATCATGAGAAAGTATGGAAAACCGGAACTGATGTTTTCTTCGCCTATTGTAGCTTATGGGGTAAACAGCTCAAGTATAGAGTTCTCCAAGCCCTGTTCAAATGTCAGAAGATTATGGGCTCAGAGTAAGACGGGGCCTTTGTAGACGGCCTTACAGTTAAACTCCCCGAAAGACAGGTTGATAGCGTGAAAATACATTATGCCGATCAGTATCATGCTGCTCAACATGAAATGACCTGAGAGAAGGCAGCACCTATTGAAAAGACGGAATACTTCGCTCAGGTAAGGCAATCATTGGGTATTACAGAGACGTAGCCCATTTTCCCACCAATCGTTGTCTATAGCGCTGTTGAATCAAAATGCTTGAACTTTCGCAAGGCGCGGATTTCATGCGCAAGGTCCTTGCCGGCATTATTGGATGTACGGAAGGCACGGCACGGATGCGATCCAGGGCGTAACCGGCATGCTTACGGCATTTTCAGAATCGCTCAAACACCTGGCCCAGGATGTGGAATCAGATTGCCGGAATCCGCGGGAACGTGATCACTGTTCACTCAGAAGATCTCATCCACGAGCTCTTCCAGCAGACCCGGGGTTTCGAGCTGCTTACGTTCAAGTGTTTTTATCATCTGTCCGGCGGAGAGGATAACGGCCCTGTCCGCGATGCGCTTCACCTGCCGGATGCTGTGGGATACGGCCAGGATGGTGTAGCGCTCCTTGAGCTTCATCAGCAATTCTTCGATCTTGGCGGCGGAACGCACGTCAAGGGATGCGGTGGGTTCATCCAGCAACAATATTCTGGGTGAAAGCGCCAGCACCCTTGCCAGGCACAGGCGTTGCTGCTGCCCGCCCGAGAGTGTGAGCGCACTGTCGTCCAGCCGGTCGCAAACCTCGTCCCAGAGCTCGGCTTCCTTGAGCGCCTGTTCCATTCGTTCATGCCGCTGAGAGCGGCTGAGGGAATGCATGACCTTGAGAGGGGCGAGCAGGTTTTTCCGAATGGATAAAGGGAACACATTGGGCGACTGGAACACCATGCCGGCCACGCGCCTGAGCTTGCTCAGGGACAGATCGGAATAGATGTCCACCATCCTGCCCGAGGCCTCGATCCGTACGGTCCCTGAATTCGAGCAGCCGGCGAATTCCTCGTTGAGACGGTTCACGGCCCTGAGCAGCGTGGTCTTGCCGGAACCTGACGGGCCGATGATCATGGTGATCGAGTTGCCGGGCACATCCGTGGTTATGCCGTCCAGGATCGTCCTGCCGAAAAAAGCGACGCTCAGGTTTGTCACAGATATGGCCGGCGCATGCATGTTCACTCTCCCATCGTCCATCGGCGCTTGAGTCTTCTCTGGATACAGTAGGAGATGAAAAAGATCGTGGCTGTCAGGGCCAGGAGCACCAGCGCGCTTCCGAATGCCCTCAGCAGTTCCAGCTCGTCTCTGTGCTCGGCGGTCAGGTAAAAAATGCTGAATGGCAGGGCCTCGAACTTATCGGACAATGACCTGGGGATGCCCGCATTGGCAACGACCCCGGTGAGCATGATCACGGCGGTGTCTTCAGCGGCCCGGCCGATGGACAGGATGATGCCGCTCAAGATCGCGGTGCTCGATGCAGGCAGCAGAACGTGCCAGATATTCTGCCAGCGCGTATACCCCAGCGACGGCCCCAGCAGCCGGGTGCTCTCCGGCAGGCTCTCCAGGGCCACCTGGGTCATGCGGATCAGGTACGGCAGGATGAGCAGGGCGATGCACGCCGATGAGAGCATGATCGATGTATTGGCATGAGCATACAGTGTCCTGCGCATCAGCAGGATCAGGGCAAAGCCGAACAGTCCCATGACGATGGAAGGCATGCCGGAGAGCAGGTCCACCATGAAGCTGAAGATGTTTTTCAACGGCCCGCGCGCATATTCCGCCAGATAGATCCCGCAGCAGATGCCTAAGGGAATGGCAATGAGGGACGAGCACACTATGAGGATGAATGTGCCGGCCACTGCCGGGTAGATGCCGTCGAAGACCGGCTCTGCACCCATGACGGCAGCCCGCCAGGGGGTATCGCCGAAAAAGAGCGCGGGGCCCATGACGGGCAAGCCCTGTACGAGAAGGTACGCGATCAGAATGAAGACGGCCGCCGCGGTAATGCCCGCGGCCAGCCAGGAAAAAAACGTTAATGCATGCTCAGAACGCACGTTCATGACGTTTCCCCCCTTGTCCGAACCTGCCGCCGATGGTTCTGACGAGCAGGGTGAGCAGTGCCATGATCAGAAAGAGCAGGAGGCCTGCAGCGAATATGGAATAATAGGCCTGGTCCTGTGAATCGGTTGCCACAACCAGGGCGATATGCGCGGTGAGCGTGCGGATGGAATCCAGCAGCGTATGCGGTATGACCGGCGCATTACCCGCCACCATGAGGGCCACCAGGGTATCGCCCACGGCACGGCCGAACCCGAGGACCATGGCGACGACGAGCCCCCGGCCGGAACACGGCAGCAGCACCCAGAGCAACTCCTGGGCCGGAGTCAGCCCGAGCGAACGCGCACCCAGACGGACCTCCTCCGCTCTCTGGCGCATTTCCGTCTCGAGGGAGATTACCATGGTGGGTACGATCAGCAGGGAGAGAGTAATGGCGGAAGTCATCAGGCAGAACCCGGCGCCTTGATTGAACGTATCCCTGATGAGAGGAACCAGGACGAACACCGAGACGAAGCCGTAGATGACCGTGGGAATGCTGGTCATGAAATATACCAGCGAGCGCACGGCGTTTGCCGGCCTGGCTGGGGCCAAGCCCTCTATGAAGCAGGTGATGCCGATCGCCAGGGGGCAGGCAAGCACCAGCGCCAGGAACGCCAGGCTGAAGGTGCCTGCCAGCATGGGGAGAATGCCGAATTCCCCCATGAAGGGTTTCCACACCGAACTGAAAATTCCGGCCAGGCCCCTGACATTTGAAAGCAGGGGCCAGGAAAAATACACGAGAAACCCGAAAACCGCTGTCACGCACAGGGCGCAGAAGAGCATGGAAACAAAGAGTGCACGTTCAACCCATTTTTCAAGCATGCCTGTAACGCACCTTCCTGGTTGCCTTGCCCTTTGACGCCGGGGTTATTTCGATATGGGGATATAACCGTGCTTCTTGCAGATCTCGGCTCCATCCGGGCCCAGGATATAGTCGATGAAGGCCTGTTGAAGCTGAGTGGGCTGCCCCTTGGTGTTCATGTACAGGTATCTCGTCACCCTGTAGGCGCCGCTCTTGGCGTTTTCCTGCGAAGGCTCGACCTTGTCGATGACCACGGCCTTTACATCCTTGCTGATATGGCCGATCCCCAGGTAGCCGATGGCATGGGGATCCCCGGCAACAGCCACCTTCATAGCCCCGTTCGAGGCCACGATATTGGCGTTCTGAGCCAAGTCGCCCTTGTTGAGCAGTTTTTCCCAGAACACTTCCCGGGTTCCGCTTGCCTCGTCGCGGGTGAAGAGGTGAATGGCCGCGTCAGGACCGCCGAGATCCTTCCAGTTTGCGATCCGGCCTGAGAATATCTCCTTGATCTGCTGGGCGGAAAGCTCGCTTACCGGGTTCTTCGGGTTGACCACCACGGCGACGCCGTCAATCGCAAACGGAAATGATACCAGGCCGTACTTGCTCTTTTCCGCCTCGCTCACGGCCCGCCCGGTGTTGCCGATATCGACGAGCCCTTCGCCCACCTTCTGTACGCCTACGCCCGAGCCTCCGCCGGCAACCGTGATCCTGATATCGGGGTTGAACCTCATGATATTCTTGCCCGCATCGTTCATTACCGGGATATGCGCGGTGCCTCCTGCAATGTCGATCGTGCCCTTCAACCCTGCGAACCGATCCAGTTCGGATGCCTGAATGCCGCCTGCGGCGAGAAAAGCGCACAGGGCCGCAAGCACTGCGATAAACGTTGTTCTCTTCATTATTCCCCCTGTTATGGTATGTTGTTATTTATCTGTGCATTCCAACGAAGGCTTCGGCGCGGGCCTTGATCCGGCCTGTGTCTTCCATGCGGTTATCGGTATCGATCTGCAGAACAGGTACGCATGTTTCCTTGAGCGCCCGAACCACGGCCTCCATCAGGAAGGGTTGGCAGAACTGCAGACCATACTGGATAACGCCGTCAGCCTGATTCTTCTTCACCATCTCTCCAATATGCGCCAACCGGCCCGGATTCGGGGTGAAGATGGTGCAATCGATCTGGAAGCAACGATCCTCGATGGCATGCATGAACGCCAAGTTAGCAGTATTGAAGCAGTGAGGCAAATAACAAGAAGTAATAATGAACGGTTATCCATATCTAATTGGTATGGACAACCACACACCTATGCTTGATCTTGGAGTGGTTTTTCGCGTAAGCTTCCAGGCATGCCGTATGAGAGAAAATCATCCGCTCCGGTAGGAGGAGAAGCAAGAAATATGGGGGATTTCACGGCTGCACCGGCAGGTGACATCTCCTTCAAGGCCAGCCTGGCAGGGGCCCTATGATCGAAATAAACATACCAGGCCGCGGGCTTGTTCATCTGGACAATCTCGTTTGCGATTACAATGGGACCATCGCGCAGGATGGAAAACTCCTGCCCGGTGTCGGGGATGCGCTATTGAGCCTTGCAGCCGGCCTTCGAGTTCATGTAATCACGGCAGACACGTTCGGCCAGGTGGCGCGTGAGCTTCATGGGCTACCCGTAACCCTGGAAATCATTCCTGCTCAATCCCAGGCGCAGGCCAAACTCGACTACATCACACGGCTTGGAGTCGAGACTGTCGTTGCGGTCGGAAACGGCCTCAATGACAGCATGATGCTTCACGAAGCCGCAATCGGCATCGCGCTTGTTCAAAAAGAAGGCGCCTCAGCCGTCGCATTGGCCAGCGCCGATATCGTATTATTCAATATCCTCGATGCGCTGGATCTGCTGCTGAACCCAAAGCGCCTGGTAGCCACGCTCCGCTCGTAACGAACGCACGGAGGCTTTTTTATATTTTATTATTCCTTGACCGGAAGGACGTGGATAGCCTTGATGATGAGCTCTACCGAGTCCCCGGCCTTCAATCCCATTGCCTCAACCGATTCGGTCGTAAGGACCGACGCCATTTCGGATGCACTGATGGCCTCGAACTTCACCAGGGACATGACATCCCCTTTTTTCACCGACTTCACCTTTGCTCTTATGTCGTTTCGAGCTCCGTATTTCATACATTCCTCCTTCAAAAGGCTTGATATACTCTCAATGCTATTTTGGACAAGAATGATTCCTCATAAACAGGTTTATCAGAAATGGGCCCTGAAATCATTCCCCCAGGACGATCAATATCGGGTTCTGCAGCATCACCTTCATAAGAAAGATTTATCCTACTATGAATGGATTCTAAGTACAGTATCCCCCGAGTTCCGACAATCGTCGGTACCGAGGAGGCCGACTGCATCCGCCCGACATCTCTGACAATGGTACATCTGGGGAATATGGAACGATGCGAGATCCCGGATTCGTTCAATCTCGGCATCGCCGGGGGATGCCAGAAACTCGAAGGGGGTGTCAGGAACAGGGATCAAGGGGATACAGTTCATGATATCCGCCCCCAGGCAGGCAGCCTCCTTTGCAATGGCGGGAATGTGGTCGGCATTGATGCCGGGAATGACAACCGTATTCACCTTGACCACGAATCCCCGTGCCTTGAGCTCGACAACGGCCTCCCGCTGGCGGGAGAGAAGAATGTCCGCAGCCTCGGTTCCCCGATAGGTCGTGCCCCTTATCCTCACCCAGGAGTATATGTGCCGGCTGACCTCGGGGTCCACAGCATTTATCGTGACCGTGACATGGGTCACCCCGGCCTCTTCCAGGGCATCGATATGCCCGGGCAGATTCAGACCATTGGTCGAGATACAGATCAGCAGATCCGGGTACGCTCGATGTACGGCACGCAGCGCTTCGAGGCTCAGCTCTGGATCACATAGAGGATCTCCCGGCCCGGCAATCCCCACTACGGAAATATCCGAACGCCATCTCATGAGGTTTTCCAGGCAGGGAAGTACCTCACCGGGTTTAAGTATCCGGCTGGCCACACCCGGGCGGCATTCGTTCGCACAGTCGTAACGGCGGTTGCAGAAGTTGCACTGTACATTGCACCTCGGGGCCACCGGCAGGTGGACCCGCCTCCATCGGCCCCTGGCGCTGCTATAGAAACAGGGATGATCGGAAAACGGCCGTCTCGCCAATCCAACGGATGATGTCGTCACGGTCACGCCCGTTTCCTTCCGATCTCGATGGCCTCGACAGGACAGCTGCCGATGCAGTCACCACAGTTCGTGCAGTTTATTTCATCGGGGCGGGTTTTCATCTCGCAGACCTTCAGGCACCTGTCACAGTCGTTGCAGGCATCCGTCTTGTATATCCTGAACACGGAAAACCGCCTGATCAGCTCCAGCAGACCGCCCGTGGGGCATGCGAAACGGCACCACAGGTTGCCTACGATAAACCCTCCTGCCACGATTGCGAGCACGACAATGGTGCGTACCAGCCAGTAAGGTGTGGCATGAGTAAACGAAAGGGCAACCGCGCTCCAGAATTCGCCTACCCGTATAGGCGGGATCGACCGGGGGTTATTGAGACCGAACCACAGCACCAGGACTACAGCCACTGCTGCAATGAACCCGCTGTAGGATAAAACCTTAGCATACGACTTTCTGATGTTGCTCTTCAACAGCGAAACCTTGGCGATAACCTGGTTTACCAGGCCGGCAGGGCAGATCCAGCTGCAGAAAGCCCTGCCGATGAAAACGGCCGAGAGCAGAAGAATGAGCCAGAAGCCCCAGAAGTAAGCAGTGATCCGACCCCAGCAGGTGATGACCGGACAGGTCTCACAATTCACGAAGGGAACCAGGTAGGGACATCGGAAGATGCCGTAGAACGACCACTGGCCCAGGACCACGAGCATGAGTGCCTGCGTGGCCCTGCGCATCCAGGTGATGCGTGTTGTACTCATTGAACGGGCTTTCGTTTCAGACATCTTTCACCCCCAGCTTTTCGACGAGCTCCCTGCCCTTTTCCGAGACAGCCGGTATGAAGCCCTGTTTTCTGAAGATCGCCTGTGAGTCATCGGAACACACGAAATCGACGTAATCATCGGCAAGGGCGCGGTTCCCGGCATGCTTCATCACCCCGATCGTGAAGGTGAGCGGGCCTGGAGGAAAGAGCTCTTCCGGAATGGGATGAACCTCCACCCTTCCCTGGAACTCCGGCAGGCAGGTCAAGCGCCTTTCCACAATCGATGCCTCGGCAGTGCCATTGATGACCTTGGGCATCATCTTGATCACGCAGCTTTCCCTCATGATCAGGTTGGCCATGATCGCCTCTTCGAGCCCGGATTTCTTGAGAATGGCCATGACGGCATCCCCGCCCGGAGGGGATGCTCCGGGAGCAAGGATCACCGGTAACCCCGGTCGGGCAAGATCTTCCATGGACTTGACACCCGCAGGGTTCCCCAGGGGGGTGATTATCACGTACTCGGTAAAGCACAGGGGCCGGAAATAGACCATCTTGCCTGCTTCCCGCAGTTTCTTGGAGAGGGCCAGAACGCGCCCTGCAAAGACGTCAGTGACCGCATTGCCGAGAAGAGATTTACCCAACGCGGCAGCAAACGCCCCGGTATAGGCGATTTTTATGCCGGTCTTTTTCTCGAAATTCTCATTGACCTTGATGAATGCCTCGGCAAGCCCGCCGCATGACCAGACCCTCAAGGAGTCGGCCTTGTCGTTGCCCGCATGCAGCATGTCGGGCGAGATGGCAGCAGCGGCCGCTGATGCCGCCACTGCCTTCAGGAATGATCTTCTTCCTATTGTGTTATCTTTCTCATCCATGTTGTTCCCTCCTCGAAGTCGGTGCAGTACTTGAAAGTACAGGGCCGTCCAAGGCGAAGCAGCCATCGTTTCATGAACAACCTCTGCATCGTCGCAAGAGGTCGGCTACGGCACGATCTGCTTTTCAGTATATTACTCATAAGAATATTTCCAATAATTTATAGTTATACTATCCTGTCTCTTGATCCATAAAATGAATACCGGCTAAAAAATCCTGACGTGCTTTGTTCGGTTCAGGGCCAATTTTCGGGTAATATTTTTCCTGGATCGAGGCAGCATTCTTGTGCAGTCTTGGGGGCAGGCCTCAATACATATAATTATTTCACGTAAATACCAGGCGTTAGAATCCCGTACCATAGAAGAAAATCCTGTATTTGGCCTTGAAGAACATCGAGAAAAAATGGACAATGCCCGTACAAAACTGGTCAGGCGCTATCAATCAGTTCCTGATCCTGTCCGGAGATAGGGTGCCCCTGGAACATTAACCATGACCGGCATTTACACTAAATTTCTGACACCCTCTTTTTCCATACTGGAAAGCAGCGGCAACCGCCATGGTGAATGGTCTATCCGCAATGCCAGCGGACCGCAGACCCTCTACTACAAGGCGCAGGTCTTGCCCGGGGAGAACGCTGACATCAGTGTGCCCGCCGGCATCCACCTTTTCCCTCAACGGTTTTTCAGACACCTATCAAGCCGATCACCATGAAACGAACTTCTTCGTGTACTGCGCCATGCCTCGATGCTCGATACTACCGGGATTTTCGCAACGCCTCTTCGTATTTCTTTTGCATCCCTTCAGGAGGATCTGCCGGCTTCATGGTAGTGATATTGATAAATACTCCGCCCTGCTTGGCGGTGGCGGCATGCTTGCCGTTCACCACGAATTCCATTACGGCCATCCAACCTGACGCGTCAGATTTCTCCATCCACATACTCCCGGTGACTCGGTCATGTATCCTGATCGGCCTCTTGTACTCTATCTGCGTCTGGACAATTACAGGCACGACCAGCTCTGAAAGGAGCCTCTCCAGGGGGTAATGAACTTCGAGGAAGCGGAGCCTCAGATCCTCCATCCAGCGCACGTATGCAATGTTGCTCACTATCCCCATAAAATCAATGTCATAGGTCTTAACCGTAATGGGCAAGTCAATGTATAGCGGCCTTAATTGTGTCATGAATCCTCCTTTCCTGATTCTTTTAGTTTTACCCGGCGCCCTTGCGGAGGCGTCTCATAAAGATGCAAAACTCTCTTCCGACATCTCCATGATGGACATATCTTCGTTCTTGATGGCCCTGGCCATGGCTTGAACTTCAGGAAGAACATTTCTGATGAAGTATTGTGCGCTTGTTATCTTTCCCGAATAAAATGCAGCATCCTTGTCATTCTTGATAAATTCTGACCATCGGGCGGAATCAGAAGGATCCACGCCCATTTTCCTGACCAGGCCGCCAAGCTTCTGTTTCGCGATACCGGCCTGCCAGAACAGCAGCCATCCGCACAGGGTCTGCCCCATCATCATGAGAAAAGGATAGGCATTGCAGACAGGCACGAAGAATTTGCCCTCTCTGGCGCACGTGCTGAAAAATAAGCCTATGTCGGCTAATGCGTCTATCGCTGACAGAACGTCGTTTCCGAGGCTCATGATCTCCTTGTCTTGACCGTACTGTGCGATAGTTGTCCTTATCCGCTTAAGGAGGTTCGTGAAGTGCAACCCCTTTTTCATGCCGAGCTTGCGCCCCACCAAGTCAAGGGCCTGTATCCCGTTCGTGCCCTCGTAAATGCCTGAAATCCTCTCGTCGCGCATGAATTGTTCTATGGGATATTCGGTGCAATATCCGTATCCTCCGTAGACCTGCATGGCCATGTTGCATACATCGAAACCGATATCCGAACAGAAGGCCTTGCACAGCGGAGTGAGCAGTTCCACAAGCCCGGACCATTCGCCCTTTTCTTCTTCCGACGATTCAGTCCTGGACATGTCGAAACAGTATCCGATGAAGTATACGAGCGCCCTCATACCCTCAACATGGGACTTCATCCATATCAGCATGCGCCGTACATCGGGGTGTTGTATGATGGATACTCTCGGGGCGCCGGGATTGTTCAGATCCAGAAGAGACGATCCCTGCAATCTTTCCTTCGCATACTGGAGGGCATGAAGGTATGCGATGCTTGCACTCGAGAGCCCTTGCATACCCACAGCCAGACGCGCCTCGTTCATCATCAGGAACATGATTTTCATGCCCTGGCGTTCTTGCCCGAGGAGCTCGGCATAGCACTCACCGCTATCACCGAAATTCATGAGGCACGTAGAGCTGCCGTGCATGCCCATCTTCTCTTCGATCTTGGAGATCGTGTAATCATTGCGCCTGCCAAGGGAACCGTCATGATTCACCAGGTATTTCGGCACCAGAAAGATCGAAATGCCTTTCGTTCCGGGAGGATCTCCCTCTATCCGGGCAAGTACCGGGTGTATGATGTTCTCGACGAGATCCGAATCTCCGGATGTGATAAAGATTTTTGTTCCCTTTATCCTGAAAGTGCCGTCAGGTTGCCTGACGGCTTTCGTCGTGAGACTGCCGATATCGCTTCCCGCGCTCGGCTCAGTCAGAATCATGGTGCCTCCCCACTGGCCGGCTACCATCTTTTTCAGATACTTCCGCTTCTGCTCATCTGTGCCGTAAGATTCGACCAGGTGTGCTGCACCTTCGGTGGTGCCGGGGTAACAATAGAAACCGAAGTTGTGCATGAACCATTCGTGCGCCGCCGTTCTGATAGTGACAGGGAAACCCTGCCCCCCATATTCTTGAGGCACGACCATGCTGTTCCAGCCGCCTTCGCAGAACAATTTGTAGACACGGTGAAAGGCCTTCGGCGTGCAGACCTGACCGTCCTCCAGCGTACAACCCTCTCTGTCTCCTTCGGTAAGCGTCGGGAAGATCTCATCAAGGGCTAATTTCCGCGCCTCGTTCAATACCATGTCGAAGATGTCGCTTGAAAATCCCGAAAATAATTCTGTTTCGCATAATTCTTCAACATGCAGCATCTCATGGAGGACAAATTTCTGATCCCTTTCGTCGAGAATGAGATTGGTCATGGGACTCTCCTTTTCCGTCTGTGAGTGTGCCCTTTTCGGGCCCTCTGCCGTGTTTTTTGGCAAAGCTCGCAGCCTTTGCCCGCGGACACGCATCGGGCAGAACGCGAGCGTTGGTGCTCTATCTCTGCAGATTCACATCCTACTCCGGCCATGTTCGTCCTCTTCTCCTCCGCACCCTTTCCACAGACCCTGATGAGCGATGTTTATACGCCAGCTGGGTCATGCGATTCCTGAACGCATCTGGAAATCACCTGTGGCGGCGTCTTTCGATGCGTTCAGGAAGATCCCTTTTGCGGTGTGCGGTTCATGATTTCAATCCAGATAAAATCTAAACTCGATGTCGCATTTCCCGTGCTTGTGCATCAGGCAGCCGTCGAGCTCGGGAACCGTGTCATGCCTGACACACAAGCTGTCAAGCCAGCTCTGGATCCTGATGACTATCCCGCACTGATAGTTTTCGACCATCCCGAACCTCTTCACTCCCTCGTAGGCAAAACATTTGTCGAAGCCGCCTCGCATTACGTTCTTCCGGGGAAATTCATAGTGCATCTTCATGAATTCCGGCTGTATGAGTTTGAAGCCGGTATCGATAATCTCCTTGAGATCGTTGAATGCCGTAATGGGATCCTTGCCCCTGCCCATCAATTTCAAAATCCTGTGTATCTCGATGCCTGCCATGGATTTTACCGCTTCTTTATTGATCTTGTTCGCCTTCTCTGTGCCGAGCTCCTGCATGCAGAGGTAGAGCCACATGGCATCATGCGTCATCCAGCCTTTTGAAAAGAACTCCTTGATCTCCTTTTTATCGAGCTTGTCCATGAGGTCCATCGTTTTCCCCCTTTATCATGGGCTGGGCCGGTTGCCGGCCGAGCTTTCGGGGGACGATACCGGTCGGGGATTAATCGGGTCTTAATTTTTTCTTAAAAAATATGATTTCTCGACAATGCTCGGGATGCGAAATGAAGCAGAACATCGGAATTGCGATGACAGATCTGGGTCTAGATCAGCTTGCGGTACAAGGCCTCGGTTTCCGGGCTCGGTAAAAGGTCCAGGCCATTCTTGAGGCTCTCCCGGCATTTTTCGTATGTCCTGGCGACCATGCCCTTGTTGCCCAAGAAGGAATAGTACCTCATGAGGTCCTGGTAGACGCTTTCATCGCAGCTGTCTGCCGCGAGGTATGTCCAGGCATAGCGAACGCATTTCTCGTAGTCCGCCTTTTCTTCAAAGTAGTCCATCAGTCTTCTCAGGACGGCGATATACTCCTGCTGAAGAAGCTCCCGCTCGTTCGAGAACCAGGGATCATACAGATCCTCCTGAAAAAAATCCCCCCTGTAGAGCTTCTCCGCCTCCAGACAATGCGACAGCCATGCTTCGCGATCGGAATCATCCCTGGATTCGCCGACATGCTTTCTGAATTCGTCCACATCCACCCATCCGCCCTTCCCAAGGTCCAGCCGGTATGAGTCGCCGTTTCGTATGAGATATGATGATGCGGCGCCCCGGGAAAGCCCGGGTTCTAGGGTCTTGCGCAGCGATGTGAGCGCCACATGGAAACGGTTTATGATCGTATCCGGGTCCTGCTCGGGCCAGAGGTGTTCCATCAAGACATCCTTGGGAATGAAACCCTTGTCACGTTCATGGACGAGGATTTTGAATAGCGTCCTGGCCTTCCTGCTCGTCCATCGTTTCTGCGGGATCTCTTCGTCTCCTTTGTATACGGCGAACCTGCCGAGGCAGTGCACCCGCAGGCCTTCAGGTGGTTTTTCCCGGAATTCAGCAAGAAACACTGACGCTGTTTCCCGGACAGGTTCACCCCCGTGTTCCAGCAGTTGCTTCAGTCCGTCTTCTGCATCGGAGCCGATCGCGTGCATAATCCTCCGGATACATGCCCGCATCTCACCCTCAGCATACGCCTCGACCAGGGCCGGGATAATCCAGTGCCTTTCACAGACAACCCAGTGATCGTAATGCCCCGCCTCGCACAGGTGCAATCCGGAAAGGAGGTTCTCCCTGGCATCGTGAGGGCTTCCCGTTTCACGGTGATAGCGGGCAAGCCACAGATGAACCTGACAGCTGAACAGCTTTGTAGGGCGAAGGATCGCACGCGCCTCTTCCAGAAGCGGACGGGCTTCTCCAAACCTTCGAGTCTCCAGGTACAGAGCGGCCAGGTTTGCCAGAACAACCCCCCTGTCCAGGGGAAGGTCGAGCTCTTCGATGGCTTCCAGGCCGGTCAGGGCAAACCTCTCCGCCGCGGCATACTCTCCCAGTTTTGTATGTATGAGCTGGAATACGTGAGACGTGTACGATCGGCCCCAGCTGCATTCGAACTCCTGAAAGGTCTGCAGCGCCTCGCCAGCCGCTTTCATGGCAGTGCCAAACTCTCCAAGTCCCAGGGCATTCAGGGAAAGGTCCATCAGCAACCACCCCCTGGTCGTATCGTTGATGCCTTTTTCGTCCGCCAGCCGCAGGCCCTCCACGGCATGCTCGAGCCCCTCCTGAAAACAGGCGAGATAGTAGCTCGTCCATGACAGAAGATGGTATGCCATAACAAGATAAACAGTGTTTTCTAGCACTTGGAATATATCCTTTACCATCCGCCCCAGGTGCGCCGCCTTCTCGAAATCTCCGGAGCATCCGTATCGAAACCCGAGATTGAAGTTGATCCACACCTCGCGAGACGAATCGTTTAAAGACGGCAGCAGGGACATTGCCTCCTCATAATACTGATCAGCATCATCCATCTTGCCCAGATGAGAGGATGTAAAGATCAAGAGCCCCAGGAGGTCGAACCGGAGCCTGGGATTGTCATGCGCCTTTTCAAGCAGCTCCCTGAAGATTCTCTCGGCCCCCTGAAAATCTCCCACGAGAAAACAGTTCAACCCCAGGCCCTTGAAGCACAGGCCGGCATATTTTTCAACTCCCTGGCTGGCAAAGATCTTATATGCCTCCTTATATGTTCGTACAGCGTTGTAAGGTCTGCCCGTCAATTCGAAAACCCGTGCCTGGATATACTTGATCCATGGGTCTTCTCTCAGGAGGTCCTCGGGAATTTTCCTGATAAAGGACTCTATCATCTGTATCCGGCCCTCTTTGAGAAGCTTTCTCCTGCCCATTGTGCCAAGCAGTTTGCAGGCGGTTACCAGCTCGGAGGCCGCGATATAGTGCCTGAGCGCTTCTTCTTCCTCGCCAAGAGCCTCCCAGAGAATGGCTGCCTTCTTGTGGAGACCGAGACGTGTGCTGTGGTCGTGATGTTTAAGCTTGGTCAAGAGGAATTCCTGGAAGAGATGATGGTAACAGTACCACTGGCGATCTTCGTCAAACGGGAAGGTGAACAGGTGGTTTTCTTCCAGGGTTTTAAGGATTTCACCGGAATTCTCCACTCCCAGGAACTGATTACAGAAATCGGCGTTGAGTCTGGAAAGGATAGAGGTCTTGCTCAGGAAATCCTTCAAAGGTTCCGGTTGCATTTCGTACACGTTTTCTTCAAGGTAACGTGCAATAAAACGGTGAGATCCTTCGAGATTCGACAGGAAGCCCTCGATGTCTTCAGGGGATTTCCCCCGGGAATAGTGAAACAGAAGTATGAGCCCTGCCGCCCATCCGCCGGTTTTTGCATGGAGGATATCCAAGCTTGACTGCTTGAGCCTTGTATCAAACACTCTGCAGTAGAGCTCTTCGATCTCCTCGGGGGTAAAAGCAAGGTCATCTTCCCCGATATCGATAACGTCTCTTGTCGATCTGAGCCGGGACAACGACAGTCCGGGGTCTGTACGGCTGACCAGCACAATATGGAGTTTTGGAGGCATATTTTCCAGCAGAAAATGCAGGCATTGTCTGATCTCCATGCTGAACGAGATCCTGTGGTAGTCGTCGAGAACAATGATCAGATCGCTTGTAACGGAGGACTCTATTTCCCCGAGAAAGACCCTCAGGATTGTTTCGCGCTCCCGGTGAAGAATCGTGGCCTGCTCTATCCGGGCACATGTCTTTTCTCCTACATGGGGGTGGTATTTTCGGATGCCTGCAACAAGATAGTGGACAAAGGTGGTGAAATCCCTGTCTGAAGAGTCCAGACGGTACCATACCGTGTCCATGCTTATATGTCGTGCAGCTTGGGCGGCCAGGGTGGTTTTCCCGTACCCGGCCCCGGCCACCACTGCAACGAGCTTTTTTGAATGGATCTCGCTTAGAAAGGGAAAGAGCCGTCTCCTGTCAATGGTATCGGCAAGGCAGGGTATCGAAAGCTTCGATTGGATTATCGTCTGTGGTAAATCCAATCCCGACCTCATCTGCAAACATTCCTGAATGAATTCATAGAATGAAAAAGGCATTCACAGGGGATATGCCCTGTACAACATAGTTGCACATCCCGATCCTCTGATGAATGAATATATACAGGAACCGGCTGAATGGCAAGCTCCGGAGTCATGTCTGTCTTCTCGAAGTAAACCGAACGGAAAATATTTTTGTCATTATTTTGACTTACTCCCCGCAAAAAGTGGTCATACGGGGACGACAATGGAATGATTGGTGATTAGCAAGGATGTAACAATCCGGCAACTATTTGCTGTAACCAAATAATTTTTTCAATAAATTATTGGTGCGAGAGAAGGGACTCGAACCCCCACGGATTGCTCCACTGGATCCTAAGTCCAGCGCGTCTGCCAGTTCCGCCACTCTCGCACGGCTAAACTATGGAAAGTGTGGTCTCCTTTGTCAAGAGCATTTCCGGATTCTTCCCGGCAGGTCTGGCTCTCAGCAAGAACGAAGACGCCGGGAAAAAACCATCCCTGAGAGGAGGGCTCGATCGGCCGAAGATCGTTCGGCAGCCGGACGAGCACGTTGAAACGCCGGCTATGCCCAGGTGATCAGCCCGGTGTCCGCAGGGCATATCAGGTGCATGTGGTGCGGCAGAATCCGGACGGTATACCCGAACCTTCCGGTGTTCTCGCACTGGATTCGTGCCTGAAAGAGATGCTCGCCCTTGCCGAGGTCGCCGCCGTGCTCCATTGCGACCTTGCTGACATCGAAGAGGTTCCCGCCGTCATCGATCCGGCCATAGTATACCTGCACACTCACGTCCGAAGGTTTGAGCACGTCCAGGTGCACGGTGGCCTTGATGACGATCTCGCTGTGGACATCAACCTCGTCGCCGTCAGAATGCCCCATGTCCGTGATCCGGACATTCTTCCAGTTCTTCTTCATGGTGTTCATCCAGGAGACCAGATCCTTGGCGTTCTTATACCCGTCGCCGCTGAGTATCCGGGAGTTCAACGCGGCCTCCATATAGCACCGGTCGGTGTATTCCTCCACCATGCGGTTGGAGTTGAACTCGGGGCACAGGGTCCGCATGGACCGCTTCATCATGGCTATCCATCCTCTGGGCAGGCCGTCCACTCCCCGATCGTAGAACAGCGGGATTATCTCCCGCTCCAGAAGATCGTAGATGGCCTTGCTCTCCACGTCGTCCTGATACTGGAGATTGTCGTACACTTCCCCGTTGCCGATGGACCAGCCGAGGTCGGGATGATACCCTTCCACCCACCAGCCGTCCTGTATACTGAGATTGAGCGCACCGTTGGCGGTTGCTTTCATGCCCGAGGTGCCGCAGGCTTCCAGCGGCCGCCGAGGGTTGTTCAGCCAGATGTCCGCACCCTGGACCAGGTATCTGGCGATGTTCATGTTGTAGTCTTCGAGGAAGACGATCCTGTCGCGGAAAGGCTCCTCCCTTGCGATGTGGGTGATGCGCTGGATGATGGCCTTGCCTTCATGGTCTCTCGGATGCGCCTTGCCCGAGATGATGATCTGCACCGGGAAGTTCGCGTCCGAGATGATCTTTCTCAGGCGCTCGATATCGTGGAAGAGCAGGAGTCCCCGCTTGTAGGTGGCGAACCGTTTGGCGAATCCGATGGTCAGGGCGTCCGGATGCAGCGTCTCCATGGCGCGCTTGATGTCGGCGGGCTTGCCCCCGCGGGCCTTGAGCTGCTTCGCCAGTCGCCGGCGGGCAAAGGCGACGAGCCGCTCCCGCCTGCGCTGGTGCGTTGACCAGAGCTCGGTATCAGGTATCTCGTCAATGCGCTCCCATACCTTCTGGTTGTCCGGGTCTTCCTTCCATTTGGGGCCCAGGTATCTCTCGAAGAGGTCCGCCATCTCCGCCGATATCCAAGACGGGATATGAATGCCGTTCGTGATGGAGGAGATGGGGATGTCGTCGTTTTTCATATCAGGCCAGATCTCCTTCCACATATCCCGGGACACCTCGCCGTGCAGCTTGCTCACGCCGTTTCGATGCGCTGAGTTTTTCAGGGCAAAGACCGTTGCCCCGAAGTTCTCCCGCTCGTCGAGCGGGTTCTTCCTTCCCAGGCTTAGAAAATCCTGCCACCTGATTCCATGGCTCTCCACATACCCCTTCAGATACTTTTCCATGAGACTGATCTCGAACACATCGTTTCCGGCGGGAACGGGCGTGTGAGTCGTGAAGACAAGAGACGCCCTCAGCACCTCGCGGGCGGTAGGAAAATCGAGGCCGTGCTTTTCCATGAGCATCCGGGCGCGCTCGAGCCCCACCAGGAACGAATGCCCTTCGTTCATGTGATAGACCATGGGATCGATCCCGAGTGCCTCCAGGGCCTTCATCCCCCCGATGCCGAGGATGATCTCCTGCCTCAGTCTGTCCTCCATATTGCCAGCGTAGAGTCCGCCGGTGATGTTCCGGTCTTCCGGGTGATTTTCTTCCAGGTTGGTGTCGAGCAGGTAGAGCGGAATCCTCCCGACCTGGCATTTCCAGATCTGTGCGAAGCACTTCCTGCCGGCGAGGTCCACCGATATTTTCACTGGTTTCCCATCCTTGCCGGTCTCCAGGGTGAGGACCATGTGGTAGAAGTCGTTGTTGGGCGATTCCTCCTGCTGCCATCCGTCCCAGCTCAGATACTGGGTGAAGTAGCCGTGCTTGTACAGAAGGCCTACGCCGCACAGCGGAAGCCTCAGGTCGCTCGCGCTCTTGAGGTGATCGCCGGCAAGGACGCCCAGCCCCCCGGAATAGATGGGAAGACTCTCGGTGATTCCGAACTCCATGGAAAAATAGGCGATGGTGAAATCGATGGGCTGGGACAGGAGAAAGGAGTATACCCCCTTTTCGGATATGTAATCCTCGAAGGCATCGGCCGTTCTCCTCATCTGAGAGAGAAAGCCGTCATCCTCCATGAGATCCATTATCCTGCCCTGGGAAATGCGGGAAAGCATGTCCACCGGGTTGTGCCCGGTCGCTTCCCACAGATCCCTGTCCATATGCCTGAAGAGCCGCAACCCCTGCTGGTTCCAGCTGAACCAGGCATTGTATGCCAACGAGAGGATTGGGCTCAGTGTTTCGGGGAGGGTGGGCACGACCCGGAAAGACTTGATCTTCATGAAACCCCCTTTCGCGAGGTGGATGATCTCTCCTTATGTCAGCCGGACATTCGCATGCAGCGCCCCTGCGAAGGGGCTATCGATATGAGCGTCCGAGAGTAGATAGTAACGGGCAGTTCACATTACAAAAGCTTCTATATCATTTCTACGGCGATCGGTCTGGTAACCAGCGCCATGTTGACAATGACATGATTGAGCGCGGGGGTCGGTGCTGCTCCCGTTGAACATTTCCTCATAGTAATTCCGGCGCTCTTCTTCCTTTGCCTTGATGATGGTTCCCGCTTCCTGCAATGAGATCGAGGCCTTGGATGCGAGGAAGCGCTTCTTGTATTCCATGGGAGAGACGACACGTGCGTACACCACATCCGCGCGGTACCTCTCGCTGTTCACGGAGGCAAGGTCTTTCGACTGGGACACGATGGTCGGGGCCGTGCTCTCTCCGGTGAACTTGTTGATAAACTTGAAGAGGGAAAGATAGCCTCCATCTTCCCCGGAGGTCTTCATCTTTTCCGCCAGGCCCACCACGATCGACTTGTCGATGTACTCGTACCCGAGACTCTCGGCCAGGGCTTTTCCCAGCTCAAGACCGCCGCAGCTGTGCTGGCGCGAAATCGCGATCGCCTTTCCCATCGCTAAGGCCCATCCTTTACGATCTTTTTTGCCTTCGTGGCCGCATCCGTGGCAGGGTGTCCCTGGATGAGCTGCTTCAGGATGATATTGCCTGTCTCGCTGTCGCCCATCTTGTGAAACGCCATGCCCTGTTTGAGGAGACACTCGGGCACTTTTTCACTCTTCGCGTACTTTTTGGTCACCAGGTCATACTTCAGAACCGCGTCTTCGTATTTTCCCAGAGCGTACAGCGTTTCACCGATCCAGAAATGGGCGTCGTCAACGAGTGAAGGCTCGGGATTCGATGCGAGAAACGAATTGAAGTCGTCCAAGGCTTCCGGAAACCGTCCGGCCTGGTACTTTTCCATGCCGGTATCGAAGAAGGATTTCGGGAGCGCGGCCTGCACGTCGAGAAGGGCCCTGATGTCTTCCAGCTCTTTCTCCACGGCGCTCAGACGCCTCTCACTAGCGGCGCCGGCGACACCCTTGCCCGAGGCGTTCCTGATCTCCTCAAGCCCACCCTGAAGGGCGAACATCTGTTCCTGAAGCTCGTTGATGCGGGCCTGGAGCTCAGCCTGCTGGCCCAGGCCCTGTTCTACGAGACGGTCCTTTTCCTTGATCTT
>Ga0209201_1002114_pt1 | contig 20414 bp, 15 predicted proteins | sample AD_UKC055_MetaG_FD_184411 | JGI IMG/M metagenome (GOLD analysis project Ga0209201, IMG submission 184411) | Active sludge microbial communities of municipal wastewater-treating anaerobic digesters from USA - AD_UKC055_MetaG (SPAdes) (version 2) | ecosystem: Engineered > Bioreactor > Anaerobic >...
CCCCCCGTCACCAAACCGGTTTCACCGGCGCTCGCGCAATCGGAGCAAATGGAAGCCGCACTGACGGCCTACCGCGAGGCCGGCGAGTTTCTGGTGGCCAAGCAATTCGGCCCGGCGGAAGATCGCGCGCTGGCCGCATTGAAGGCCTATCCCAAGTTGGCCGGCGCGCAACGCATCCTGGGCCTTATCTATATCCAGCAGGGCAACTTTGACCGCGCCATTTCCGTGCTGGAAGCCGCGCTGCGCAATGAGCCATTCAATCCCGAGGCGCTCACCAATTTGGCGTTTGCCTACCTCCAAACCCGCAACACGGATTTGGCGCTGGAGCTCATCGAAACCTGTCGCCGGCTGCATCCCGACTATCAGCCCGCGCTATTGCAGGAAGGCATCATGCTGCTGAGCCTGCCGCCATCCGAACGCGCCGTCACGGTGCTGCGCGAAGCGGTGGCCGCTTTTCCCAACATGCCCGGGCCGCGCAATAATCTGGCCATTGCGCTCGCGCGCATGGGCGACCGCGAAGCCGCCCGCGAACAGTTGCAAGTGGTGCTGGAGATGGAAGCCGACAACGTCTCTGCGCTCTTCAACATGGGCGCGTTTTATGCGCAGGAAACCAATGCTCCGGCCGCCGTGCCATGGCTGCGCCGCGCCATGCAGCATGTGGCTCCCGGCAGCTTCCGCGATTTCCTCAACGATCCCGATTTGGCCAACATCCGTGGCACGCCGGAATTTTTGCAACTACTGCAAGAGCTGGACCCGGCCGTCCCCGGCCCGCGGCCCTAGCTTGCGGCAGCTTGCAGTTCGGCAAGAGTGGTCCGCCCTTCGTAGAGCGCCTTGCCGACAATGGCTCCGCCGAGATTCGCCTTGTTTTGCGCGCGCAGCCGGCGAATGTCAGCCGCCGTGGTAATTCCTCCCGACGCGATAACCATGCACCCGGGCCCGACCACATCGCACATCTCGGCCACGCCGCTGATGTTGGGACCTTGCAGCATTCCATCGGTCGCCGTGTCGGTGTAGATGATGGTTTTGATCCCGCTGGCCGCGGCGCGGCGCGCCAGCTCCACCGCCGTCATGCGCGATGTTTCCGTCCAGCCCTTCACCTGCACGAGGCCATTGCGCGCGTCAATGCCCACCGCGAGACGGTCGCCATATTTCGCCGCCAGTTGGGCCAAGGCCGCCATGTCCTCCAGCGCACGCGTGCCCAAAATGGCGCGGCGCACTCCGCAAGCCAGCAGCGTTTCGATATCTTCATCGCGCCGCAGCCCCCCACCGCATTCCACCGGGATGCCGGCCGCCTGCACCATCGCAGCAATCACCGCGCCATGCACCGGCCGTCCCTGAAACGCGCCATCCAAATCCACCACATGCAGCCATTGCGCGCCCTGCCGCGCCCAGTCCGCGGCTTGCGCGGCGGGATCATGGCCATACACCTTCACATCGTCCGCCCGCCCTTGGCGCAGGCGTACGCATTGGCCATCCTTCAAATCAATGGCCGGCAAAATCACGAAATCACTCATCGCGGATCATCCCATCTGACGTCATCGCCCGGACAGCGCGCGCGGTTACAAAATGCCCTTGCTGGAGGGCACGCCTTTGACCCGCGGATCATGGCGGCAGGCCATCTTCAAGGCGCGCGCCAGGCCCTTGAAAACCGATTCCCACGCATGGTGCGCGTCCGCGCCATACAATTGATGAATGTGCAGGTTCATTCGCGCCTGGGTCACAAAGGCTCGCAGAAACTCGCCCAGCAGGCTCAACTCGAAATCGAGGATTTTCTTTTTCTTGTTGGCCATCTGCAGCACCAGATACGGGCGGCCGCCCAAATCCAGCGCCACGCGGCTCAAGGTCTCGTCCATCGGCAGCAGGCTGAAGCCGTAGCGCTCGATTCCCTTGCGCTCGCCCAAGGCTTGATTCAACGCATCGCCGAGCGCCAAGCCGACATCCTCCACCGTGTGGTGGTGGTCCACCTCCAGATCGCCCTTGGCCCGCAGATTGAGGTCCAACAATGAGTGTTTGGCAAACAGCTCCAGCATGTGATTGAAAAACGGCAGGCCGGTTTCGATCTGGTACGTGCCATGGCCGTCCACATTCAATTCCACGCGGATTTGCGTTTCCCGCGTTTTGCGTTCAATGATGGCTTTGCGTGTCTTCATGATTCCGCACGATACCCATCCCCCCCGCCCCGCGCAACGGATTTCAACGCCCCGCCCCCGCGTCCGGCTAGGGTTGGCGGCGGATTTTCGCAAAGCCGCGCTTGCCGCTGCGGATCACCAGGCCGTCGGCGGGCTCGATTTCCAAGCGGAAATCGCTCACCTTGTCGTCGCCGAGTTTCACGGCGCCGGCTTGCACCAGCCGGCGCGCCTCGCTGGTGCTGGGAGCCAAACCGGCTTTCACCATCAGGTGGAGAATGCCGATTTTGCCGGCGGGCAGCACGACTTCGGGAATATCCGTGGGCAGCTCGTGCTGGGCAAACACCCGCGCGAACTCGGCACTGGCCTCGTTGCCGGCCGCATCCCCGTGGAACTTGGCCACAATGCGCCGGGCCAACTCGTCCTTCACCTCGCGCGGATGCCGCGTGCCATTGGCCACCGCCGCGCGCAACGCCGCGATTTCATCCTCCGGCAGGCAAAGTACCAGCGAAAAGTAGCGCCACATGAGGTCATCGCTCACGCTCATGGTTTTGCCAAAGATGTCCTTGGGCGTGTCGTTCACGGCAATATAGTTGCCGAGGCTCTTGCTCATCTTGTTGACGCCATCCAAGCCTTCCAGCAGCGGCATGGTCATGACAATCTGCGGCTCCTGGCCATGGGCTTTTTGGATTTCGCGGCCCAACAGCAGATTGAAGAGCTGGTCGGTGCCGCCGAGTTCCACATCGGCCCGCACCATCACGGAATCATAGGCCTGCACCAACGGATACAGGAATTCCACCAGCGAGATGGGCTGGTTGGCGGCGTAGCGCTTGGCAAAGTCGTCGCGAGCCAGCAACTGCGCCACCGTCACGTGGGCGCTCAACCGGATAACTTTTTCAAACACCATCGGGCCGAACCATTCCGAGTTGAACCGCACTTCCGTGCGCGCCGGGTCCAGGATTTTGAATACCTGCTCCTGATAGCTCTTGGCGTTGGCCATCACCTGCTCTTTGGAGAGCTGCGGGCGCGTGGCCGATTTGCCGGAAGGGTCGCCAATCATGCCGGTGAAGTCGCCAATGATGAACACCACGGTGTGGCCGCAATCCTGGAATTCACGCAACTTGTTCAGCGCCACACAATGCCCCAGATGCAGGTCTGGCGCGGAAGGGTCCGCACCCAGCTTCACGCGCAGCGGACGATTTTCCGCCTGAGCCTTGGCCAGCCGGTTTTTGAGTTCCTCCGCGCTGTGCAGGTCCACCCGTCGCGCGGTGATTTTGGCAAATTGTTGGTCCAGCGTCAGCATAGCGTCACTCAACTTCCACATTCCAGCCGTGGGTATCCGGCAGCTCGCCGTACTGGATTCCCTGCACGGTTTTATACAGCTTTTCCAGCACCGGGCCACAGCCGGTGGCCGGACCGGTCTTATAGACTGTGCCCGCCCGTTCGATTTCGCTCACCGGCGTGACCACCACCGCGGTGCCGCAAGCGGCCACTTCCGCGAACTCGGTCACTTCCTCAAAAGCGATGGGGCGCACTTCCACGGGAATGCCATTATCCCGCGCAATTTGTTGCAACGTCAGATTCGTGATACTCGGCAAAATGGAGCCTGATTTGGCGGTGACATATTTGCCGTCCTTGGTGATTCCCAAAAAATTGCTCGTGGCGAATTCTTCGATCCACTTGTGCTCCTTGGCATCGAGGTATAGCTCCACCGGATAACCCGCGGCCTTGGCTTCAAGGTGCGGATAGAGGCTGACCGCGTAATTTCCGGCCACTTTCACGTGTCCCGTGCCCAGCGGCGCCGCGCGATCATATTGGTCCAGCACAATCGCCTTCACGGCTTGCAAGCCGCCCTTGTAATACGGGCCCACCGGCGTCACCAGCACGAGAAACGTGTATTCATCCGCAGCCGCCACGCCAATTTGCGCGCCGCTGCCAAACAGCAGCGGGCGCACATACATGGAACCACCCGTGCCGTATGGCGGCACATAATCCAGATTGGCCCGCACCACCCGCTTGCAGGCATCCACAAACATATCCACTGGCACTTCGGCCATGCAGGTGCGCCGCGCCGTCATGGCCAGCCGCTTGGCGTTTTCCTCGGGCCGGAACAAACTCACCTTGCCATCCTTGCGCCGGAACGCCTTGAGCCCCTCGAACGCCGACTGCCCATAATGCAGCGCCGTCGCCGCGATGTGGATGGACATCTGCGGCGAAGCCACCAGCTCCCCCGCGCTCCATTGGCCATTTTTCCACACGTAGCGGATATGGCAATTGGTGTCCATGTAGGCAAAACCCAAGCTGTTCCAATCAATCTTCTTCATCGTTCATCCTCTCAAAATCTTGAATAATGCGGGCTCCCGTTGGGTCCCGTCAGCAAATCCTGCGCCACGCGCCGCGCAATGGCCTCAATTTCGTCGTCCGACAGTATTCCGGCCAAACAGGCCGCGGGCGCCACCGCGGCGGCAACTCCACTCGGCTTCGTTGCGGCCGGCACCCCCATTGCCGACGCCTGACACATCGTTACTGCCGCCACTCCCACAATGTCTTCCGCGCTGCACCCACGCGATAGATCGTTCACCGGCTTGGCCAGCCCCTGCAAAATCGGCCCCAACGCAATCGCGCCCGCCAGGCGCTCCACCAGCTTCACCGAGATATTGCCCGCCTGCAAATCCGGGAAAATCAGGATGTTGGCCGCGCCCTTGAGCGGGCTGTCCGGCGCTTTTTGCGCCGCCACCTGCGGCACGATGGCCGCATCCGTCTGCAGCTCGCCGTCCACGATCATCTCGGGGTCAACGGTCGGCCCCACTTTTTTGATGATGCGCGTGGCATCGGCCACCTTGTCTACCAAATCATGCTTGGCGCTGCCGCGCGTGGAAAAACTCAGCAGTGCCATGCGCGGCGGCGTGCCAATCAACGCCCGGTGCGTCTTGGCCGTGGCCAGCGCAATCTCCACCAGTTGCTCGACGGTCGGGTTGGGGTTTACGCCGCAATCGGCAAACAGCAAGGTGTTGTCGCCCGCTGGCGTGGGAGTTTTCAGGCGCAGCAAAAAACAACTGCTGGCCGTTTTGTTGCCCGGCGCCGTGCCCACGCAGTGGAAAGCCGCGCGCAGCATATCAGGGGTGGAGGCGATGCTTCCCGCCACCATGCCGGACGCATAGCCGGTTTCAATCATCATGGCCCCCACATAGAGGCGGTTTTTCATCGCCTGCCGCGCCTGCTCGGAAGTCAACCCCTTGCCCGCCCGCTTGCGGTAATACGCGTCCACCAGCTCCTCAAAGCACGGGGGCGCCGACGGATCAATGATCTCAAACCCGGCGGGTGCAATCCCGGCGGCGGCGCAGGATTTTTGCGCTTCCGCCGGAGTCGCCAGCACGGATACTTTGGCGAAACCCGAGCGGACAATTGCCGCTGCCGCCTGCATCACCCGCGGGTCCTGCCCTTCCGGCAACACCACGCTCCCGTGAAAACTACGCGCCCTCTCAATTAACAATTCCATAAAGAATCCATGCTACCGCCCCCCCTTTTTTCCGTCCAGCAAAACCGCGCCGCGCAGCCTCAGCGCAGCGCTTGCAGGATGTTGAGTAACTCCTGCCGGCTGGTTGCGGCACTGTAATGCGCAACGCAACGCGCCCGGGCCCGCTGCCCCATGGCGGCGGCGCCAGCCGGGTCCGCCAGCAGGGCTTGGATGGCTTGGGCCGTTGCAGCGACGTCATTGGGCGGCAATAAATAGCCACCATCCCCCAGAACGGCAGGCACATCTGATACCGCGTTGGCCAAGATGGGCTTGCCCATGGCCATGGCCTCAAAAAGCTTGCACGGCATTTGACTGCGCGCCAGCAGCGTATCGGTCAACGGCACCAGCAAGGCGTCGCCCAAACCCAGATAAAGAGGCATCTCCCGATGAATGAGTTGAATCGCTTCGGGGGTGGTGGCAGGGCAACACACAAGCGCCCCGTACTCGGAATGCTGCTGCAACTGCTGCACATATTCATTATGAGGCCCCAAAATCACCACCCGGCAATCCGTGCGGCGCAGGCGCACCAGGGCTTCCAGAAATACTTCCAGCCCTTTGTGCGGGCGGGCCACACCACCAAACACCAACAAGGTGTTGGCGCTCAACCCCAGTTGATGCTTGAGCCGCGCGACCGCTTCCGGATCCTGGGGCTGGAAACGCGCCGTGTCCACGCCAATGTGAAAAATCCGGCCCGCGAATTTCTGCGCAAGAAATTGGGTGGTCACCAAGCGTTCGTCGCATTCGCGCAGTCGTCTTTCGACCCACGGCACATAAACATTGTTGCCCGGATGCATCCAATCGCGCGTCCACTGCCGCAGTCGCTCGGACCACGACCACTCCGCGGCCACCGCGCCGTCCCACTCATCCAAGTAGGCCACCACGCGGCACCCGCGTTCTCGCTTGGCGCGCAAAGCCGCCGGCAAATTGCTGCCAAAAGCCTTCATCGAAATAATCACGTCGCCGGTCAGCGCCCGGGTGAGTTTGCGCGATTCCCTAAAATATTCCGGCAAGCGATACAGGCGGGGGCAATCCACGGGACGATAGGCGAACTCCGCCGCATACATGATGTTCGCGCCTCTCCACAGATTGGGTCCCACAATCTCCACCTCATGTTCGGGGTGGAGATAGTTGGCCATGCGCGCGGCGATGCCGACGATGGGCCAACCCAAATCCGGGACGAGAAAGCTGACTTTCATGGGGCGGCCAAAAGGGTTTGGGCCAGATTGCGGCCGCTGGCGTAGGCGCGATCGGACCATACATAGTGCCATTCGCCAAAAAGGCCGGCCGTGACGATGCGTTGGGTGCGCAGCCAGTCGCGCATCAAGCGCACGGCCGGCGCGCGGGCCAAGTCGGAAACCACGTAAGAAAGCGGATAGCACCGGATTTCGGCGGCGGTTACCTCATCCGGCGCAAAGCGCAAGATGCGCCCAAGATCGGCAATGGCCTGGTCCCGCAATTGCGCCTCGTTGGGCCGGGCATTTTGCGGCAAAAAGATTTCCGCCTGAATGGCCGTCTGGTTGCTCGCTTGGCCCGACAAGGCAAACGGAAATGACACGCGCGAAACCGCCACATCCGGGTCATAAATATAAAACCATTGGGCCGGCGATAAAGCCGGGCGGTTGACCACCAGATTGACGCAATACTGCCGCAGCGCCCGCAGTTTGGCCGCGGCCTCGCGCACGGCGGACGGGGCTTCCGGCATCATGGCCACCAACTCCGGCAAAGGGATCGTGGCCACCAGCCAATCAAACGACTCTGCCGTGCCATCCGCAAACGAAACTCGACCTTCGCGCGCGGCCACTTTCACCGCGCGTTTTTGCAGGCGCACGTCCACGCCATCGGCCAGCCGCGCCAGCATGGCAAAAAAGCCGCCCGACTGCGGATAACGAAACGTGCGGAACACCGCTTGTTGTTCCGCCACTGGCCCATTGGCGCCGGCGATGATGTTCTCCACTTGCGAAGGAAGAAGCCGCCCGCCCAGCCAATCCGTGGCCAGTTCCGCCATGGGGACATGCCAATATTTGGCGGTGTATAAACGGTAAAAGTTTTCGAGCAAATAATCGCCATATTGAAAGCGGCACCACTCTTCGTAGTTGGCCGGCTCCCGACCACGATATTTTTCCTGCGCCGCAAGGAAGTCGCGCAGCGCGGCCTCCCGCTCGGGCGGGGGCAAATCGAACAAATGATTTTGCACGGGATAGGCAAACCACTTGCCCTGTTTGTGGTTCAGCACCGTGCTTTTGGTCATCACGTGAAGCGGCGCGGCCGCATGGAGCAAGGCCAGCCATTCCGGGTCTGACGAGTGGCAGATATGCGCACCGCGATCAAACCACACACCGGCAAATGAATGAGAGCGCGCGTGGCCGCCGGGGGTGTCGTCCGCCTCGAATACACGGCAGCCGGGATAGTGCCGCGCGAAGCCCAGCCCGGCGAGTCCGGCGCCCAACACGATGACATTGCGTTTGGTCATGCCGCTGATCTAATCATGAAAACCGCGCAATGGGCACGGCCAAACATTCCGGACGTACATGGGCTGGCGCTGCTCATCCGCGCGGCTCCATTGTGGCTTTGCATAACTCGGCAATGCCCCGCTGCCATGAAATCTGCGCACGCCAGCCCAGCACGGCGGCCGCCGTGGCGACATCGGCCACTTGTTCGGGCGGTTCGTTGGGGCGCATGGGGCGCACACCAAACCGGAACAACTCCGTGGCCTGGGTCAACTCCCCGATGCGCTCCAACACATCGCGCAAGCGCACGGGTTCGCCGCGGCCCAAGTTGCAAACCGTCCACGATGTTTTCAGGGCCGGCAGGCCCAGCGTGGCCGCAACAATTCCTGCCACCACGTCGTCTACATGAACAAAGTCGCGGAGTTGATGGCCGGCCGAAAAGTCGCCGGGGATACGTTCGCGGGCGCAGCGCAAGGCAAAGGGAATCGCCATGGAGCCGCCTTGTCCGGGGCCATAGACAACAAACGGCCGCAGCCACACCGCCTTGCGGTTCGCGGCGCGCGCCCAAGCAGCCAGCGCCTGCCCGGCTGCGAACTTGGCTTGCCCATAGGCGGAGAGCAGCGGCCCTGGCGCCTGATCCTCGCGCAGCCGCCCAGCGAGGTCGCCGTACTCCTCGGCGCTGCCCAACCCCACAACCCCGCGCCATGATCCGGCGGACAACAGCCGCTGGAAGTCGGCCAACGCCTGAGTCTGCCCGGCAGCATCCGCGCGCGCCATGTTCCAAGCCAAATGGACCAGTGTGCCCTCGGTCACCGGGGGCGCGTCCGTGGAAAGATCCACACAATAGTGTTCAACCCCGGCAAGCGGTTCCCCGGGCCATGGCACCCGGTCCAGCGCCCACACGCGGCATCCGGCTTGCGCCAAACGGGCCACGGTTCGCCGGCCAATAAAGCCGGCCGCGCCAGTGACGACAATCGGGGGGCTTGCGCTCATCCCATTTTTCCACGCTGTGGAAAAAAGTTTTCCACACTGTGGAAAACTTTTAGCCCGCCCATGGCGCAGACCCGGACTCGTAGATTTTTTCGAGATTTTCGCGGTCGCGCATGGTGTCCATGCAACCCCAGAATCCCTCGTGGCGGTACGCATACAACTCGCCGGCAGCGGCAAGGTCGGTTAGTGGCGCGGCTTCCAAGCTGACGTTTTCCTGCGAGGGCAGGCGCGCCAAGAATTCTTTTTGCAGGAGGAAAAAGCCGCCATTGATGTAATCATTGTGCAATTTTTCCTTTTCCCGGAACACGCGCACTTTGCCGTCCGGGGCCAGCTCCATCATGCCGAAGCGCGAGGGCGGGTGCACGGCGGCCATGGTGCCGATTTTGCCGTGCGCGCGATGAAAAGCCAATTCGGCGTTGAGATCAATATCGCTCAGGCCGTCGCCGTAGGTCAGCGCGAACAGGGGGGCATCCACATAATCTGCCGCGCGTAGAATCCGGGTGGCGGTCAGGCTGTGTTCGCCAGTTTCCGCCAGAATGATGTCCCAGTCGGTGGCAATGCCGGATTCATATTCCACCCGGCCACCCGCGTGCAACCGCACGGTCGCGGTGCGTTCGCGCACGTGAAGAAAATACTCCTTGATGACATCGCCTTTGTAGCCGAGGCAAATGATGAATTTGCGAAAACCGAAGCGGCTATAATACTGCATCAGGTGCAGCAGAATCGGTTTGCCGCCGATGGTGACCATCGGTTTGGGAATATCGCGCGTTTCTTCCATCAGGCGCGTACCGCGCCCACCCGCGAGAATCATGACGGGAATGTCTTTGTTCTGCATAATCGGCTCCCTTTAGGTTGCGGCTTCGTAAGCGGCAATTTCGTCGTTCATAAAAGCGCGGACAGCCTCCACGTTGCGCGCGGTCAGCATGGTTCGATAGCCTGCCGCAGTGCGTTGCACAGTGGTTTCAAAATTCCATTTGGGGTGCCAGGCCAAGCGCTCGCGCGCCTTGTCTATGGCCAGTTGCAACAAGTGGGCTTCGTGAGGGTTGGCCGGATTGGGCATGGCTTGCCAGGTCGCGCCATCGCCCCAGGCGCGGCAAAACAATTCCGCCAGTTCGCCCACATTGCGCGCACTGGCAGGATCAGGGCCAAAGTTCCAGCCTTCGGCCGCGCGCGCGCCTTGCTCCAGCAAGGCTTGGCCCAAGCGCAAATAGCCGCTCAACGGTTCGAGCACGTGCTGCCAGGGACGCACCGCGCGCGGGTTGCGCACGGACAACGCTTTGCCGGCACGAATCGCCCGCACGGCATCGGGGACTATGCGGTCGGCCGCCCAGTCGCCGGGGCCGATCACATTGCCTGCGCGGGCTGTGGCCAGATGAACGCGGCCGGGCGCCGCAAAAAAGGCGCGCCGGTACGATGCCGCGACCAATTCCGCGCAGCCCTTGGAAGCGCTATACGGATCGTGGCCGCCCATGGGATCCTCTTCCCGATAGGCGTAATCCTCTTCGCGGTTTTCGTAACATTTGTCGCTGGTGACTACCACCACCGCGCAGGGTTGGCCGGCTTGGCGAATGGCTTCGAGCACATGGGCCGTGCCGCGGACGTTGGTATCGAATGTCTCAACCGGTTCGACATAAGAACGACGCACGAGAGCTTGCGCGGCCAAATGAAAAACCACCTCGGGCTGAAAATCGCGGACGAGCGTCAGCATGCGCGCGGCATCGCGGATATCCGCGGTTTCGTGGCGAATGAGGTGCGGCAACTCGGCCCGCACAAACGGTCCCTCCGCGGTGTCGGGCTCCAGTCCGATCCCAAACACCTCCGCGCCCAGCCGATGCAGCCAAAAAGCCAGCCATGATCCTTTGAAGCCAGTATCGCCGGTCAGCCAGACACGTTTGCCGCGGTAGGTTTCGCCAAATGTCATTACGCGAGCCTCCGTTTCAGAATACGCGGCACTTGCCGCGCCAAGCGCCACCAGCGCGCCCCGGCCGCATACCAGGGCGATGTTCCCGGCAAATTGCGCGCACGAATATCTTCCAACAAAGTTGAGCGATCCAACCAATCCTGTTGCACAAAGAATGAATAGTGCAACACCACCATGCTTTGGTCGAGAACGCAGATATGTTTTTTCTCCTCGAACCAAGCGCACCAGTCGGGCTCATCCCGCGGTGGCAAGGCGCCGCCCATGCGTTGCACGTGTGCGTAATCGTAGCAGATGCAGCCGATGCTGAAGTATTGGCAAAACTCATGCCAGCGTGGCTGATCGGATGCGGCCAGTCGCCGGCGCTGCTCCTCATTGGCAGCTTCCAGATCAAGAAACAGACGAGTGGCCCATTCGGCAATGTCCGGGCGCTGCCAAGTGGGACCTTTGGCGGCAGCGGATGGCGGTGCACCAAAAAGTCGTTCAAATTCCGGAAGTTTTTCAGGATAAAACGTCGTCAGCAAACGATGCAGGCCATAAGCATTGTTGGGGATCAATGTGGTGATTAGCGCCAGATCGGTGCGGTCTTGGTAGCGTTCGTATGTGGCGAGCATCCGTTCCGCCCAACCCGTGGGGACAAAGACATCCTCATCCACCTTCACATAAATGGAATCCGGATAACGCCGAATGCATTCATTTTGTACCGCGCAAATACCGCCCGGTCGGGTGCCGTCCCCGTCCACTGTATCCCAGCGCACTTGGGGCCGCGCGGCCATGAATTGCTGAACATAACGCCGTAATCGCGCCGGCACCCCGTTGAGCAGCAAGACCACATGATCGAATGCCGCAAACGCATTCGCTTTTTCCAGCATCTCCAAGCACAGCCGCAGACAATCCAAACGGTCATGGGTCAGGATCATCAAAACCTTACGGCGTGATTTCATGGGCATGAGTATAGCACCCCTGCTGGCGGAAGCGTTAGCGAAACCATGCGCAGTTATAATTTTCGGCGGTCGGGTTGGGCATAAGCCAACGGGCGGCTCGACACACGCGGCGCGATTCGAAACAAGCATGCACTTGGGCAAACAACAGGCCCCACGACGCCCCCCTCAAAAAAAAAGAAAGGCCGGGCTGCATGGGCAGTCCGGCCTGGTAAAAAAATCCTGGCAACGTGCTACTCTCCCGCCCCCAAGTGAGGCAGTACCATCGCCGCAGCGAGTCTTGACTTCTGTGTTCGGAATGGGAACAGGTATGACCCTCGCGCTATGGTCACCAGGAAAAAAGGGTTGCATAAGATACAAGCGAATCAGTGCAATATCATGCACAAGGGCGCTGGCTCCGCCCCGCCGAAACGGGGCGGAGCCGCGCAAATAAATGGTCAAGCCTCACGGCTGATTAGTAGCGGTTAGCTAAATGCCTCGCAGCACGTACACACCCGCCCTATCAAGGTCGTAGTCTTCAACCGGCCTTTAGTGCTGGCGAACCAGCAAGGGAGATCCAATCTTGAAGTCGGCTTGGCTCTTAGATGCATTCAGAGCTTATCCATTCCGCACATAGCTACTCGGCGATGCCGCTGGCGCGACAACCGAAACACCAGAGGTGCGTCATTCCCGGTCCTCTCGTACTAAGGAATGTTCTCCTCAAATCTCCAACGCCCACAGTGGATATGGACCAAACTGTCTCACGACGTTTTGAACCCAGCTCGCGTACCACTTTAATTGGCGAACAGCCAAACCCTTGGGACCTTCTTCAGCCCCAGGATGTGATGAGCCGACATCGAGGTGCCAAACCGCCGCGTCGATATGGACTCTTGGCGGCGATAAGCCTGTTATCCCCGGAGTACCTTTTGTCCGTTGAGCGACGGCGCTACCACTAGCAACCGCCGGATCACTTAGTCCTGCTTTCGCACCTGCTCGACTTGTGGGTCTCGCAGTCAAGCCACCTTCTACCTATACGCTCTACGCATGATTGCCGACCATGCTGAGGTGACCTTAGAACTCCTCCGTTATCTTTTGGGAGGAAACCGCCCCAGTCAAACTGACCCTCTGACACGGTCCCGGAGCCGGTTGCACGGCTCGCGGTTAGAATTCCGGTTAATTAAAACTGGTATTTCACTGACGGCTCCGCGGTCCCTGACGAGATCGCTTCACAGCCTCCCAGCTATGCTACATATAACCAACCAAAACCCAATATCAGATTACAGTAAAGGTTCACAGGGTCTTACCGTCCTACTGCGGGTATCCGGCATTTTCACCGGAATTACAACTTCACCGAGATCCTCGTTGAGACAGCGCCCAGATCGTTACACGATTCGTGCAGGTCGGAACTTACCCGACAAGGAATTTCGCTACCTTAGGACCGTTATAGTTACGGCCGACATTCACCGGGGCTTCGGTTCAGAGCTTCGCCTTGCGGCTAACCCCTTGCCTTAACCTTACGGCATTGGTCACGTGTCACACCATATACATCCTCTTGCGAGTTGGCATAGTGCTGTGTTTTTGATAAACAGTCGCCTGGGCCCTTTCACTGCGCCTGCGGTCCGCTTCGTAGTTAAACTGACGGTCTGCAGGACCCCTTCTTCCGAAGTTACGGGGCTAGATTGCCGAGTTCCTTAACGAGGTTTCTCTCGCGCGCCTTGGTATATTCTACCCTCCCACCTGTGTCGGTTTCCGATACGGTCGCCTATGGGCTCGCTAGAAGCTTTTCTTGTCGGCCGAGTGTCAATCAATCCGCTTCGGCCGAAGCCTCCACGTCTCATCACCTTTCAGGTTGCGCGGCCGGATTTGCCTGGCCACACCCCTACGGGCTTGAACCGTCACTTCCAATCGACGGCTGATCTAACTTTCCGAGTACTCCATCGCGTCTTAATCGCCCATCGGCGGTGCAGGAATATTGAACCTGCTTCCCATCGCCTACGCCTGAATGGCCTGGACTTAGGGGCCGACTAACCCTGGGCGGACGAACCTTCCCCAGGAAATCTTGGGATTACGGCGGCCGGGATTCTCGCCCGGCTATTCGTTACTCATGTCCGCATAATCACTTGTATCCGCTCCACGCCCGGTCACCCGAACGCTTCAATGCTGATACAACGCTCCTCTACCACTTCTCCCACCCGCAGGCGGGAGAAATCCGCAGCTTCGGCAACCGGTTTAGTCCCGATCATTTTCGGCGCACAATCGCTCGACTAGTCAGCTGTTACGCACTGTTTAAATGATGGCTGCCTCTAAGCCAACATCCTAGCTGTTTTAGCAATCGTACATCCTTAGTCACTGAACCGGTTTTAGGGGCCTTAACTGGCGGTCTAGGCTGTTTCCATTTTGACTATGAAGCTTATCCCCCACAGTCTATCTCCACACGTGACTGCCGCGGTATTCGGAGTTTGATTGGCGTTGGAAACCCGGTAAGGCCCCTAGTCCATTCAGTGCTCTACCTCCGCGGCGAGCATTCGTGCAGGCTAACCCTAAAGTTATTTCGAGGAGAACCAGCTATCACCGAGTTTGATAAGTCTTTCGCTCCAATCCACAGGTCATCCTAGAGGTTTTCAGCCCTCATAAGTTCGGTCCTCCATCGCCTGTTACAGCGACTTCAACCTGCCCATGGATAGCTCACCCGGCTTCGGGTCTATTGCCGGCAACTGAACGCACGTTTCGCACTCGCTTTCGCTTCGGCTTCTCCGCCGACGGCGGATTAACCTTGCTGCCAACAATAACTCGCGGACTCATTATGCAAAAGGCAAACGGCCACCCGCCTTGCGGCAGGCTACCATAGCTTGTAAGCACATGATTTCAGGTACTGTTTCACTCCCCTAGCAGGGGTTCTTTTCACCTTTCCCTCGCGGTACTAGTTCACTATCGGTCATCAGCAGTATTTAGCCTTAGTGCGTGGACGCACCGGATTCACACGGGGTTTCACGTGTCCCGTGCTACTTGGGATGCCTCTAGGGCCCCTTTGGATTTCGCGTACAGGCCTGTCACCTTCTTTGGCGCCGTTTTCCACCGGCTTCCGCTATCCATTGGAGTCCCACATCGAGGTCCCGCTACCCCAACGCACAAGTGCGTTGGTTTGGGCTGTTCCCCTTTCGCTCGCCACTACTGAGGGAATCACTGTTGTTTTCTTTTCCTCCCGGTACTGAGATGTTTCACTTCCCGGGGTTGGCGGCGGAGCCCTATGGATTCAGACTCCGTCAACGGGGCATTATCCCCGCTGGGTTTTCCCATTCGGACATCTCCGGATCAAAGCGTATTTGCCGCTCCCCGGAGCTTATCGCAGCTTATCACGTCCTTCTTCGCCTGCTGATGCCAAGGCATTCATCATGTGCCCTTTTGAGCTTGACCAAAATCATTAAAAAATTGGTTTCAGCATGAGTATTGTTTTCTGATTCTTCGTTTTGTTTATCACGGTGAAGAGTAAGTTTTTTACCCTTCTGTTGTAATAATTTCTTCGATGTATCTTATGCAATTGTCAAAGATCATGACCGCCGCAACGGCGGAAATGGGTGGAATGCCGAATCGGGATGGTGGGCGTGACTGGAGTCGAACCAGTGACCTCGTCCTTATCAGGGACGCGCTCTAACCAACTGAGCTACACGCCCGGTTGCGTTGGTGGAGGCAACGGGATTCGAACCCGTGACTTCCAGCTTGCAAAGCTGGCGCTCTACCAACTGAGCTATGCCCCCGAGGTTTTCAGCCCGGAGCCACACGGCTCAAGTCGCGAGTGACGCCTTGGTCATCCTTTTTTCGGACGTTCATGCTCCGCTAGCGAAGCAGAAGTGGTGCGGTCAATACGCAGCCGGTGTTGGTCGTGGTGGCCCCGGTCCAGCCGGGGCTCATTCCGCCGAGGCGGAATGATTGTCCATATCCTCCGCAGTTCCGGCCGAGGCCGGCCTGCGAGGGATTCTCCTTAGAAAGGAGGTGATCCAGCCGCTGGTTCCCCAACGGCTACCTTGTTACGACTTCATCCCAGTCACCAATCGTACCTTGGGCGTTTATCTCCCTTGCGGGTCGAATCAACGACTTCGGGTACCATCGGCTCCCATGATGTGACGGGCGGTGTGTACAAGACCCGGGAACGTATTCACGGCGTCGTAGCTGATACGCCGTTACTAGCGATTCCGGCTTCATGGAGTCGGGTTGCAGACTCCAATCCGAACTGGGACCGGTTTTGGGGATTAGCTCCGCCTCGCGGCATTGCTTCCTTCTGTGCCGGTCATTGTAGCACGTGTGCAGCCCTGGACATAAGGACCATACTGACTTGACGTCATCCCCACCTTCCTCCTGCTTATCACAGGCAGTCTGGCTAGAGTGCCTAACTGAATAAGGGCAACTAACCACAGGGGTTGCGCTCGTTGCGGGACTTAACCCAACACCTCACGGCACGAGCTGACGACAGCCATGCAGCACCTGTGCAAGCTTCCGTATTGCTACGGATCGTCCCCCTTTCAGGTTCCTACTACTTGCATGTCAAGTCCAGGTAAGGTTCTTCGCGTTGCATCGAATTAAGCCACATGCTCCACCGCTTGTGCGGGTCCCCGTCAATTCCTTTGAGTTTTAATCTTGCGACCGTACTCCCCAGGCGGTACACTTATCGCGTTAGCTGCGGCGCGCAAAGGGACAATTCCTCGCACACCAAGTGTACACCGTTTATGGTTAGGACTACCAGGGTATCTAATCCTGTTTGCTCCCCTAACTTTAGAGCCTCAGCGTCAGTATCTGTCCAGAGAGCCGCCTTCGCCACCGGTGTTCCTCTTGATATCTACGCATTTCACCGCTACACCAAGAATTCCGCTCTCCTCTCCAGTACTCTAGCTCAGTAGTTTCGAATGCCATTCCACAGTTGAGTTGTGGGCTTTCACATTCGACACACCAAACCGCCTACGCTCCCTTTACGCCCAGTAAATCCGAACAACGCTCGGGACCTCTGAATTACCGCGGCTGCTGGCACAGAGTTAGCCGTCCCTTCCTCCTGTGGTACTATCATTCCAAGGCACTATTCATGCCCTGGCCATTTATCCCACATGACAGGAGTTTACAATCCGAAGACCTTCATCCTCCACGCGACGTCGCACCGTCAGGCTTGCGCCCATTGCGAATGATTCTCGACTGCAGCCTCCCGTAGGAGTCTGGGCAGTATCTCAGTCCCAGTGTGGCTGACCATCCTCTCAGACCAGCTAACCGTCATCGCCTTGGTGAGCCATTACCTCACCAACTAGCTGATAGTGCACGGACTCATCTTCAAGCGGCAGGCCTTGCGGTCCCCACCTTTGGATTCTCCGACAGGCGCCGGATCACCACATTCGGGATTATCTCCCCTTTCGGGAAGCTATACCCAACTTGAAGGTAGATTATCCATGTTGTACTCACCCTTCCGCCACTTTCCTCCGAAAGTTCTTGTCCGAAAACTTGAACCTCCAGATTCTCGTTCGACTTGCATGCCTAATCCACGCCGCCAGCGTTCGTTCTGAGCCAGGATCAAACTCTCCATATAAAATGGGTGGCTCCGGCGGTTGCCCGCCAGGCCGAGTTGCTGATCCTTTCGATTTCGGCCGGTTTAGGTCCGGCCGTTCGTAAGAATTAACTTATGACTCAACACAAGCTGTTTGTACTTACCACACCACTTCTGATTCGAAGCGGTGTTACATGAACGTTTATTCCATTTTCCAAAGAGCAAAAAAGCGCGCAAAATCCCGTCGTCCCTTTCCCTATCGTTCAAGGGACTCCAGAACCGCGCAGCGGCAGGTTGCCCTGCTCGCTTAATTGATTCCGTCGTGAATCTATCCTTCGACTGGCTTATCTGTCAAGGGCCAGACCACATTTTTTAACAGAACCAAACTCTCACTTCACGAGCCGGTTGCCCGACCTGATCCATTCAAGTGGCGGCAAGAGTACCATAGGCCCCAAACCCGTCAACCTCTTTTTTTGCGATTTTTTTATTTTTTCCAAAAACCCCCGTCTTTACTGAACGAAATCGCTGTCTTTTTTTGTGCAACTCCCCATTCTTTGGCGTCATCGGCCCTCTTTTTTCCTGCGCACCGCAAGCCGCCGCGAGGTGCGCGCTTTCGTTCCCGCGTCTCGTCGCTGCGCGCCCCGCGCCCAAGAAATGCGCGCGCACAGCGCGTTCCTCTGCAATATCCGCGCTTGCGTTTCGAGGTGCGATGCGTATGGTTCTCCTCGGTCAGCGCGCGGCGCGCCCGCGCATAGAAAGGAAATTGGTTATGGCTCCTGTGTTGCTTCTTCTCGGGGTATTGGTGGTGTTGGTCCTTTGGTTCGTCTCCATCTATAACGGCTTGGTCCAATTGCGCAACTATGTGGACAACGCCTGGGCGCAGATTGACGTGCAACTCAAACGGCGTCACGACTTGATCCCCAACTTGATCGAAACCGTCAAGGGCTATATGGCCCATGAACGCGGCACCCTCGAGGCCATCACCAAAGCCCGCACCGACGCCATGAAGGCCCACGGCCCGGCCGAAGCCGGCCCGGCGGAATCCCAGCTTTCCGGCGCGCTGCGCGGCCTGATGGTCAACGTGGAGCGCTACCCCGACCTCAAGGCGTCGCAAAACTTCCTCGCGCTGCAAGAGGAACTTTCCTCCACCGAAAACAAAATCTCGTTTGCGCGGCAGGCCTATAACGACAGCGTCACGCGCTACAACAACAAGATTCAGACCATCCCCTCCAATCTGGTGGCCGGTCCCGCCGGTTTCTCCAAGCGGGATCTCTTCGAGCTGAAGGACGAAGCCGAGCGCGCCGTGCCCAAGGTGTCGTTCGCCTAACGCGCGCCATCTCCGCGCCGCCTCGCCATGAGCGCCATCATGTGGGAAGCCATTGCCGCCAACAAGCGGCGATCCGCGTGGCTCATTGCCATGCTGGCCGCACTGTTGGCGGCGTTAGGCGGCGGCCTGGGGCTGCTGGTGGGCGGCGCGCCGGAGAGCATGGCCTACGGCGCTTTTGTCGGCCTCTGCGTGTGGGGCGTGCTGCTGCTCATCAACATGATGAGCGGCGAATCCGTCCTGCTCTCCTCCGCCAACGCGCGCGAGGTCTCCCACGAAGATGCGCCGCAGCTTTATAACATCGTGGAAGAAATGCGCATTGCCGCCGCGCTGCCGGCCATGCCGCGCGTGTTCATCATGGATACCCCGGTGCCCAACGCGTTTGCCGTGGGGCTCAAGCCCGAGCGCGCGTGCGTGGCCGTCACCAGCGGCCTGCTGGAGCGCCTTAGCCGCGATGAACTCCAAGGCGTGATCGCCCACGAGCTGGGCCACATTGCCAACCGCGACACCATGTTCATGACCCTCGCCGGCGTGACGCTCGGCGCGATTGTGCTGCTGGCCGACATGGGCATGCGCATGATGTTCTGGGGCGGCGGCGGACGCCGGCGTTCATCCAATGATAAAGGCGGGGGCGGCGCGGCCTTCGCGATCATGGCCGTCATCGCCATCGTCCTGGCGATTCTCGCGCCGCTGATTGCGCGGCTGCTTTACTTTGCCTGCTCGCGCCAGCGCGAATATCTGGCCGATGCCTCCGCCGCGCAATTCACCCGCTATCCCGCCGGCCTCGCCCACGCGCTCCAAAAAATTGCGGCGCAGCAGGAGCCGAAAAAAATCCAAACCAACCGTGTTGTGGCGCCCATGTATGTGATCAATCCGTTGGCAGCCGCCGGCTCGGCCAGCATCTTCGGCACCCACCCGCCCACGGCCGACCGCATCCAGCGGCTACTGGCTATGCAGGGCGAGGCACCGGCATGATCCCCCATCAACTCACAAAACCGCCCCCGTTTCCTGAGTTCCGAGCACCCCGAAAATCTCGTCGTAACTCGTTGCATTGCAACAGTACGATTTCGTTTTTGGGTGTCCCGCCTCCAAAATAGTGAATGTTTTCCACTGGAAATATGCCGAAAATCCGGATTCAGATGGTTAGTTTTCCCCAAAAGACGCTGATCGATTTGAAAAATACTTTCCAAAATTCCGGTTCCTCTCATTCGATCACGAGGCAAATTTTCAAAACTGATAAAAATGGGTGGGCGGCACGGAGGCCAACCCTCCACGGCGCCGCAATGTGGCGGAATGGGCTCTGTCCCGTCCGCAAAAATGAAATAGATTGCAGCCCCGGTATGCTTTGCTCTCCCCTGCGAGCTTGGCAAACTGTTTTTGTTGGCTTTTTTTCTCAAAAATACCGTTCGATTCGTGAAATATCAGCACGTCTGGTTGGGTGTCCCATTTCGGAACTCAGGGCTACTGGCTATGCAGGGCGAGGCACCGGCATGATCCCCCACCAACTCCCAAAACTGCCCCCGTTTGGATTGTAGATGCTATGGGGTTTCGTTCATGCATCATGGTGATGTGGATCAACCACAAGAAAGGAATCACAAGACATGAAACAAAACCCACATAGCGATCCTACTTTATACCTGGCGATGGAGCT
>Ga0209201_1002115_pt1 | contig 20414 bp, 16 predicted proteins | sample AD_UKC055_MetaG_FD_184411 | JGI IMG/M metagenome (GOLD analysis project Ga0209201, IMG submission 184411) | Active sludge microbial communities of municipal wastewater-treating anaerobic digesters from USA - AD_UKC055_MetaG (SPAdes) (version 2) | ecosystem: Engineered > Bioreactor > Anaerobic >...
TACCCCAACCCCTTCACCGACGTGATAAGGTTCAGCGGTAGCGAGGTTAACCGGGTTACCATCTTCTCGGTAATTGGTCAGGTGGTTCTCGACCAGCAGGTTAACGGTGCCGAGTTGGTTGACACGCGCAACCTGGAAAAGGGAATTTACCTGGTAAGGTTTACCAACAACCAGGGGAAATCAACCACCCGTAAGCTGGTTAAGCAGTAACCAACCAAAATAACTACAAAACCCCCGTAACTTGGGGGTTTTGTTTTTTACATAAGTGAACTTCTATTTTATTCGTCAATATTTTTTATTCACTGGTCAAGGTATTTTAAACCTAAGTCAAATATATTTTAGTAACTTGCGTAATATTTCTTTATTGCAACAATATTAAAGCAGCATTGTTACTTAGGGTAATACAGGGGTATCCTAAAAATGAAAAAGAAAATAAATATAATTGTTGTTGGGCTGTTCTGCCTGATTATGCTGAACTCGTGCCACAACAACATACCGTGCCCTGTATATGCAGATGTGGATATTTGTGAAAAAACTGGTAACTGATTAATAACTAATAATATGCGAAGAAGAAAACTTATTAAATCGGGGATGTTGGTTGCCCTGCTCGCCATGGTACTCGTAGCTGGTTCGTGCAGCAAGAAAACGTGTCCTGCCTATAGCGATACAAACAAAGCACAGGTTATCAACAGGGCTTAAGTCCGATGGTTAGCCTGATTTAGGCATCAGATAATAATATCGTTTAAAAAAATATCCTCTCGAACGCTTTAGGGGTTACCTGAACACCTGAAGCGTTTAGTTATACATTTAATGTTAGTAGGGAAAACTTCTACAAGTCCAACCCGAAAACTGCTAGTTGAAGAAACGCCCAACCCTGTTAATAGCCGAAGGAAGGGCAAAAACCACCACCCGGTCGTAGGGTTTAATTTCGGAATCGCCCTTGGCAATAAACGCCGTGCTACCCCTAACAACCCCGCCAATAATGGCGTCCTTGGGAAAAGAAATTTCGCAAAGCTTCCCTTTAGTAACCGGAGAACCCGGCTTAACGATGAACTCCAGAACCTCGGCATCGGAACCGGTAAGGCATTTGATGGCGGACACGTCGGTGCTCATGGTGTAGCGGAATATGCGGCTGGCTGTAATCAGCTTTTTATTGATAACCGTGTCCACCCCAATGCTCTCGGCCAACCGTATATAGCTCATGTTTTCAATTTCGGCAATAGTCTTCTTCACCCCGAGGCTTTTTGCAATGGCGCACGAAAGGATGTTGGTTTCGGAGTTACCGGTAACCGCCACAAATGCATCCATGTACTGCATACCCTCCTCCATAAGCAGGTCGGTATCGCGTCCATCACCGTTAATCACCAGCGCATTCTTAAATTGCTCGGCCAGCTGCTGACTCTTTTCACGGTCCACCTCTATAATCTTAACATTCATGGAGTTTTCCAGCTCACCAGCCAGGTGAATGGCAATTCGGCTACCGCCAAGAATCATCAGGTTGTTGATGTCAATATTCTCCTTTCCGGTGTATTCAAGCATATCCTTAATGCCAGCCTGGTTGGCAATGACGTAAACCAAATCGTTCAGCTTAAACTGGTCGTTACCCCGGGGAATAATGGTTTCACCTTCGCGGGCAATGGCAACCGCCCTGTATTCTAAATTTTGAATGTTTCGGGTGGCCTGGAATAGGGTTTTATCCAAAACCGGGGAATCTTCTTCGAGGCGGAAAACCAGCAACGATAGCTTGCCACCCGAAAAATCGACAAATTCGGTGGAGCTGGTTTGACCCAACAGGGTAATTACCTCACGGGCGGCTAACCTCTCCGGGTAGATTAGGGAATCGATCCCCATGTTAAGGAATATCTCCTTATTGTTGGGCTGAAGATACTCGTAGCGGTCAATGCGGGCTATCACCTTTTTAGCCCCCAGGCGCTTAGCCAGCGTAGCGGAAACAATGTTGGTCTCCTCCGAATGGGCAACGGCAATAAACAAATCGGCTTTTTTCACGTTGGCCTCTTTGAGGATACTGATGGAGGCAGCCGAACCTTCGAGGGTTATTACATCGGAAACAGCGGTAACATGGCTGAGCATTTCAGGATCGGGATCAATCACCGTTACATCGTGATACTCCTTGGCCAGCATGGTAGCAAGATGCGTTCCTACCTCACCTGCCCCAACAATGATTATATTCATGACACCCTAAAAAGAGGTTTTAGTGCATATTTTACAGCTGCAAAGTAATACTAAAAACAGCAAACCCATTGCCAGGTTTTCAATAATTTTAGAGGGACGCTGTATAGGCTCCGTCAACCGACAGGTTGTGGATGGCCGACCCCCTGCCGGTAAACCTGGTAAGCATCGCCGAAGCATGTTTAAACCTAACCGAGGCATCCACAACGGTAACTTCGGGTTTGATGAAATCGGGAAGGTTTCCACGGGCATATCGGTTAACCACCAGAACATCGGCATTGAGCGTTTGCCCAAATGTAGCATACCGGAGCGAATCGCTGTAGGGTAACGCAACCGTTCGACCATTATACTCCAGCACAGCCAATCCGTATTTTCGCTGGAGCGATATGCCGTTTTGTCGCAGTAGCTCCCAATCGGGGGAGCACAGGTTAATGTAGCCATAGCGCCCCGAGGGTTGCCGGGAGATATACCCTCCCAGGAAAAAATCGCTATCCTCAACTAAATTCCGACCAACCGAATCGGTGCCAATAAATATGGGCAGCCCGTTGTTCCGAATACATAGCATAGAGCTGCCAGGAAGATGGAAAACCACCAGCTCGTTCCGGATTACAGGTCTAAGCTGGGGAATATTCAGCATGAAGAAAAAAAGCATAAGTAAAAGTGCTGCACGCAGCTGCGATGAATGCTTCAGCACGATATACAGCGAGATGAACACCAACGCCGAGAGCAGAACAAGCATTTGCAGCCTGGAGATGTAAACTCCCGATATGGAGGAATGCGGCAGGCTTTCAATCCACTGCAATCCCCCGTTAAGAGAACGAGTAAGAACAAGCAGAATTTTGCCGATGAATGCCCCAACCAGCGGAACAGGCGAAAAAACCACCAGGGCTACAGCCGCATACAGAATTAGCGTGGATAACGGAATGGCTATAATGTTGGATAGCATGAAGTAGGTGGGGAATTGCCCAAAAGCAGCCAGGGTAACGGGAATTGTTCCTAGCTGGGCAGCCACTGAAACGGCAATCAGCGACCAGAAGTAGTCCAGAATTTTGCTTTTGAAAGTAAACAGCCTGTAGATAAAGGGGTGAAAAACCACGATAGAGAGCACCGCCAGAAACGAAAGTTGAAACCCCACCTGCAGCAGGTTGTTTGGATTAGCTACAAGAAGGGCAAATGCTGCAGCGGCCAGCGTGTTTAGAATATTGGTGCGAAAGTTAAAGCCCTGGCCAACGGCAACCAGCGAGAACATGAAAGCCGAACGGCAAACAGGCGGGGATAGTCCGGTAATAAGCGCAAAAAACCAGAGAAATACCACCTGAATGGGTAGCTTAATTATCCGGAAAAAAGCCCGTTTCGGGAGGAAGCTGAGCAAAAAGGCCAGCAGGCCATAAACCAGGCCAACATGCAAACCGGAAACGGAAAGAATGTGCATGGCCCCGGTGGTTGAATAGGTTTTCTGGAGCGCATCGTCGAGCAGGTCGGTGTAGCCAACCGTTAACGCTGAAACAACGGCATACTCTCTATCCTTAAGCCCGAATTCGGAAAACATAGCCAACAGCTTTCTACGCAAGTCTCCTGCCAGCTGAACAAGACCATTTTCATGATGCCCAACCCTGGCCCAGCTGTCAGGCTCAACGAAGCTGCTGAAGCGAATCTGGCGGGCAAGCATGTACTGCTTAAAGTTGAATTGGTAGGGGTTTTGTGGCTCCTCTATTGTGCTGAACCTAAGAAGGGCAGCCATAATATCCCCGCACTGCAGCTGAGCGGCAGCAGAATCGGTTAACGAGAAGTAAAGCAAAACCTTTTCCTCGTTTGGTGAAATGCTCCCCTTATCCATCACCCGAACCACTTTCCCAACTGCCCGCAGAGAACGGGCACGTAGCTGGGGACTTTCCGTCAACCTTACTACTACTCCTTGCTCATGTAAATCGGAAAGGTCATCATTGAAGGTAAAGTTAACGGAAAGCACAAGCCCGCAGACCAGCATGAAAAGGTTAAGCATTAGGCCATAAACCCAGCGCAGCTCCCATTTTCTCAGCAGTGATAGCACCACCAGAATGCAGAACCCTATCACCGGTAAAAGAAGAATGTTCATGCTGGCATGAAGCGGTTGCAGGCTCAGCTGAACGAGAATCCCCACAACCAGCGGTACAAGCAGCCTGAAAAATGGCACCTCGTGGTAGCTGGAAGGTAACGACACTGCAGTAGCAATTAAACTTATAAACAAGTTAATAGAATTCCACTGCTTGTCAAAAAAAAAAATTAATCCAACAGGCTGTTAACTCCTCAAGAGCAAAAAATGATTTAACGGAAAAATGCAGCTACTACCATTTTAATCCCTTGAGAAATACCCCGCGAATGGAAAAAGGCAACACTAGGCTTTTACCAACATAAGGCAGCTGCGCGGTATAAATTTTAAATAAAAACCGTAGGGCAGCTGTAGATTAAACGGCCTGTTATTAATGCAGTTAAGAAATAAGAACGGCCTTAGAATACAGATTATGCCCTGCTTATGGTAAAACCTTTGGTTACAATTTTGCGTAAATATTGAAATAAAATGAGCAACATGGATAAACTAATAATTGAAAGCCGGATAGATACTCCAAAAGTTGTGGCTGATGGCAATACCGGCTTGTTTGAAATTACCGGCAAGTCGCTACCCGAAGATGCCTTTGAGTTCTACAAGCCTCTGGAAAGGTATGTTCAGGGATACATCAAACAGCCCCAACCAAAAACCACAATAAACCTAAAGCTGGAGTACCTCAACTCCTCATCCTCCAAAAAGCTGCTTGATGTGATTGGTTACTTTGAGCAGCTATCAAAGCATGGTTACGAAATTGAGCTTAACTGGTACCATCACGACGAGGATCAGGATATGATAGACGAGGGTACAGAGTTTGCCAACATGACCTCCCTTCGGGTAAATTTTATTGCCGAGCACTAGGCATACCCATGCGGTTGTGCAGCAAGCACTTAGTAGTAATATCACACTAATCCAGATTTTGTCCTGTAACCGGTGTATAAGGCGCTAACATGGCTAACGCACAAGAAGGCAAGTAGGAGTTCGAGTTTTTAAAAGCAAATTATTTAGGAGCACACATAATACCGAATATGTTGTGAAAAAAGTTGTCACCATACTTTTAATTCTTGGACTTAGCGTTACGCCTGGTTTTCTCCCTGGACAAACCATTCCTGCAGCCCTTCAGACCGAAATGGAGAAAAATATTGAGTTGGCCAGAAGCTACGAAACTGCAGGCGACATTAACTCCGCCCTACCCCTTTACACCAAAACAGCCACCACCTACTGGGTAAACGGGAATTCCGAGGAGGCAAGAAAATTGTTTATCAAAGCAATTGCGCTTAGCGAGCGTATTGGAAATACCAATGCCCTCAAAATGCTTTTGACCAACCTTGGCATGTTGTATGTTGACGAGGAAAACTACCCCGAGGCCATTGTCAACTTTGAGAAATGCCTATCGCTCAACCGAAAGCAAAACAACAAAACGGAAATAGCCTCAACCCTGCTAAACATAGCCAATGCCCAAAAGGAGTTGGGGCAGCTTCAAAAATCACTCAACGCGGCAGAGGAAGCCAGCAAAATTGCAGCCGAGCTGAACGACCCCAAGCTGATGCGAAACTCATACTCGTTGCTTTCGGAACTCTATAAGGAAGCCGGCAACGACGAAAAATCGGCTGAATACTTTACGCTCTACTCCGCATTTTCAAAAAAAATTCAACGCGAGGAGCAGCTTAAAAAGGAAAATGAGGCTAAAAAAATAGTTAGCGAAGCCCAAAGCCAGCTTCACGAAATAAAAACAGAAAAGGAGCTTACCGAGCAAGAGCTGATGGCAAAACAGCATGCGCTAACAACCGTTAAGGACAGCCTGCAAAAGGTAGAGCAACTCACCCGCGAGCAGCGTATGGAGATTGACCTACTTGCCAAGGAAAATGCCTTAAGGGATGCCAGAATAAAAAACCAAATTCTTATCCGTAACATATTCATCATTGCCATAATACTCACCCTGGGCATTGCAGGGCTTATTACCTACTACTACCTGCAAAAGAAACGCTCCAACGAGCTCCTGGCACACCAAAAGGACATGCTGGAGGTAAAAAGTAATGAGCTAATGGAAGCCATTAAGCAGGTTGAAAAGCAAAACCGCGACATCACGAGCAGCATTAACTATGCCCAGCGAATTCAGCAAGCCCTGCTTCCAACCTACAATACGCTGGTTACCGTGATCAACGACTCGTTCATAATGCTTCGCCCACGTGAAATTGTAAGCGGCGACTTTTACTGGTTTGCCGGGTACACCGGCGCCGATTCGTCAACGTCAACATCAAACCGGCATTTTATACACGTACCCAGTCTTAAGGAGGATGAGGGTGGATTTCTAATAGCAGCGGTTGACTGCACAGGTCATGGGGTGCCTGGTGCTTTCATGTCCATGATTGGGCTCAACCTGATTGACAACCTTGTGCGAACGGGAAGGGTTCGCCCCGACCTACTTCTGGGCGACCTTCACAAGCTAATCAGGTATCTCCTGAAACAGGAGGAGAGCGATAACAGGGACGGCATGGATATAGCCATTTGCAATATCAAAAATGATGGACAAACAGTTGAATTTGCCGGCGCTAAAAACCCTCTATTCTATGTAACCAACGGTCAGGTTAACCAGGTTAGAGGCGATCCTGTGCCTGTTGGTGGACTGCAAAAAGAAAAGGAACGCCAATATACCCTCCACACCATCCATATTGACACCCCAACCTGCTTCTACATTTTCTCCGACGGCTACATCGACCAGTTTGGAGGCCCGTATAACCAGAAATTCTCATCACAGCAATTCAAGGAGCTGTTGCTTAAGGTTCACCAGCTTCCCATGATCCAGCAACAGGAAATTCTTGAAACTACTATGGATGAATGGCAGGGAAGTGAAAACAAGCAGATCGACGATATAATGGTCATTGGTTTTAGGCTTAACGCCAAACCTTTAGGCATATAGCACCCAAAAGCAATGCTGTAGGCCATTTCACAAACCCGATGCCTTCATCTGCTCCCTTGTTGATCTAAAAAAAAGTAATTTTTACGATTAGGGAATTGAGCAAGAAAATATTATAAATTTGTCCCGACAAAGAGCGCAATATGAGAAGTTGGTTGCTTACCCTTGTTCTGCTGCCATATTTGTTTGGAACTCTAGCCGGCCAGGAGCGGCAGGAAAATCTTTACGTCAACGAAGCGAATCAAATATTCGTTAAAGCCGATGCCCCCATTTACTTTTTTGTTTCTCCTTCTGGTCAACCCCAAAACATGATTATGCTGCCAAGCAGCGATAGCCTGGCTAACCCAATGTACTTCGATGGTGACGGAAAGCACTACCTGGTTTACCAGAGTAGCGGCCAAAAAGTTCGCTACCTGGTGTATGCTGATGGAGTTGGTCCCAACCCCTACGTCGAGGTTGCCCGGGGCCTGCTTATGAAGCACCAGAACCGCATATACCTTGAACCCAACGCAACCTTCACTCCTAAGGCAAAGGATAAACGTTCGGGGGTAAAATCTGTTTACTACTCCTTAAACGGCGAACCCTACAAGCTGGCCACCAACGAGTTGTCGCCGGGTAGCAACGGAGAATTCAGCCTTCGTATTTATGCTGTTGATAATGTTGGTAATACAAGCGATACCGCAGTATACACCCTAATTTCTTCTCCCGATGTTACATTCAGGGTAAACAACATTTACTTTGAAACTGCCAGCGTAAACCTGCTACCCGAATCATTCGAGGTTTTAAATCAAATGGAAGACATGCTGAAGCTCTACCCCGAACTCCATGTTGAAATAAAAGCACATGCCGACACGCGAGGAAACTCTGATTATAACCTTGACTTGTCCGAACGAAGGGCACAATCGGTTGTTCGTTACCTTTCGGGCAAGGGCATCAGCAAGAGCAGGCTGAAGGCCGTTGGGTTTGGCGATTCGCAACCGGTAAACGAATGCCTGAAAGGGGTGCAGTGTCCTGATAGCAAGCACCGGGAGAACCGGAGAATTGAATTTCGCTTCTTTATTCCAAAACTCATGCAGCCCACACCCAAACTCAGCTTATAAAATGAAAGGACTGCTAAAATACCTATTCGCCCTAACCTTTGCCATTCTTTTATCGCATAGCATTTTTGCCCAGAATGCCACACGTGTCCTGTACATGGATACAACCGGAAAAATGCTCTACGCATCACCCAACGTGGAGGTAAATCTCTACATCAACACAACCAACTCAGCCTCAGGTGCAGTAAAACTCACAGGTCTGGAAGGAAAAGGGAATCCTTTGCGCTGGAGCGGACATGGGCTCCAGGTGATGACTCACCTTAACCTCTACATTGGCCGAAAAATTCGTTTTGAGCTCTTTGCCGATGGTAAACCGCCTGTATCAGCGGTAACCTCCACCAACCGGAACCAGAAACGTATTGACGAGGCTGTGTACATACCTGGCGGAGCGGTAATTGAGGTGAATGCCGCCGATGAGAACTCAGGCCTTGAGGATACCTACTACTCTCTCAACGGCGAACCCTTTGTTCCCTACACCTCTCCCCTGGCACTCGACAAGGATGGAGTTTACGAGTTTACCGTGTACTCAACCGACAAGCTGGGCAACCGGGAGGATGGGGTAACCCGTAAATTCGTGGTTGATGCTACACCTCCTACATCGGCTATTACCGTTGAAGGTGATCAGTTTGAACAAGTAGTATCGGGACGGTCGGTTTTTAAGCTGAGCGCCACCGATGAGTTCGGTGTGAAAGAAATCCTCTACCGGATTGACTCGTCAAAATTTGAAGCCTACCGGTATCCGATCAAGGCAGGAAGTCTGACTGACGGAGACCACGTTTTGGAATGGTACGCCACCGACATGGTGGGTAATAGCGAAGCCCTGCAGAGCCACCATTTCACAGTGGACAAAACACCACCAATTGTAGTGGAGGAAATTGCCGGCAACACCTACATGGTGGGCAATGTGGAGTACTCATCGGGTCGAAGCCAGCTTAGAATTGTTGCCATTGACAACAGAGCCGGCATTAAGGATATTTTTTACTCCCTTAACAATGGCGAGTACATTCGCTATGAAAAACAGGTAATGCTCTCGGATATACTTGGAACCATAAATGTGAAAACCTACGCGGTTGACAATGTAAACAACCGCAGCCAGTCAGGAGCAAACACCGAATCGTTCGTAATGCCCACCATTGACATAACCGGCCCAACCATTGGTTACCAGCTGCTGGGCCGCCAGCTAACCCTCCGCGACACCCTTTGGATTGGACAATCAACGCTGGTAAAGCTAAATGCTGCCGACAAGGAGTCAGGAGCAAACCGCATCTTATACACCATTGACAAATCGGGTGGCATGGACTACACCGGCCCATTTAGCCTGACCGAACCCGGATTCCACGAAATTCGATGCACCGCCTATGACAACGTGGATAATCTTAACTTCCTATCGTTCAAACTAGGGCTTGATAGCGAAGCTCCCAAAATCTACCATCACTTTAGCGTTGAACCCTTTAAAGAGCTACCTGTTGGTAATGTTCCCGTTTACCCCGCAAGCGTAAAGCTTTACCTGGCTGCAACCGATAACCTGACGGGAGGTGTTTCCGTAAAGTATTCGGTTAATGAGGGCAAACTAACCGACTACACCCAACCGATTGAGAACTTCAAACCCGGGAATAACTATACCTTATCCATCACAGCCACCGATGAGCTGGGAAACAGCTCAACACAAACCATCAACTTTAGGGTGGAGTAGGTTCCAACCGGAGAAGCTTGCCCGAAAACACAGCATGAATAGCAACACCGGGGAGAATTTCATTTTCCTCGACCAAAGCCCTTCCTTCTGATTGCCATAAACATGGTCGGATTTCCCTTCTGGGAGTCCCCTCTCTAACGCAATTGCTACCAACCAGCCGCTTCTGGAACCTTGTTCAATATAAGAAAATCGCTACTGACAGGTAAGCATATAGCTTACTGATAATAAACAGCAGAAAAAATATCACCACTTATGAAATTTAAAATTGCATAGCTATACCCTTATTTAACCAGGCAAAAAATTGCGTAGCAGTGCTCCAGCTACTGCTTTACAAAAGGTGTAACAATAACAACATTAACCATTTAAACAATTAACACATAATTAATTGAATGGAAACCTTGAATATATAAATAATTGGAAAATTTGAAGAAAAATAAGTAGCCATGAATCTACACAGGTACACCATAAAAAAACTGCTCTCCTTCACCTCAACCATCATCCTCCTTTCATTTCTTCTTTTCACCTCTATTTACTACATTCGACAGCAAGCAGTGCGGCAAGATAAAAACATTCTTCAAAGGCTAGATCAGCTAGAACAAAACAGCCTGAGAATAAAAATGCTGCAGGATGAATTTTTGCTACGCGACTTCCACAACAGCCAGCTTTACGTGCTAGGACAAAGCCCGGCAACGTTGAGGCTTGACAGCCTGTTTACAAAAACCCTCGAAGAACTCAACTACCTAAAAAAATATTTTAGCTCGACAAAGATTACCGAGGTCGAGCGGCACATTGAGCAGTACAAAAAGAACTTCAACAACCTGAAGGAGCTGGAGATAACCAGAGGTTTCAGAGACTATGGACTTGAAGGCGATCTCAGGAACATCATCCACCAGGTTGAAGGGAATGCCGTTCTGAATAATGACTACAGGCTTCTTAGCGGAATGCTCATGCTCCGGCGTCACGAAAAGGACTACATGTTGAGGCGTGATACCCTGTATGTTGAGAAATTCGACGCAACGCTAGCGAGCACGCTTAACTATGCTGCTGATAAGTATGGGGCAAACAACCAGTTTTCGAAGCAACTGATAGATTACAGCAAACTTTTTCATGAGTTTCTATCCATAGATGCACAAATAGGACGCACAGAAAATGAAGGAGCCACCTACCAGCTACAGCAACAATCGGCACTGGTTATTGAAAGTATTAGAAATCTTTATGGTGAACTTTCAGAAAATATCAAAAAGAAAGACAGAGAGGCTTATGCCTCCATGCTCATGTTGCTGGTTATCGTGTCGTCGTTGGTTCTTACGCTGTTAACAAAAATAAGCAGGCATATCACCAAAACCATCAAATCAACGCTGGCTGTAATTAAAAAATTGGGGAAAGGAGAACTTCCCCCACCACTTGAAGTAAAGGGTGCCGACGAGTTTTCCGCAATGGAGAAATCCATCAACGACTTGAGCCTGGCTCTACGCAACACCCGTGATTTTGCAATTGAAGTAGGGAATGGAAACTTCTACAGCGAGGTAAATGTTTTCGGGAACTCCGGTGAGTTAGGATCAGGCCTGCTCGAAATGAGGCAGAAGCTAACCGAAGTGGCTGTTCAGCAGGAAAACAGCTTAAAGGAGAAGGAACAGCGAAGCTGGCTCAACGAGTGCCTGGCGCAGGTTTCAGAACTACTAAGAAATTTCCATTCCGACACCAAGGAGCTTTGCTTTGAGTTTGTCCGCTTTGCCATTAAAAGCACAGGTTCGCTTCAGGGTGGCATATACCTGCTCAATAGCGAAGGTGAGAGTGATAGTGATGAAAACTCGTACCTGGAACTAGTGGCCTCCTACGCCTACGACCGACGCAAGTATATAAACAAGCGATTTGAAAAATATGAGGGAGTAGTGGGGTCTTGCCTCTACGAAAAGGATGTAATATACATCACCGATATACCTGATAGCTACACGCACATCACCACCGGTTTAGGCGTTTCGAACCCCAGCTGCATTGTTCTTACCCCACTGGTAACCGAAAAGGAAGAGGCGTTGGGGGTTATGGAGATTTCCAGCTACAGCCCCATAACCGACATACAGGTTGAATTTATGAAACAAGCATGCCGAAATCTCGCCTCCTCGTTGATTCTTCATAAGGCAATTAAGGCCAATGAACAGATTATAGCCCAAATGAAGGTAAAAACTGAGGAGCTACTGGCCAACGAGGAAGAGCTAAGGCAGAACATGGAGGAGCTGACCGCAATCAGGGAGGACATGGAACGACGGGAAAAAGACCTAAACGGACAAATTGCCGAGCTTAAATACAAGCTAAGGCTTCATGGGATTATTTTTGAAGCCGATACCTATCACAATTAGGCTGCACACGCCAGTGGGTGGAGGAGTATAGACTTTTCAACTGCCCAGCGCTAAAAGTAAATGCAACTAGCTAATTTGCCAGTCAACTGGTTCCTTCCCCGCCCTAACCAAAAAATCATTTGCCCTGGAGAAGTGCCTGCAACCGAAAAAACCCTGGTTGGCTGAGAAGGGCGATGGGTGTGGGGCTTTCAGTATGCAATGCTTATGCCCATCAACTAATGCCGCTTTGGCCTGTGCGTAGTTTCCCCATAGCATAAAAACCAGGTTTTCGCGTTGCTCGGCCAATGCTCTTATTGCGGCATCGGTAAACTGCTCCCAACCCTTATGCTGGTGCGACCCGGCCTGGTTTGCCCTCACAGTAAGGGTAGCATTGAGCAAAAGAACACCTTGCCTTGCCCATTCCTCCAGGTTACCATGAGGAGGAATGGCTAAACCCAAATCGTCATGCAGCTCCTTAAATATGTTCACCAGCGATGGAGGCTTAGGTATGCCTCTGGGGACAGAAAAACAGAGTCCTTGCGCCTGCCCATGCCCATGGTAGGGATCCTGACCCAGCAGGACAACTTTCACGCTGGTGAATGGGGTAAAGTCAAATGCAGCAAAGATTTTAGAGCCGGGAGGGTAAACCCTGTACTGCCTCCGCTCCTCAACAAGAAAATTCTTTAACTCCCTGAAGTACTCCTGCTGAAACTCCCCGGCCAAAACCTTCTTCCAGCTCTCCTCTATCTGCGGATTTATGCTAACATCGTCCATGGCTACCTACCTGAAAAACGGAACAAGTGAATTATCGAACCCCTAAAATTACTTTCAATTTGTATTCTTACAAAGAATTCTCCTCATCTTTCAATATTAAGCCTGCTTGCGATTTCGAGGCTTTGCCATGTTCATTTTACACATCAAGTTCAACGTTGGCTTGGCAGCCAATCTACTTTTTACTATCTTCGACGTCCGAATTAGAATGGGCAGCTTGAAGGTTTTTGAAATTTCAACCTGCATAAATTTCCACCTTAATGAAGCTTATAGCTTGTAAAAGACAATGTTTTTAATCCTTTCTAAACAACTCCTACCATGAATGCCGACCAACAAACTAGCGAACAATTCTACTGGCTTGTTCGAAACAGGCAGAGCGACAGGGCTTACAGCAACCGACCGGTTGATAGGGAAATACTGGTGAGGGTAGTGGAAGCAGCCCGTTTGGCTCCATCGGCTTGCAATGCTCAACCGTGGAAGTTTATTGTGGTTGATGATCCTGAGCTAAAAAACAGGCTGGCCGATGCAGCAGCCAGCAAAATACTGGGTATTAACCATTTTACCAAGCAAGCGCCCGTTCACATTGTTATTGTGCTGGAGGGAGCTAACCTGAACTCCAACTTTGGAAGCATGGTAAAGGGGAAAACACTACCGCTTATTGACATTGGCATTGCTGCCGAACATATTTGCCTGGCAGCTAAATCGGAAGGTTTGGGGAGCTGCATACTGGGTTGGTTCGACGAAAAAGCCGTTAAGCAGCTACTGGATATACCCAAGTCAAAACGCGTTCCGCTCATCATCACGCTAGGCTATCCAAAAACCGAGGACATAAGGGAGAAGCGGAGAAAGCCGTTGGAAAAAATTATATCATTTAACGGCTACAGCTAACTGTTTAACAGCCAATCGCTTTTCCAACAGCATTCAGGAGAACCGGATACTCGTTGTCCCAGCATAGTGTTTCAGAGGCCGCTAATACATTATTAATCATGACCTCCCTGGCCATCTTGTTTTCAACAAAGTCGGCTACAATGCCCGCCAACTTCTCCGGATCTCTTGTGTTGGCCACTAGTCCTACATGATAGGTCTCAACAATTTTTCGCATCTCGGGTAAATCGCTAACCAGGATTGGCACACCTGAGGCTATGTAGTCGAAAATCTTATTTGGCAGAGCAAGGCGGTAGTTCAACCCCAAATCCTCCTCAAGCGATAAGCCAAGCCAGGCCCTACCGGTTACATCGGGTAGCCTGTCCGGATCAACTCTGCCCATAAACTCAACCCTGTCGGTTAGCCCCCGCTCAATAGCTCTCCGCCTAAGAGGTATTTCTATATCGCCACTTCCAATAACCAGTAAGTGGTAGCAGGGGAGCCATTCCATCATGTCGATGGCGAGCTCTATGCCTCTCCCCACATTCAACGATCCTTGGTATATCAACGTTGGCTTCAAATCCCTATAAGGAGACTTATCACGCTTAACCGAAAAGTTACGAACAACAACGGGCTTAACTCCATACCTGGTGCTCAGCTCCTTGGCAACACCCTCTGAAACTGTAATGACGCATTTTGCCCTTCGAATACATACCCGCTCGGCAATGGCCCATAAACGTTTCTTAACAGGATGCCCTATTAGCTCTGGTATCTCGGTAAAAAGCTCATGGCTATCGTAAACCAAAGGTTTGGCTTTTAAAATTGAAGCCAGCCAGCACCCTGGAAGTGTATCCAAATCGTTGGAGTATATTAAGCTAGTGCGGGTAAAAATAAGGCGGGTTAAGATTTTAAGATTGTACTCGACATAAAACATGGGACCATCCGAAAACACACAACGAAAACGCTTTACTGCAAATTCAAAAGGTTTTTCATTCGGTAGTCCATGCCTCCTGAGGGCAAAAACGTTAACCTGATACCCATTCCTGGAAAGCGTGCTAGCTGCTCGTTGAATCCGCTGGTCGGTTATCAGATTTGAGGTAGTACAAAAACTTACCTTAATGGCTTTCATCCGGATAAATGTATGCTCTATAGTCCATAATTCCAAATCATACACCTTTTAGCAAGCTGGCAAATCCCATAATGTTTTTCAGCAAGAAAGCTAAATGGGACCATGCTGGAAGACCACTACTCAACATTATTCAGAATGAAATCGCGTTGAGCCTTGAGCAGGTTAACGGTGTGCAGCATGATATTCTTAATTTCGTTGATGAGCCCGAGGTACAGAACGCTGTTTCGGGTACCGGTTACACCCTGCTTAATTCGCTTAACCTGATTTTTTCTTGCCTCGTTAAGCTTGTCAAGAATGTCCTGCTGCTTGCTTACAACCTGTGGAACTCCGGTAAAGTCGTTATTCTTTATTATTTTCATTATCTCCTGAAAGAAATCCGAAACCTGGTTGCTGATGGTTGTTAACTCAATGGCCTGATCGGTAGTTAGCCCCTTGTGCTGGTTCTCAATGTGCTTAAGGCTGGGCTCGGTTATAAACGAGAGTGAATGGGCAATCTCCCTGAGGTAATCAACCACCTGAACGTAGTAGTGGCCTGTTTCGACAGAATCGGCTTCCAGCTTCTTTAGTGTCTGATAGATGTTGTTTTTAAAATTTTTGGAATTAGAATTAAGGTCAGCTACGCGGTTGTTGACCGTTCTAAGCAGCTTCCTGTTTTCGGAGGTTAACCCGTCAATGGTTTGGGAAAACACCTCAACCACATCTCTTAGGGAGTTGTTAACCCCCAATGTGCATTTTTCAACAACACTCTTATCGGTAATTAGCTCTGCACCAACATCCCTATTCTGATTTCTACTGCGGTGAATTAAGTTCGACCTGATGAGCAGCCAACCGGCAAGAATGGCTAACCCTACCAGGGCAAAAGCTTTCCAGTAGAAAAGAGCAGCAGCAACAACAAACGATACGATAAAGGTTATGAGAGCTGTAAAGAACCAACCTGCAATCACGGTAATAACACCGGTAACCCGGTAAACAGCGCTTTCCCTTCCCCACGCCCTATCGCTGAGCGAGGTTCCCATGGCAACCATAAAGGTAACATAGGTGGTAGAAAGCGGTAGTTTTAGGGAAGTTCCCAAGCTGATGAGTATGCTGGAAACCACCAGGTTAACAGAAGCACGTACCAAATCGAAAGCAGGAGCATCCTTGGGGTTTTTTACCACTAAAGCCTTACTTAAATCGAATCTCCGGGAAAGAAATGATTTAATGCGTAGTGGAGTGATTCTCCCAACACCTTCAGAAAAAGAACGGGATATACGCACAATAGACCTGGAGAGCTGGGTGCTGCCAAAACGTTCAGCCCCGCTATCCTGGTTGGCCAGTCCAACTTCGGTATTGGTAACGGTTCGTGCCTTACGGGATGTCCATAGGGTAATCACCATAACCAATCCTGCAATTAGTAGGTAAAGCGTATTTGTTGAGACCGGACCGGCCAAATCGGTCATCAGCAGCTGGTCCGGTGCCACCCCGGGGTTTGCCAGGTGTACCTGGTAGGTTTTGAGCGCCGCCATGGTGGGGCCAATAAAGTTTACCAGGTCGTTACCGGCAAACGAAAGGGCTAGGGCAAAAGTACCCGCCAACACAACAAACCTTAGGATATTCCATTTGAAGATGGATATGGCCAGCTGAAAAATAATGGTCCACCCGGTAAAGCTCAGGAGGAGAATCACCATGGTGTGCTGGTTAATAAAGTTCAGGGTATCCGGCGAAACCAGGGCGGTGCTGTTGAGACCCTTCATGGCAATAAAGTAGGTAATGGCCGTAAGGGAGATTCCTCCCCAAATACTGCCAACGTACTTCATGCTACGGGTGTAGTTGAAGGTGAAAAGCACCCGGGCAATGTACTGCACAATTGTGCCGATAAAAAATGCTATTACCACCGATATAAAAATCCCCGATATCATAGCCAGCGCCTTGGCCGTGTTGATGTAGCTACCTAAATCGGCAATACTTTCGTTGTTTTCTGAAATCTTAAAAATTGAAATGGCAACTGCGGAGCCAAGCAGCTCGAAAACCAGTGATACCGTAGTGGAGGTAGGCAGACCGAAAGTATTAAAAAAATCTAGCACAATAACGTCAGTAAGCATCACAGCCATGAACAAAGTCATGATCTCGCTCATGTAAAACTTTTCGGGACGGAACACCCCCTTCTGGGCAATCTCCATCATTCCGCTTGAGAAAACAGCGCCAATAAGCACACCAACCGAAGCCACCAGCAGAATCCAATGGCGTGCGGCAACACGCGATCCGATAGCCGAATTCAGAAAGTTTACCGCATCATTGGCTACGCCAACCATTAAGTCGGATATTGCCAGAACGAACAGTAAAATAAGGATTATAAGGTAGTATATCTCCATGGTTAAGGAGTTAACAAACAGTTAGCAAAGATAAAATAGCCCGTTAAAATGGTTAGCCGTGGGGGATTACGCTTTTGTTAAGACATTGTTAAGTGAATATTAACAATTACCCATTTTGTTTGCCGGCTATCGCCCTGAGTATATCCCTTTTTCGAACCGAAACGGGCACTTCATCGCCGTTGTCCATCCTTATGGTAGGTGAGGGAAATCGGAGAACTTCCTTAACATGCCTTTTGTTGATAAGGTGCGATTGATGGCAGCGAATAAAACCCTCAGGAGCTAATAGCTCCTCATACTCCTTCAGAGTTTTAGACACCATGACACCCTGCTCGGTAGTAAGGATGAACTCGGTGGTGTTGTTATGCGACTCACAACGTACAATTTCATCGGTTTCTACAACCCGTAGTCCCTCTAAGGACTTAAGAACAAGTTTTTTACATTTTTTGCTACAGGCGCTTGTGTTTGAGAGTAGCACCTGAAACTTACGGTTTGCCTCCTGACTCGAAAACGAGTGTTGCAGCCTGTCCACCGCATCAACCAAGCTGTTAACATCTATAGGCTTCAGCAGGTAGTCGAGGGCACAATACTTGAATGCCCTAATGGCGTATTCCTGGTAGGCTGTAACAATGATGAGCATGAAATGCACCTCCTCAAACATACGAAGAAGGTCAAATCCATTCCCATCGGCAAGCTGCAAATCGAGAAAAACTATATCCGGGTTTAGCTTTTGAATGGAGGTGTAGGCGCTTTCAACTCCTTCAGCTTCTCCAATAACCCTGACTGTTGGGCAAAAATGGCTTAGCAGGTAGGCAAGCGTCTGCCTTGAGTTCAGCTCATCATCAACTATAAGGGCGGTAAACATGGTTAAATGGAAATTTTAAATTTGACCAGCGTGCCATGTTGTTTGGGATCAATACTACCGGTGTCAACAAGCGTCAAGATTATATTCAGCCTTTTATAGTGTCTGATGTTTTTAAGCCTCTCCCGGGTTATTTCAGTTGCAAGCGAAAGATGGTCTTTCCCAGAAGCCGGGTTTGCTTGCTCCGACCTTTTAATCCCCACACCATTGTCTTTGACTTCAATTTCAACATGATGCTTATCGAGGTAGAGGTAGCTTATTGTTAATCTTCCCCTATCTTCTATACCATTAAATCCATGCTCGATGGCATTTTCGATAAATGGCTGGGTGAGCATGGGAGGAATTAGCGTGCTGTCGGCATCAATTTTCTCATCAACATAAATGGAGTAGTCAAAACGGTTGCTGAAACGCAGGGATTGCAGCTCGAGGTAGTGCTCGAGGGTTGCAACCTCATTTTCAATTGAGCATAGCTCGGAGCGTGAATTTTCGAGTATTAGGCGGGTAAGCTTGGCAAAACTAGCCAGGTACTTGCTGGCCAGATGGGCCTCGTTGCGGAAAACGTAGCTCTGAATAGCAGTTAGAGAATTGAAAACAAAATGAGGATTTAGCTGCGAAAGCAAAAGCTGTTGCTCCAGGCGAAGATACTTGCGCTTTAGCCGTCTATAGGCCAAAACAAGCACAACAGCTACCATCGTAATAGCTACGGTAAAAATCTCAAAAAAAAAGGAGCCATTCATGCTTATCCTTTAACCATTGCCCCAACTGGTAAATCAATTACAACTACAAAATTAGCAGGTAGCATTTAGTTTCCAAAAAAATTTAAAAATCACAGATAGACTAATTTACAACGAACCAATAAAAAACCCCTACGCGGTGCAGGGGTAGCCTAAAAAAGGAACAAAATAATGCTATTGCTTGGCTTTGTTGTTATCCATGTGCTTCTTGTAGCGGTTCATAAATTTGTCAACGCGACCAGCAGTGTCAACCAGCTTCATTTTACCGGTGTAAAATGGGTGTGAGGTATTGGATATTTCCACCTTTACCATTGGGTATTCAACTCCGTCAATAACTATGGTATCCTTTGTATTTGCAGCCGACTTGGTGATAAAAACATGATCATTCGACATGTCCTTGAATGCCACCAATCGGTAATTTTGCGGATGTATTCCCTCTTTCATCTGTTTAAATTTTAATATTATGCAGTGCTATAATAGTTTACACGTAATATTCTACTTAAGAGACTAACTGCTCACCTTCCAAATATTCTCCTAACATCAACAGCAGCCGGACAATTCCTCGTATTTTTCGGGATAAATCCATGCTCGTTTCAGCCTGCAAATGTACTAATCCGGAATCAATATTTCAAGTCAACACGAACATTTTTTCAAAAAGTTAGAAATTTGGATAGGAAACGAGTTGCGTTAAGAAATAACTTGTTGAAATGAAACACCTATGTAGGACAACCGGCAAAAATAAATGAACAACAGGGCGTTACTGGCGTGCTCGTCGCAGCCAAGCAATGTGAATTTGCATAAGGGGGACTTCAGGGTTCATCCGATAACTTCCGGGATTAAACACCAAATCGTATCGTATTGTATTGTCAGCTAACCATATTAATACTTTGTTTGGATAAAACAGGTAAGGGTTAAGCTATAAAGGATGAAGTATAAGATTCATTTTCCCCCGATGCGATGCAAAGAATCTGAACAGCTCTTTGGAAAAGCCGCTACTTGCATCGCCAACACACTCTCCAGGCTCTTCGTTTCAAACCTATTCCGCCCCTTCAGGGCTTGTATAAATCGTTCGCCCCATACAAGGGGCTGCGCCCCTTGCTAATTATTCCGCCCCTTCGGGGCTATTTTCGCTGTTCGTCATTTGCCAATAGGTGTTAAAACTCTAGTTTCATCTAACCTCCTCATACTCCAACTTGTTCTGAATAGCTCTGACCCACAGAAAGGTATTCCCCGCATAGCTTATAAAGGCGAGAATCGTAAAACGTTGCTGGTATAAGTAAAACGGCATAAAAGCCTGACCCGCAAATGGGTCGGGGGCGGAACGTGGCGCGGGAATGCTCGAGCGGCACTGTTTGAGCCACGCCGTAGGCGGGGCGAGTTGTGCCGCGTG
>Ga0209201_1002126_pt1 | contig 20326 bp, 19 predicted proteins | sample AD_UKC055_MetaG_FD_184411 | JGI IMG/M metagenome (GOLD analysis project Ga0209201, IMG submission 184411) | Active sludge microbial communities of municipal wastewater-treating anaerobic digesters from USA - AD_UKC055_MetaG (SPAdes) (version 2) | ecosystem: Engineered > Bioreactor > Anaerobic >...
TGGGCACGGTCGGCCACGATGGTGCCCACCCGGCCGATGCCGATGATGCCGAGGGTCTTGTTGTAGACCTCGCTGCCCATGAACTTGTTCTTTTCCCACTTGCCGCCTTTCATCGAGGCCGTGGCCTGCGGGATCTGCCTCGCCAGGGCGAAGAGCATGGCGATCGTGTGCTCTCCCGTGGTGATCGTGTTGCCGCCCGGGGTGTTCATGACGACGATGCCGCGCTTGCTCGCCGCGTTGACATCCACGTTGTCCACCCCGATGCCGGCCCGTCCCACGACCTTCAGCTTTTCGGCCCGCTCGATGATCTCCTTGGTGACCTTGGTGGCGCTGCGGATCGCGAGGCCGTCGTAGTCCTTGATGATTCCCTTGAGCTCGTCGGGCGTCAGGCTCGTCTGCACGTCCACCTCGATGCCCGGCGTGTTCTTCAGGATCTCGATCCCCTCCGGGGACAGCGTGTCGCTGACCAAAACCCTCTTCATGTTCTTCTTCCCTTTCCGTTGTGCCGTCATGTCGTCTTTCGTGCGGGCCTGCCGCACAAGCCCGGTCGCCTATTGCATGTTCTGCAGGTAGACCCGCTCCAGGGCCTCGAGGGCCTGCCGGACGTCCGCGGGCTCGATCGTGGGCCCGCACCAAAGGCGGAACCCCGGGGGGGCGTCGCGGTAGGCGCTCACGTCGTGGGCCGCGCCTTCCTTGCTGAGCCGGCCCGCCACGGCCTTGATGAAGTCGCCCTGCTCCTTCTGTCCCAGGGCCTTGAATTTCGGGCTGACGACCTTCAGGCACACGGACGTGTTGGAGCGGGTGGCCTTGTCCTCGGCGAGAAAGTCGATCCAGTCGCGCCCGACGACCCAGTCCTCGACGACCTTCAGGTTCGCCTCGCTGCGCCGGAAGAGGCCCTCGAGGCCGATCGACTCGGCCCAGGTCAGGGCGTCGAGGTAGTCCTCGACGCAGAGCATCGAGGGCGTGTTGATCGTGTCGCCGTCGAAGATGGCCCTGTCCACGGCGCCCTTCTTCTTGATACGGAAGACCTTGGGCAGGGGCCAGGGCGGGTCGTAGGCCGCGATCCGGGCCACGGCGCGCGGGCTCAGCACCAGGACCCCGTGGGCCGCCTCGCCGCCGAGGCACTTCTGCCAGGAGTAGGTGAGGACGTCCACCTTCGACCACTCCACGGGCATGGCGAAGACGGCGCTCGTGGCGTCGCACATCGAGAGCCCCTCGCGGTCTGCGGGGATCCAGTCCCAGTTGGGGATCTTCACGCCGCTGGTCGTGCCGTTGGCCACGAAGACGACGTCGCTCTTCCAGTCCACGGCCTTGAGGTCGGGCAGCTTCCCGTAGGGGGCCTCGAGGACGGTGGGCTTGAGTTTCAGTTCCTTCTGGATGTCTTTGGCCCACTCGCCGCTGAAGCTCTCCCAGACGAGCACGGTGACCGGCCGGGGGCCGAGCATCGTCCACATGGCGGCTTCGAAGGCGCCCGTGTCGGAGCCCGGCATGATCCCAAGCAGGTAATCGTCGGGAACGCCGAGGAGTTTCTTGCTGCGGGCGATCGCCTCGCCCAGCTTGGCCTTGCCCAGCGCCGAGCGGTGGGAGCGGCCCAGGGCGGCGTCTTTCAACGCGTCGAGACTCCAGCCGGGTCTCTTGCTGCAGGGGCCGGAGCTGAAATTGGGGTTGTGCTGCATGGGGACTCACCTTCCAGTCGAAAATCGGAAAAGGTTTCCTTATCAGAAAACATCAAGATTGACAAGCGATTTCCGAGGCCCTCCGGCCCGTTTCGGGACCCTTTGGTGTTGACGGAAGCCGGAAAAACCTATACGAACAACAGGCAGAAGGCAGAAGGTGTAAGGCTTCGGGAGAAGGGAAGCACAAAAGACTTTTCGTTCCATCGGCCCTATGCCCTCCGCCGTTCGCCTTAAGCCCAATCCTATGAAAAAACAGCAGAAAACCGCCTTCTTCTGTCAGAACTGCGGCTACGAGTCGCCCAAGTGGGTCGGAAAGTGTCCCGGCTGCGGCGAGTGGAACCGCTTTGCCGAGGAGCCGACCGGGCCGAAGGACTCCCGGGTGCCCCCGGAGTACCAACTGGGCGAGAAGCCCCGGCCCATCGACGCCGTCGAGGCCGACGAGAAGGCCCGGTTGAAGACGGGCATCGGGGAGATGGACCGGGTCCTCGGCGGGGGCATCGTGGCCGGTTCGGCCGTCCTCGTGGGGGGGGACCCGGGCATCGGCAAGTCGACGCTGCTGCTGCAGGTCCTGCACCGCCTCGCCTCGGGCGGGAGAAAGGTCCTCTACGTCTCGGGCGAGGAGTCGGCCAGCCAGATCCGCATGCGGGCCGACCGGATCGGCGCCTCCTCGAAGAACCTCTACGTCCTGGTGGAGGTGGCCCTGGAGAGCATCCTCCGCTATGTCAAGGAGGCGGCCCCCGAGGCCGTCGTCGTCGACTCCATTCAGACGGTCTACAGCTCTCTGCTCTCCTCGGCCCCCGGGAGCGTGGGGCAGGTCCGGGAGGCCTCGGAGCGCCTGATCATCATGTCGAAGAAGACGGGGATCCCCGTCTTTCTCGTGGGGCATGTCACGAAGGACGGCTCCATCGCCGGTCCCAAGGTCCTCGAGCACATGGTGGACACGGTTCTCTACTTCGAGGGCGATTCGGGGCACTCCTACCGCATCATCCGCGGAATCAAGAACCGCTTCGGTCCCACCAACGAGATCGGCGTTTTTGAGATGCGCGACCGCGGGCTCGTGGAGGTTTCGAACCCCTCGGAGTACTTTCTCACGGAGCGGCCTGAGGGGATGGCCGGATCCGTCGTGGCGGCGGCCATCGAGGGCACCCGGCCCATCCTCGTGGAAATCCAGGCCCTGGTGGCGGGCACGAGCTTCGGCATGCCCCGGCGCACGGCCATCGGCGTCGATGGAAACCGCGTTTCGGTCCTGGTGGCGGTGCTGGAAAAGATCGGCGGCCTGCACCTGGGCAACCACGACATCTTCGTCAACGTCGCCGGCGGGGTGCGGCTTGCCGAGCCGGCCGTGGACCTGGGCGTCGTGGCGGCCGTCGCGTCGAGTTTCCTGGACCGGCCCGTGGACCCGAAGACGGTCGTCTTCGGCGAGGTGGGGCTCACGGGCGAGATCCGCGGGATCAACCGGATGGAAGACCGGATCCGCGAGGCGGCCCGCATGGGCTTCGCGCGCTGCGTCCTGCCGCGGACGCAGCTGCGGGGCCTCGCCAAGGCCGCTGCGATCGAACTGGTCCGCGTGGGTCACTTGAAGGAGTTGCTCGAAGAGATCTTTTGAGTTATCCTCATTGAGCACAATCATCACGACAGGGCCCGTTCATTGAAGATACTCATCGTTGACGACGAAAAGGACATCGTGGAGCTCGTGTCTTTCAACCTCGAAAAGGAGGGCTACGAGGTCCTGAAGGCCTATGACGGGGAGAAGGCGATGCAGCTCATCGGTTCCAAGAAGCCCGATCTCGTCATCCTTGATCTCATGCTTCCCGGCATCCATGGGCTCGAGGTCTGCAAGCGGCTGCGCCGCGACCCGGCGACGGCGCAGGTGCCCATCATCATGCTCACGGCCAGGGGCGAGGAGATCGACAAGGTCCTCGGCCTCGAGATGGGCGCCGACGATTACGTCACGAAACCCTTCAGCGTGAAGGAGCTTGTCGCGCGCATCAAGGCGCTGCTGCGACGAACCGACGTCGCGAATCAACCCGAGAAGCCGGACATCCTCGAGTTCAAGGGACTCCGCATCGACATGAAGTCCTACGAGGTCACCGTCAACGGACGCAAAGTGAAACTGAGCCCCACGGAGTTCAAGCTTCTGCATTTTCTCTCCCGCAACCCGGGCCGGGTCTACAGCCGAGAACAGATCCTGGACAAGGTCTGGGGCGACGAGTCCTTCGTCGAGCCGCGAACCGTCGACGTTCACGTCCGGCGCCTGAGGGCCCAGATCGAGGGCGACGAGAACACTCCCGCGTTCATCATCACGGTTCGGGGCGTGGGCTACAAGTTCGCCGAGCGCTGACGGCCGGGATCTCTCCCGCCCAATCTTCACCGAATCTTCACGAACCCGTCATAATCCCTTCATATAGAGGGATTATCGTTCATCCCGTGAGCCAATGCCCGCACATCCCGGCGGGACGCGCGGAGGACGAGGATATCCCTCGATGGGGAAACGACAGCTTCAACACTTCAGAGAGCTTCTCGTTGAGCGCATCCTCACCCTGCAGGACAGCATCGATCGCAGTATCCATTGTCTCAAGAAGGGGAACGAACCGCTGCCCGATTCCTACGATCTGGCCGCGTCCGAGTCGGCCACGAGCACGGAGCTTGCGATCCGCGAGCGGGACCGGTCCCTGCTGCTTTCGCTCCGGGCGGCTCTCGGGCGGATCGAAAAGGGCACGTACGGCGTTTGCGAGCGCTGCGGCGAGGAAATCGCGGCCGGGCGTCTTACGGCGTACCCGTCGGCGACGGTGTGCATCGAGTGCAAGAGAGGGGAAGATGCCGCGGGGAGGAGGGTCATATCCTGAGCCCCGCGGACCGGAGAGACGCCCTCCAGAACCCGCAAGACAGGGAAGGGAGGTAGAAAGGGTTGAGCAAAACGCTTGAGTCCGCCGGCCCCGTTGCGCCCGTTGTGGTGCAGGAACTGAACCTATCGATCGACGAGGCGGCGGGGCGAATGCGCATCGACCGGCGCACGCCCGACGGCCTTCTCGAGACGCTGCCGTTCACGGTCGGGGACACGACGGCTGGGGCCGAGTCGGAGCTCCAGGCCCTCGTCGTCGGCAGACGCCAGGACGTAGACCTGCCGCTCCTGATCGAACAGTCGAACTACTATGCGAACATCCTGCGCCGGGCAGCCTCCGGCGACGCGCCGCGAAAGGCCGTCGCCGATCTCGAGAAGTATCTCGACGGGGACTTCGAGAGGATCTGGGAGAACAGCTGGGTCCGCTTTCCGCGGCGTACCCTCAGCCCCGCCGCCGAGGCGATCTTCCGGACGGACCTGCTGGCCGACAAGAAGAAACGCGCCGCGGGGCTTCGCTCCGACGCCCACAAGTTCGGCTTCGTGGAGTACGGCGAGGAACACATCCGCGTGCCCATCAGCTACCTGCTGAAGCTGGCGCTGGCCGACGTCGTGAGCGACCGGTCGGACACGCCCCCGGCCATCCGCGACGCGGGCATGGCCTTCCTGGACCATTTCCTGTGCGACAACACTTCCCCCGAGACCCACTCCTTCTACGTGTGTCTCCTGCACCCCTCGGGGGGCATGGGCCGGGCCGTGGCCGCCGAGACAGCGATCCGATTCCTGCTCACCCAGCTGCTTCTGGCCTGGGCCGGCGAAAAATTCCGACTGCGCGAAGCGGGGCAGAGGGCGATGGTGTTCCTGTCGCCGCACCCCCCGGTCCGCCAGAAGCGGCTCAACGAGTGCATCTCCGACGCATTCTACCGCGAGCTCTTCATGAACCCATGCCTTTCGGGCTGGGACCGTGGCGAGGCGAAGTACGACTACATGCACCTGTGCCACGAGGTGCTGAGCCGCAGCCAGCTCAACGCCGTCAAGAAGCTGCGCGAGGCGGGGATCCTCACGAACAACCTGGTCGTTCTGCCCAACCTCTCGAACATCAGCCTCGCCAACAACGGCACCCACGTGAGCCTCGGGAGCCGCAAGCTCACAGCCCTGCTCTCCCAGAGCGGCACCGGCTTCACGCGGCTGCACGAGAAGCACCTGGGGGATCTCGCCATCAAGGTCGTGGAGCACTTCATGCCGCTGTTTGTGGGGACCTACAGCGCCGCGCCCTATCGCATCGACTTCGCCGATTTTCACCCCGAGAGGGTGCTGGGTTACCTGCCCCACGAGATCGACTACACGCACCTGCGGATGTTCTGGCGCCGCTGGAAGAAGAAGGCGAAAATCAAGTTCTTCGGCCGGCCCGTGACCCCCTTCGGCCCCGAGTGGCTCGACCGGATTCTCGGCACCGTCCTGGGGCTCCGCGGCGACTTCGTGCCCGATTTCCGCCTCATCGACTACCTCGTCTCCCTGATGAGCACCGAGCGCAGTCCGGCGCTCAACGGCGCGATCGGCAACAGCGACCGCCTGAAGAAGGACCTGGCCGACCTCGGCGTCTTCAGCACGAAGATGTCCCTGTACCTCCTCTACAAACTGCGCGAGCAGTCCGTGATGGGGTTCTCCGGCTTCGAGGGAAGGCAGTACAGCCTCTTCGAAAGCTTCGGCGACGATATGGCGCGGGCCGTGAACCTGCAGAACCTCGTCACGGCGCTGGCGATGAAGTACATCGCCGAGGGCCGGGTCAGCCACGCCCACATCCCCGACGCCCCCTTCGTCGAGAGCGAACGCAGGCAGGTGATCTTCGGGACCGCCGTGGGGATCCCGACGTTCTACGTCCGTTCCGACACGGGGAACCTCTTCCTGAAGCGGATCATCGCGCGGACGGCGAGGGTCCGCCCGAGCCGCCGCTACCCGGGCTACCTGAGGGTCTACAACCGGGAGTACCGGAGGGCCCTCGTCGGCATCCTCGAGGAGGATGCCGCCGGGCTCGTCGAGATGATGGGGCTGCGCAGGACCGTGGACGACCTGCGCCGCAGGATCGAGGAGCCGGCGACGCTCTCGGCGGAGGGGAAGATCACACGCGGCATCTGCGCCTCGGCGGGCGTCCGGTCCCCCTTCGAGATGGACAGCGACGAGTTCAACCGCGCCGCCGAGCGCTGGTACCGGGAGGACCTGCGCAGGCGCCACATGGAGGAGGCCCTCGGGTTCCTGGCGGAGGAGCTGCCCAGGACCGACCGGCGGGCCTCATACGCCCCGGCGGTCCACCGGGCCCTGCAGTTCGTGCTCGCCGGGCAGGGGCCTTCGGAGTTCCTGGCCCGCACGCGGGAAGACGCGCTCGAGGATCGGCTTCCCCTGGAAACCCTGCGGCGCCTCATCTACGTGCTGCTGGCCCACATCGCCCTGGTGAAGGCCGAATGCGGGCACACCCTTGCGGGGGATGGAATCCATGATCACGACCCACCAGTATATCGAGCGGGAAACGAATAGGGTCGAGACGGAGCGACTCTACTGGGACGGAGTGATTCGCTTTCTCTACGGGACCCTCCGGGAGAGCGCGCCTGCCCTCTTTCGCGCCGTCACGGGAACCCGGATGTCCGCCATCCTCGGGTTTTTGAACTACGACCTTTTCCTCGGCGGGCGGCTCACCGGCAGCGGCGGGTTCCTCCGCTCCTGCGGGATCGACCTGCGCGAGTGCCTGGATCCCCCGGCCACCCTGGATACGCCCCGGAAGATCTTCGAGCGCAAGATCCGGTACTGGGAGTGCCGGCCCATGCCCGGCGACCCCTTGGCCGTCGTGTCGCCGGCGGACTCGAAGGTCCTCCTCGGGTCCTTCTCCGAATGCTCGGGCCTGTGCGTGAAGGGCAAGTTCTTCGACTACGAGGAACTCCTGGGCCCGAGCAAGGGAGAATGGATCGCCGCCTTCCGTGACGGCGACTTCCTGATATGCAGGCTCACACCCGAAAAGTATCACTACAACCACACACCCGTGGCGGGAATCGTCGCGGACCACTACGAGATCGACGGGGCATGCCACTCCTGCAACCCCGGAGCCGTCATCGCCCTGGTGACCCCCTACTCGAAGAACAAGCGGGTCGTCACGGTCATCGACACCGACGTGCCCGGCGGCACGCAGGCCGGCCTCGTGGCCATGATCGAGGTGGCGGCCCTGATGATCGGGGGAATCAACCAGTGCTACAGCGAGGAACGATACCATCACGCAGTCCGGATCCGGCCGGGCATGTTCCTTCGCAAGGGCTGCCCCAAGAGCCTCTACCTGCCCGGGAGCAGCACCGACATCGTCCTGTTCCAGCGCGACCGGGTCGAATTCTGCGACGATCTCGTCCGCAACAGCAGGAGCCGCCGGGCAGAAAGCCGCTTCACGCGGGCGTTCGGCCTTGCCCTGGCCGAGACGGACGTGAAGGTGCGCTCGGCCGTCGGCCGGGCCGTGAAGACCGGACCCCGACCCCCCGGGAGGGTGATCCCATGACCGAAACGATCTTCATCGCGGCTCTGACCCTGATCCTCGTCGCCCTGTTCCGGTGGGCCTTCCGCGCGCTGCCGGGGGAGAACTGGCAGATCCTCGCCGCCGTTCCCCTTCACAAGCACGCAAGCGGCCGCTGGGCGGGCCTGAACCTGACCTGGTACGGGTTCTTCAGCGCGAGCGCCTACGTCCTCGCCGCCGCCGTCTACCTCGTCCTGGCGGCCTCCGTCGGCGTGCCGCTCGCGGCGGCAGGCGCCGTGCTCGTCGCCGTGCTCGGGCTCTGCGCTCCCGCGGCGAAGCTCCTCGCGCGGCTGATCGAGGGCAAGAGCTTCACGTTCACTGTCGGAGGGGCCTCCTTCGTGGGCATTCTGGCCGCCCCGTTCCTGGTCCGCTGGGTCGAAGCCCTGTCGGGGTGGCCGTTGCCGGTCTTCCCGCTGATGGCCGCCATTGCCGTCGCCTACGCCTTCGGCGAGGGCGTGGGGAGGCTTGCCTGCGTGAGCTTCGGCTGCTGCTACGGCCGGCCGCTCTCGGACTTCGGCCCCTCCGCGCGGGGTCGCCTCGAGCGCTGGTCCTTCACTTTCACGGGCAAGACCAAGAAGATCGCCTACGAAAGCGGCCTCGACGGGCAGAAGGTGCTTCCCGTGCAGGCCTTCTCGGCTGTGGTGAACAGCGCGGCAGGGCTCGCAGGGGCCGTCCTGTTCCTGGCCTCGCAGTTCGCCGCGGCGTTTCTGATGACGGTCGTCCTGACGCAGGCCTGGCGCTTCTTCTCCGAGTTTCTCCGCGCGGACTTCCGCGGGCACGGCCGGATCTCGGCCTACCAGAAGATGAATGTCGCCGCCGTCCTCTACGCGGCGGCCCTGGCGGCGCTCGTCCCCGCATCTGCCCCTGCGGCCGTGGACCTCGCGGCCGGCCTGTGGATCCTCTGGAGCCCCGCCATGATCCTCTCGCTGCAAGGCCTGTGGATCGTCTTCTTCCTCTACACGGGGCGCAGCAGCGTCACGGGCTCGACGATGGACTTTTTCGTCCACCGGGACCGGATTTGACCTTGTACCGGCCCGGGGAGGCACGGTCGCAAGCGCGACTGCCGGGAATGCCCGTTCTTTCGGAAAGCCGGGCGAGAGCGGCCTGCGGGCAGGAAACTCTTGACTCGGGGAAGAGATGGCGCTATAAATTAACAGAGTTGTTCAGAGGAATTTTGTGCACCCCATCCGAGCGCCGGAGGGACCGGCGTTATAGACAGGAGGACATCCTGCAATCGGATCAACCCAGCGAACCCTACCTACCGGCCCGAATTCGGCCGACATCTGTTCCATCCCGAAGGACAACTATTGCCGCAACCCGATCGGGGCAAACCCCTTCCGGGATTCCTGCGCGCGGAAGGGGATCCGGTCCCCGCGGCGGCGAAGGAGTCTGACTGCATGATCAAAACGTACATCCTGGACACCAACGTGCTGCTGCACAACCCCGGGGCCCTCTTTGCCTTCGAGGACAACCAGATCGTGATCCCCATGGCCGTCATCGAGGAGATCGACAACCAGAAACGGCGGCAGGACGAGATCGGCCGCAATGCCCGCGTCGTCTCCCAGGAGCTCGACAAGCTGCGCGAGTCGGGGTGCCTGTCGACGGGCGTGCCCCTGCCCTCGGGCGGGAGGCTGCGCATCGAACTCAACCACCAGGACGCCGTGGCGGACTTTCCCGCCGGCTTCGACCCTCACAAGACGGACAACCGCATCCTCGCCGTGGCCTGCACCCTCAACCGCCAGCTGCCCGGGCGGGTCTTCCTCGTCTCCAAGGATCTCAACCTCCGGGTCAAGGCCGACGTCATGGGCGTTCCGGCCCAGGACTTCTACAACGACAAGGTCAACTACCACGAGCTGTACACGGGCTCCGGCGTCGTCGACGTGACGGCGGAGGAGATGGACGCATTCTTCAAGGAAGGGCGCCTCGTGATGAACGGCCGGGGCCCCGCAAGGCCCCACGAGTTCTTCGTGCTGAAGAATCACGTCTCGTCGTCCCAGTCGGCCCTGGCGAGGTATTTCCGAGGGGAATTGCGGGCGCTCGTCCACGGCGAGAGCACCAACCAGGGCATCAAGGCCCGCAACAAGGAGCAGCGGTTCGCGCTGGAGCTGCTCCTCAACGACCAGATCCGCGTGGCGACCCTCGTGGGCCGCGCCGGGACGGGCAAGACGCTGCTGGCCATCGCCGTCGGGCTCGAGAAGGTCATGGAGCAGAAGAACTACTCGCGTCTCCTCATCACCCGGCCCGTCATCCCGCTGGGCAACGACCTGGGGTTCCTCCCGGGCTCCAAGGAGGAAAAGCTGCGTCCCTGGATGCAGCCCATCTACGACAACCTGGAGTTCATCTTCAGCGGCAACCCCGAGCCGCACCGGATCATCGAGCACCTCATGGACCGTGGGATTCTCGAGATGGAGGCGCTGGCCTACATCCGGGGCCGGAGCATCCCCAAACAGTTCATCATCTGCGACGAGGCGCAGAACCTCACGCCGCACATGGTCAAGACGCTCATCACCCGCGTCGGCGAGGGCACGAAGATCGTCTTCACGGGAGACCCCGAGCAGATCGATCACCCCTACCTCGATGCCAGCAGCAACGGCCTGACCTACCTCGTCGAGCACCTCAAGGACGAGGAGATCGCCGGGCACGTGACGCTGTTCAAGGGGGAACGATCTCTGGTCGCCGAGATGGGAGCGCGCCTCCTTTAAGAAAGGGGACAGGCTTCAGGGGAAGAAGCCGACAGCCGACCGCTTACAGCCAATAGAAATCCCCCTGGGTCCCCCTTATGTAAAGGGGGATGGAGGGGGATTTGTTTTGAGGCGATCAGGTCGTGCGGGCCAGCGGCTTGTCTTCGCCGCGCTGGAGGTACTCCATCCGCACGTCGACGCTGGAACGCTTGCCGAGGCAGTCAAAGTTTTCGGCCAGCCAGCGCTCCGCCGTCTCCCGCCCCCGGTCGCGCAGGTCCGTCAGGAACTCCCAGTTGCTCACGAACTTGGTGGCCACCCCGAGATCCTTCAGTGCCTCGTCGGCCCTCACGGAGTGGACGAGCACGTGCTTGAGCTTTCTCCGGTACTCGTCGCGGATCCATTTCTCCTCGAGCAGCTTGACGACGAAGGCGATGGCGCGAAGCTCCTTCAGCAGGGAGGCGTTGAAGGTGATCTCGTTGAGGCGGTTCTCGATGTCCATGGCCGTTTTCGGGACCTCGCCCCGCTCGATCGGGTTGATGTGGACGATCACGATGTCGCGGGATTCAGTGTAGTAGAAGAGTGGAAAGAGCGAGGGGTTCCCCATGTAGCCCCCGTCCCAGTAGTGCTCCCCGCCGATCTCCACGGCCTGGAACAGGTTGGGCAGACAGGACGAAGCCAAAACGACCTCGGGTGTAATCTCCTCGTTGCGGAACACGCGGACCTGGCCCGTGCGGACGTTCGTCGCACTGACGAAGAGATCGACGCAGTCGCAACGGACGAGTTCCTCGAAGTCGATGCAGTTGCACAGCATCTCCCGAAGGGGGTTGAAATCGAGGGGGTTGAACTGGTAGGGCGACAGCGCTCTTGTCCACGCGCTGAACAGCCCGAAGGTCAGGCCGGAGAGCGCCGCGGCGCCCGGCCATGATTTCTCCATGGGCCACTGTCGGACCGGGCTGTACAGCGCGCCCGCCTTGCTCACTTCCCGCCACAGGTCCTCGAGGGCCCGTCGTGCCCCCTCGGGCCCGCCGCGCATGGTGCCCCAGCCGTAGGCCACGGCATTCAGGGTGCCCGCACTGGTTGCCGAGATCCCCTCGAACTGGAGCCGTCCGTCCTCGAGGAGTTTATCCAGCACGCCCCAGGCGAAGGCCCCGTGGGCCCCCCCGCCCTGCAGAGCTAGATTGACGGTCTTTTTCGTTTTTCCGGCCATGGATTCCCCCTGCTTTCGCGGCTTGATGTTCCGACCCCGACAGTAAGGGAAAGCGAGGCGGCTGTCAACGCGGAAGGCCGGGGGGCGGGTCATCGGTGCCGCGCCGCGAAGGATCGGCAGCCGTCCCGGCTGCAGAGTTCCGCCACGATGCGCTGCAGGCTCGCCACCGATTCGCCCGTGGAATCGAAGTAGCGGCTCCGCAGCTCCGTGATCAGCAGTCCCCGGTAACCCTCGAGGAAGGCGCCCAGCAGGTCGCCGATGGGGATCTCTCCCCAGCCGACAGGCATGTGGGCGTCGCCTCGCCCGAAGGGGACGAGGTGGGTCTGCTGTTTCTCGTTGTGGTGGATGGAGAGGCCGAAGTTGTCGTGCACGTGGGCGTGCGCGATGAGAGGCGCCATGTCGGAAACCGCGTCGACGGGGTCGAAGCCGTAGAACTTCGCGGCCATATACAGGTGGCCCGTGTCCAGGTTGACCCGCACGTTGGGTTTGGAGATGTTCAGGACCAGGTCCCGGAGTGCCTTGGGGTTTTCCCCGTAGCAGTAGGGGGAGTGGTAGAGGTAAGGTCGGGCGTTCTCGATGCAGATGCAGACGTCGGGAAACTCGTCGGCGAGGTCCCGGATGGCGCAGGCCTCGCGGTCGAGCAGGGTATCCTGCTCCTTCTGCGATAGGATCACGTGGCCGGGGATGGCGAAGGTCTCCTCCGGCACGTAGCGGCCCGCATGGTAGACGACGACGCCTGCGCCGATCTCCACGGCGAACTCCAGGCTCGCCCGGAACACCTGGTAGTGCAGGGCCCCGTGGTCCCGGTCCATGAGGTTCAGGGGGTTGGGCGAGTGAACGCTGTAGGTGAAGTCGTAGCCGTGCAGCAGGTCCCGCACGGCCGTGACGCGGGAGCGGTTGAGCCGCCCGTGCACGATGGCGTCCAGGCCGTGAACGGGGATCTCCACGGCGCCGAGCCCCAGGTCGCTGAAACGATCCAGGTCGCGCCGCAGGAGATCCAGCCGCCCGTCGACGCGGACCTCGTCGATCTTGCCGCCTATCTTGAGCACGTGGAAAACACCTCCTGTCCGGCCACGAAGGTCTTGAGAATGCGGGGCACGCTGTCGGGCCGCTCCACCAGGATGAAGTCCGCCGTCTTGCCCTCCTCGAGCGATCCCTTTTCGGCGTCGATGCCGACGGCCCGGGCGGCCCGCAGGCTGACCATGTTCACCGCCTCGTGAAGCGGGGCGAGCCCCAGCCTCTCGAGGGTGAAGACGGCGTGCAGGAGCGTCATGGGTGCGTAGTCGGAGCAGAGGATGTCGCCGTAGCCCGCCTCGATGGCCTTCCGCGCGCTGAGGTTGCCTCCCTGGGAGGCGCCGCGCAGCACGTTGGGCGCGCCCAGGCAGACATACAGGCCCGCGTCGCCCGCGGCCCGAAGGGCCTCCATGTTGACGGGAAATTCCGATATGGCCACCGCCCGGTCCTTGAGCCAGCGGATCTTCTCCCGCGAGTCGTCGTCGTGGGACGCCAGGGGGATGCCCAGGGTCCGGCACAGCCCGATCATGTGCTCGAGCCTCGCCGCGGCCTTTTCCTGCGCGCGGATCTTGCGCTCGATGATCTCGTCGACTTCCGCCTTTTCCTTGCCGTAGACGCGGCGGTAGTAGTTCTCGAACGCCGCCGCCTCGCGGAACTGCCCCTGCCCGGGCGTGTGGTCCATCAGCGAGAGCAACTGGATCTTCCCGCCGTTGAGAAGGGCCTCCAGCCGCGGCACGGCCGCTTCGTCGGTGATCTCGAAGCGGGCGTGGATGCGGGTGTCGACGACCATGCGCGGGGCGAGATCCGCGATGCGCTCGATCACCGCGGCGGCCTGGTCGTTGCACCGCACGCCGATCTCGCCCTCGGCGAAGGAGACGGAGTGGAAGATGGTCGTCACGCCGCAGGCGGCGAGCTTCTTGTCCAGTTCGAACAGAACGATGTCGAGGGGGAAGCGGGTGTTCGGCCGCGGCTCGAGGTCCTTCTCGAGGGCGTCGCTGTGCAGATCAATGAAGCCGGGCATGACCCAGCAGCCCGCGGCGTCGATCCGCCGGCAGCCCTTCGCGGAGGGCGCCTTTCCGAGCCCTGCGATGCGGCCGTCCTCGACGGTGAGCGCGGACCCCTCAAGGAGCCCCGCCGGCGTCACGGCGCGGGCGTTTTCGATGACGAGTGTTTCAGTTCGGTCCATGCTCCCTGTTCCCGTTGGACATTTCCAGCACGCGGTCGGCGACGGCCTCCATGGAGGCCCGGTCGTGGAAGATGCCGATCATCGAGGTCCCCTTCTGCTTGAGCTCCCTCAGCAGGCCGAGCACGATGTCCTGCGATCCCCGGTCCAGCGAGGCCGTGGGCTCGTCGAGGAGCAGCAGGCGGGGCTCCCAGATGACGGCCCGGGCGATGTTGATGCGCTGCTGCTCGCCGCCGCTGAAGGTGGCCGGGTAGGTGTCGTGAAGCGTTGCGGGGATGTCCAGCCGCTCCAGCAGGGCCGAGGCGCGCAGCCGGGCCTCGCCGGGGTCCCTGCCGAGGCGAAGCAGGGGCTCGGCGACCACGTCCACGGCGGCCACCCGCGGGATGACCCGGAGAAACTGGGAGACATAGCCCATCTCGCGGCTGCGGATCCCGAGGATCGTCTGCTCGCTGCACCCGGCGAGGTTCACCCTCCCGCAGCGCTCCGAGTCGAACCAGGCCTCGCCCGTCGTGGGCAGATAGGTCCCGTAGATGCACTTCAGAACGGAGCTCTTCCCCGTGCCGCTGCGGCCCGCGAGGCCCAGGAACTCGCCGGGCGCAACCCGGAAGGAAACGCGTCCGAACCCCTCGATGACCTTCCCGCCGAGGATGTGGAGCGTGAACGTCTTGGACAGATTCTTTACTTCCAGCATGCCCCTGCTTCTCTTTTACCTTTAGCCTTGCGCCTTTTGCCTACAGTTGCGAGCTGACCAGCAGCTGCGTGTATCCGTGCTGGGGGTCCTCGAAAATCTGGTCCGTCAGGCCGGACTCGACGACGCGCCCGTGGCGCATAACCAGCGTGCGCTGGCACAGAAGCCGGATGACGCCCAGGTCGTGGGAGACGACGATCATGGCGATCCCGAGTTCCCGCTGGAGGCTCCGGATCAGGTCGAGGACGCGGGCCTGCACCGAGAGGTCCAGCCCCGTCGTCACCTCGTCGAGCAGCAGCACCTGCGGGTTGTTCGAGAGCGCCTTGGCGATCTGCACGCGCTGCTGCATGCCGCCGCTGAAGTTCGCCGGCGGCTCGTCCATGCGCTCCACGGGGATCTCCGTCCGGCGGAGAAGATCGGAGGCCCGCCGGCGGATCTCCGAGACGTTCCGCCATCCCGCGGCCAGGAGCTTCTCGGCGATGTTGCCGCCGGAGCTCACCTGCATCCGGAGGCCGAGATAGGGGTTCTGGTAGACGATGCCCATGGTGCGGCTCCGGACCTGACGCCGGCGGAAGGAACTCGCCTCGAGCAGGTTCTGTCGTGGCGTATCCTGCCCGTTGTTCAGGTAGACCTCCCCCGCGGTTGCCTCGTACTCGAAGTGGATGAGCCGCACGAGCGTGCTCTTGCCGGAGCCGCTCTCTCCGACCACGCCCAGCACCTCGCCGGGGTGGACCTCCAGCGACACGTCGCCGCAGCCCACGACGGTGCCGCAGTGCCCGCAGCGGTTCCCCTCGTCGGCCGCAACGCCGCCGGGCAGGCAGTGTTCGCATCCCTCGCCGAAAAGCTTTGTCAGCCCGCGTACCTCCAGAAGCGGCGTCATCGGCTGCACCTCTTGTCGCAGTATCCCGTGTCCGAGCAGAACCAGAGCCGTCTGCCCGAGGCGTCGTCGATGACCTCGTCGAGGTAGGTGTCCGTCGCGCCGCAGCGGTCGCAGGCCCTCCCTTTGAAATCCTCCACCCGGAACCGGTAGTCCTCGAACTCCAGCGGGACGACGGGCGTGTGGGGCGGAATGGCGTAGATGCGCTTCTCGCGCCCCGCGCCGAACAGGAAGAGCGTGTCGGCCATGTGCAGCTTGGGGATGTCCCAGCGGGGGATGGGGCTCGGGTCCATGATGTAGCGGCCGTTGACCGTGACGGGGTAGCGGTAGCCGATGGTGATCTCGTCGAATTTCACGATGTCCTCGTAGAGAAAGAGCCACATCCGGCTGTAGTCCGCCTCGGCGTGCATGCGCCGCGTGACGGCCTCCGAAGGCTCCACCTCGCGGAGCGCCTCGGGATAAGGTACTTGAAGAACGAGGATCTGCCTGTCCGTCATGGGCTCCTCGGGGATGCGGTGGCGCGTCTGGATGAGGGTCGCCTCGCGCGTGTCCGTCGTGATCTTCACGCCCGTCACCGCGTTGACGAAGCGCTTGATGTTGACAGCGTTCACGCTTCCGTCGCAGCCCTGGTCGATGACCTTGAGGATGTCCTCGGGCAGGATGATGGAGAGCGTGATCTGGATGCCGCCCGTCCCCCAGCCGCGGGCCACGGGCAGCTCCCGCGAGCCGAAGGGAACCTGGTAGCCGGGGATGGCGACGGCCTTCAGGGTCTTGCGCCGGATCTCGCGCTTCGACACCTCGTCGAGAAAGGCGTAGTTGTAGTCGAAGCGGTCCGGGTGGCCGTTACGTTTTTTTCTGCTGATCCACTCGTTGAGCGTCATAGATCTCCTTTGCCCGCCGCAGGCGGTCCAGGTCCGACTGGAAGTCCACGTAGTGAGGGAGCTTCCAGTGGTTGCAGAAGCCCATCGACTCGATCCCGTCGACGTGGGACAGGACGAACTCGCCGTTCTCCGACGGGGTCGCGTTCGTTTGCGTCTGGATGGAGCGGTCCAGGATGGCCATGGAGATGGCCTTCACCTCGTTGTGGCCGAAGCACAGCCCGTAGCCGACGGTGAAGCGCGGCCCGTCGGTCCGGTCGGTGAACTTGGCGAGAATCTCCGCCTCGGTGACCTTGACCTCCCCGGCCGTGTAAGTCTCTCCGGTCAGGGGGTGCCGGACGCGAAGCGGCATGTACCCCACGCGCAGCTCGCCGATGGTGGGGTGGATGTTCCCGTAGCCCCGCATGTTGGAGTATGCCAGAAGCAGCAGGCCCCCCGTCTCCCCGCGGGCCAGGGTCTGCAGGGCCGCGCTCCGGGGCGCGGGGAACAGCAGCGAGTCCTTCGTCACGTCGAAGGGCGCGTCTGCCGCGGCCGGCCGCCGGGTCTCCGCAACCAGGTTCTCCCGGCGCAGGATGTCGATGACCCTCGGGAACGTGTCGGGCAGGGGCTCCGCGGCGGCAGTGCCGCGCAGGATATCGTCGACAAGCCTCGTCTTGCGGATCCTGGAATCCTCGGCCGTCTCGAAGTTGAGCAGGCGCAGGGTGTAGTCTGTCGTCGGCCCCAGCACCTGGCCGCCCGGGATGTCCTTGAAGGCGGCCGAGATGCGCCGGACGACGCGCATCCGGTCCGACGACTGGGCGATCGAGTAGCCCAGGCGGGGCCGGGTCGTCCGGTACGCCCGCAGCATGAAGGCCGCTTCCAGGGTGTCCCCCGCCGCCTGCCGGACGGCGAGGGCCGCCAGGTCCGGCGCGTAGAGGGACCCTTCGCCCATCACGCGGTCGACGAGAAGGAAGAGCTGGTCGCGGATCTGGTCGGCGCCCAGGGGCGCCGACGATCCCTTCATGCGCTCGAATTGAAACGCCCTGCAGGCATTTTCGATGGCGTCGATGCCGCCCTTGACAGCCACGTATCCCATGTCAGTTCTCCAAGATCCGGATGTCCGTCGAGCGGGGGATGCACAGGATGCGTCCTGCGTCATCGATGAAGACGGCGTCGACCCCGAGGGGGAACTCCGCGTTGGCCTCCCTCAGGTAGCCCAGCTCGCGGGGCGCGAGCCCCCGGATTCCGCCCAGCCGGATCTCCTCCCGGATGCCGGGCCCCTTCAGGGACGCGCCGACCTCGCCTTCCTCGACAGACAGCAGAGATTTCACCCGGTAGACCACGGTGGCCGACGTGTCGGGGTACTGCAGCGTCCCCCGTTTGGCCCGGAGGGTTTCCCCCCCGCTGTCGCCGCCCGCGACGATGAGAAAGTCCGCCTCGTGGGGCGCCGCGGCGCGGCACCGCGTGCGGCCGGCGATGATCGACTGCAGGTTCTCCGGCCCGCTGTCCCCGATGACCGCGAAGCTGACCTCGTGATCGAGCAGGCTCTCCATGAGCGTGAGCATCGGTCCCCAGGGCCCTTTGCCCGCATCGTGCGGCAGGACGTAAACCCGTCCCGGACGGCTCATGGCCTGCAGGAGCCGCCGGAACGCCCGCTGGGAGATCATCTCTGCGCTGGAGATCTGCATGTCAGGTCCTTTTCATGGTTTCGAAGTTCACGCGAGTCGCGGCGGTGAGGGAAGCCGCCCGCTTGTTCCGGGTCTCGAGCTTCCTTCTCTCGGCGGCCAGGAAACGCCTCACGCGCTCCCGCAAGACCCGGTCGGGGGAGGCGCCGATGGCCTCCACCGTCGCCCGTGCGATCGCCCGATCGGCATCGTCGCCGAGCACCATCCCGTAGCCCCGGCTTCCCCTGTAGTCCACCTCCGCCTCGGTGACGAGCACCTCGCCGAGGTAGAATTCCGCTTCGTGGGAATCCATGGCCGACATCATCACGAGCCCCGTCTGGGGGCCCCGGACGACGGTGACGGCCTCGCCGGGCACGAGGCCGAGCAGCTTCCGCACGGCCTTTTCGGGCAGGTGCATGATGCAGTCCGGGAGTTCCGTGCCGGCCGCCGAAGTCGAAGGTTTCATGGCTCGATCTCCACCCCGAAACTGTAGCCGTGCGCCTCGAACCCCAGGGAGCGGTAGAACCGGTGGGCCTCCTTGCGGTTGCGGTTGCTTGAGAGCACCATCTTGTAGCAGTTCTTTTCACGGCAGCGGGCCATGGCGAAGCGCATCATGGCCGCCCCGATCCCCCGGCCGCGCCGGCCCTCGCGGACGACGACGTCCTCCACGATGCCCGAGGGGGCCCCGTGGTGCGCGAAGTTGTCCATGATGAGAAGGCAGAAGGCGCCCAGGACCTGCCCGTCGAGGGCGGCCAGGTAGAGGCGGTAGTCGGGGTAGCGCCGCATCTTTTCGAAGAGCTCCTCCGCCTTAGCGGCGTCCAGCACCCGGCCGTCGTCCATGCCGAGCTGGCCGAAGAGGGGCATGACCGCAGGCAGATCCTCCGCCCGGGCCTCCCGGATCTCCAGATCCTGGATGAGGCGCTCGTCCATGATCAGGTGTACCTCTTTCGGATCACGGCGCTCAATCGGTCCACGATCGCCACGGTGATGACGATGACGATGAGGATCGTCGTCACGTCCTGGTTTTCGTAGCTGCGCAGCTTGTCGTAGAGGTAGACGCCGATGCCCCCCGCGCCGGTGAACCCGAGGATGGTCGCCGAGCGCACGTCGCTCTCGAAGCGGTAGAGGGTCATGGAGACGAAGAACGGCGTGATCTGCGGGATGACGCCGTAGCGGATCACCTTGACGGGCCCGGCGCCCGTGGCCATGAGCGCGGTGACCGGCTCGGGCTGTACGTTCTCGATGCCCTCGGAGAAGAGCTTGATGAGCACTCCCGAGGTGTGGACCCCCAGGGCCAGGATGCCCGGCATGGGGCCGAGCCCCACGGCCGACACGAAGAGGAGCGCCCAGACCAGCTCGTTGATGGAGCGCGAAAGGTTCGCGAAGAACCGGATCGCCGTGTACAGCGCCTTTCGGAGCACCTGCGAGGCGAGCCGCCGGCCGGGGATCATGATCTCCAGGGTGTTCCGGGATGCGAGGAAGGCCAGCGGGAAGGCGATGACCACCGAGAGGATGAGGGCCAGAAAAGCCATCTGCACCGTCTCCAGCATCGAGACGAGGTACCGGTTGAGGCTCGGACCCTTGAGGCTCGGCGGGAAGAAGCCGCTGTCGGCCAAATCCGGGTTGCCGCCGATGTAGACGAGCATGTTGCGCCAGCCCTCGAGCAGAGCCGAGACGCTCATTTGCGTCGACTGCCAGCTCCAGGTGACGATGACCAGCGCCGACAGCGCGATGACGAGGTTGAAGGCGCTGAAGGGGTTTGTCTTTCTCTTGAGTTCGGCCAGTGACATGGTTTCTCGCAGGGTGGGGCGGGGGCCGTCGGGCCTCCCGCCCCGTTCCCGTCAGCCGGAAGAAAGGTGCGACGTTACTTCTTCAGGTTCCTCGCTATTCCGAGTGGGTAAGTTCTTGAAGTCGGTCCGTGTCAGTGATAGAGCGTTGTTTCATGAGAGACACGGAACTTCTTCAGGTAGCGTTAGGGTTGGCCCCACCGTGGACGGTGGTGAGCTGTCGGTTCGATGCCGAGAAGCGACGTCTGGACATCGGGCTGGACTTTCCCCGGGGGAGCCGTTTTCCCTGTCCCTCCTGTGGGCAGG
>Ga0209201_1002128_pt1 | contig 20306 bp, 9 predicted proteins | sample AD_UKC055_MetaG_FD_184411 | JGI IMG/M metagenome (GOLD analysis project Ga0209201, IMG submission 184411) | Active sludge microbial communities of municipal wastewater-treating anaerobic digesters from USA - AD_UKC055_MetaG (SPAdes) (version 2) | ecosystem: Engineered > Bioreactor > Anaerobic >...
ATCATCCCAGCAGGTGACTGACTGAAGATCGCTGGCCGCGACCTCGCGCTGGTCCGGGAAATGGATTTCGAGCAGCGAGATCAGCCAGGCCGCATAACCGTGAACAAAGTCCTTGGAAATGGGGGCCGGGCGGCGGCACACTCCCCCGCTGGCGGACACATCAAAAAGGCGGGTGTCGAGAAATCCGGCCATGTCGGTGTAGGTGCGAATGATGGGGCCCACCAAGGCGGTTTGGAATTTGCCGCCAGATTCGTCGCGGAGAAAACTTTCAAGCTGCTCAGAAGTGAAGGAATCACTCAGGATTTTCCGGGCTTTGACAAAGGTGAGGAACCAAGCCTCGGCGCCAGCATCGGGCCGGCACAGGTGAAGATGCGCGAGCCACTGAGTCAGCGGCTGCTTGAGGAATTTGTCCTCCAATAAAACCACACGACCAAATGGGGTTAGCCGAGGAGATTTTACGACACCGGTCTTAGGTGGGAGTGTGAGCAACCCCATCCCGCAGCAATAGTCGAGGACGGCGGGGGTTTTGCCCGAACTTTTGCCCATGGGAATGCCCGTTTGAGCCGAGATTTCTTGAACCGAGCCATCCTTTTCGGCGGCGGCGAACGAGAGCATCGCCGAGAGATATACGCGCTCGGGGATGAACGTCTGGTGGAAACTGAACGGCAATCTGGGCATAGTTATTCAGGAACATCAGCTAGCAGGCTTGGCTATCCGCGACTCGATGGCCGCGATTTTGATCTTAAAACATTTGGCTTCGAGAGCGCCGGCCTGATTAAGCGATGGCCCCAAGGAATAGCATTCCCCTTTCTTGAGGGCGGAGAGTCGCTGCACCCAAACCTCCGGCTTTTCGCTGGTCGAATTGCCCAGAATGGTGGCGTATTCCTGGAACTCGGTAGCGGCGGGCTGAAAGAAAAGTTTGTGGGCAGCCTGAAACATTCGATCCTGCTCATCCTGTTTCAAATTGCTGAGCGTTTGCGTGGCAAGGATGAGAGAGAAGCCGAACTTGCGGCCTTCGGTCAGCAGTCCGGCAACCGGACGATCGAGTTTGTGGCTTAGGTTCTGGGCCTCGTCGAGGACCACCACCTTGGGTCGATCCTTGTTACCGCATCCGCGATAATACCAATACAAATCTATCAAGGAGAACTCCGTCACCAAGCGCGCAAAGTCCTTGCTTGAACCGATGAGTTGGAGAATGTGTGAGCGGGAAAGATTGTCGGAATACCAAGCGTCCCAACTGCCGGACTTCTCATGTCCGAATGGCGTTGCATCAACAAAGGGTTGAATCTTGCTCAACACGGAAGCGGCGTAGCTCTGCTGACCAGAAGCATCGTCAATCATTGCCTGGAGCAAATCTGGCAATTTATCGAGGCACATCTTGTCACCGTAGGACTCGATGCCGGCTTTGACCACAGCGTAGAGGGCACCCATCTGCTGGTCGCCCAGGCTGTAAACATCCCCGAACACATCTTTTATTCGCTGGGCGGTGTTCACCGTTTTCTCCGGCTGCGGAGTGTCACCAATGAGGTTGACCTGCCGGCGGAACGGGTTGATCGGGACCGGTTCAAATTGCACGCGATGCTGAGTGGGCTTTAGGAACTCCCGGGTGGCGGGTTCGAGTTGAGAATCCTCGAAGCCGTTAGTGTAATCGACGATCAGGGAATTCTGACCGGCTTTGGCCAGTTCGCAGAGGATCGCTTGAATCGCGTAGGTCTTACCCATGCCGGAACTGCCGAAGATCAGCAGGTGGCGGTTTGAGAGCTGGTTGTGACCAAATTCCCAGTAGATAGGCCGGTTGCCGCCGGAATCATTCCCGAGGAAAATTCTTGGGGGGATCGGTGATGGCGAAGGCAAAGTTGGTTTCAAAGGCAAAGAAGCTTTTTCACTCGCGGGTGGAACCAGCTGGGCTGTTACCGCAGGCGGCACAGAGACGACCGGCGGCTGGGAAACGGCGGGTGGAAGCGTTGATTCCACGGGTGGTGTAACTGCAGGCGCTTTAGGTTCCGCCAGCCAGCCAGCTAAACACAAGGGTTCAGGACCCACTGGCAGCGTGGATTTGATGGTGCCCGTGCACAAATCGCGAATGAGATTGCGGCCCGTGGCGACGTTCTCGATGCGAAGGGTCTGCCCCTCAAACTCAAAATCCCAGCTCCCTTGCACAGTGCATTCGGAATCGTTGCTATCGCACCAGAAGGTGGCCGCTGTGGCTTGCCAGCAAATGCTGTAGTAGCCCTCCGTGAGACGCTCAAGGGCAGCGATGGTCTTAGGCTGATCCTGTTGTTTGACCTGGCTCTTGCTGGCGATAAGGCGGTGGAGTTGAAGCCACCAATAGCGTTGATCTGGCTTTTGGCGCTTGCGGTCGGACTCCTGGGTGCGGGGACGAAAGCAAGCGATCAAATGACGCAGCCCGTTGTCGAGCTGCTCGTGAGCGTTATCGAGGTGGGCCTGGTTCTGGAGAGCCAGTTTGCATTCAACCAGGTGGGCGGTCAGGTGGATGCGTCCATCCACGATCCGTGCACGCAAGTGGAGGAGGTCCGGCCGCTTGGCTGAGGGCGCGTCATCGAACCAGTGCCGGAAAGCATCCAAGGAGACAATTTGATCACAGACGACATCCGACTCCTGGGGAATCAACTTCCTAATGAGAGCGTAGGCAACGTAATCGCGGATATACTCGCTGGCCCCCGTTGCCTTGACCAATGAAAGCCCGGACACGCGGCGCGATTCCTCCAAAACACTCTTGGCAATCAGGTCATTATTGGTTTTGTCCCAAGGCCCCAGCAACTCACCGACCTGAAGCGCAATCTTGGTGCGGAGATCGGCGAGGTGGAAAAATTCCGTGGAAATGGTGTAGTTGTGTTCACCGTGGGCGCCGACGCCGGTGCCAAACCCAATAATCTCACGCAGCCATTTGCCGTGTTCGAACTTGCCGACTAAACGCTCATCCACGCAGGGATCAATGCAGACCACCCAGGCGCTACGCTTGTGGAATTCATCCACTGCTCTCTCCCAAACCGTGAAATCGCCGATACCCATCACCACGTGATGCTGGCCGGCGGGCTTGCCCAATTTCAGCCGGGCCATAACCTCCGCGTGAAGGGTGGAAAGACGGAACTGGCGATTGCTGATGACCCGTTCGCGCCGATTTCGATAGCCGGGTTTATCCAGGGCGCAACAGACCTTCTCCAAGATTGGAAATTTGCGGCGATCGGAGAGCTCTTCGTAGGGAGTGATGGGAGTGAAGTCGTTGCCTTCAGTGCCGGCGCCGATGAAATTCATCAAGAAGACGACATCCGCCTCGAAGGAGTTGGCGAGAATCTTGACGAGCTGGTCGTAATTTTTGTCGGGCGTGATGATTCGATGGGCCACCGAGATTTCACATTGCTCGTAGTAACTAAACTTTTGGTTGGCAGACGCCGAGTTCCAACGGTCGCGCCATTCTTCAATCCAGCGCACGACATCCGTGTCATCGGAGGTTTCCGAAAAGACAGTGACGGACAAATGATAGTTTTTGGTCTCCGCCTCGTCGTCCTCGTCAGGGGCGATCAAAGCCCGGACAAAGGCATCCAAGCCGGCAACCAGTGGCTGGATGTCACCGCCACAGTAGGCGGCAATGCGGATGCCATCCTGGGCCTGAGGGTGGAGCTGTTTGTAATCGCTGAGGGTGCGTTCAATCAAAACCGAGTCGCGCGTTTGACGGAAAAGGTCGGCATCGGTGATCTCCTCGTCCTCGGCGCCTTCATAGCGGAGCAAAACACGTGTGGTCAGGGTTGCCTCGGAGAGGGGCGGCTGCCCAAGGAGATGGATGAGGCCGTTGTCCTGGATTTGGGTGACAAGACGTTTATTCGCGTCGCATAACAGCCCGGTGAGAGGGAGTTTAATTTTAGTGAGATCGAGGATGTGCATCCACTTGCGATCAGTGAACGAGCGGAGCCGGGTCACGGCGAGATCCTGTTCGACGGCGTGGCAGAAGACATCGCACAAGAAAGCGGTTTGGTGTTCGAGCATTTCAATGAGCGAGGGGTGAAGAGCGGTCACCACGGCGGACGGTTCGAAGGGATCCCATTGCCAACGCTCACTTCGGTTCATTGACTCGGTGCCGAGCGTCAGAAAGGCTTTGAAAAGAAGTGGGCCAGTCTCGCTATCGGCGGCGGGACCGGTGCTCACGTATTTTTTGTAGGCGGTTTGGAAGGCCGTCAGCAAAGGCCAGCCGCCTTCGAGTCCCTTGTAAAAACCTTGTTCGTGGACCGTTTTGACGAAACGCCCGTATTCGTAGGATAGACTTTTGATGTCGGGCAAAAGGGGGTCGTTCTGGGGTAATTCCGGGGCGGCTAAGAGATCCAGCATGTCGCACTGGTCGCTTCGCAAGCACTGCAAAAGAATGCGGTTGGCGTCCTCGTCGCTGCGAGTGAGCATGAGTTCATTGAAGAACGGCACCGTGAAAACGGGCAGCCGCGCCGGGCCATTCTGAAGCGTCCGGTAGGCCCACTCGAAGAGGGCCTGGATGTTTCGATAAGGGTGGATTTCGGGAAACCGAAGTTGGAACTGACGGGAAATCTTCGCGCCGTCCTTCGTCGTGATGGAAACCCTGAATAGAAGCCCCGGTTCGGATGCCCGAGCGGAGCGGTATTCCATGTCGTTGCCAGACGTGAGCGGGCAGAGGGTTGAACGAATTTCCAAGCACTGGTCCAACGCATTTGGATTGGGAGCAATGCGCAGGCTGCCCTGGAGCAGTTCATCCAAGCCACCGATGCACTTTTGCAGGAGCCGGGAAGCGTTTTCTCGCATCGTTTCCTTGTCTTCACCATCGCAGTCATGGCGGAAGCAAATTCCGGATATGGCGATGCCGGCAATGGTTTCCTGGGCAAGCTGATGAACCTCATCGGCCTCCTCCTTGAAATAACGGAGCGTGGTCCAAATGGCTTCCAAGACAACTTCGAGCGGCGAGCCGGAAAGCTTTTTGATGCGCTCTTTTTCGGGAGCATCCCTTTTCTTTCTGGCTTTGAGAATCTGGTCGCGAACAAAAACGAAGTTGGCGCCAAGGAGTTCATGGCCACACGACAAATCACGATTCTCAATATACTTGGTGAGGTCAGCGATGAGTTCCGCTGAGCCAACGTAGGATCCGAGGTCTTCCTTTTCGATGGTGATTTCGCCCTGGTTCAGTTTTTCATGAAACGTGGCAACCGCTTTCAAAGCCTTTTTGCGCTTGGTCTCGTCAATGTAATCGTGGTAGCCGAAAAAGGTGATGGCGTCGTTGATATAACCCTCAAGCGTTTTCTTTTTCGTGATCTGGGGAAGATTGCGCAGCAAGGGGAGGCCGAAAGAAAACAGGTTCCGGCCCATAGCGCGAAGCACATCACGACCATCCTGAGCGGCGCTCAGGTTAAGATCTTCCAGGAAGGAGCTGACCCGGACGAGGTCCATCACCTGGCAGGACTGGAGAGTGCGCAGAAAGAGGTCGATCTGTTCCAGGTGATCCTCTTCGCAAGCGATCTGGTGCTCGGAAAACCAGGGTTTTAGCCAGGACTCGAAACTGCCATCCATGTGCTGGCTCCAGATCACCTGCCGGTCAACCAGGTAAAAATCTTCGAGGCCAGCCTGATCGGTCACGAGATCCATACCGATCAAGAGAATGAGCAGGAAGCGATCGGCGCTGGTGGAAACCAGATTGCGATAATGCGTGAGGTGATTCTGCTTGTCCCACCAATCCTTGTTCTTGATGAACTCGAAGTCCGCTTGGATAGCGGAATCGGGATCAGTGGCCCACTTTTGGCCGAGGGCATAGGCAATTTTGAAATGGTGATCCACCTTCGCCTCGGGAGTGGCGAGCCAATCGGACAAGTCGGAACACACTTGGCGCACAACGGGTGCCGGCAGTGATTGTAGCACGACACGGATTTCGCGGCCGTCGGCATCACCGCGCTCGACGGCCAATTCGACGTGGCGGCGGATGAGGTCAGTAATTGATGAGGCTAGCCATTTCATGTTCTGGATCTTGTTAAGGTTTGTGTGCCGCATTGCCATCGTCGCCATCAAACGGGTTGTGAACCAGAGAGCATCCGTCAGACAGGTGGACCAGAAAACCAGCAGTGCGAAGCATTTCCTCGAACCAACTAGCCGAGGGACTGATGGCATCCTCCAGCGGGGCCAGTTCTGTCCAGCGACAGGCTTGCTTCAACTGTTCGCCGGCAAAGGCCATCCCATAATGTTGGTAGAGCGCGGACTTGAAAGAATCCAGCGTGCATTTCTGGCCGGGGCGGACGAGCGCGAGGACAAGGTAACGAAGAATTTTGTCGTTGAGTGTAAAATGGGCGCCCGGGCCGCGCTGAGGGACGACAAAGCCAATCTTCTTGGCCAAGGACAGGAACAGTTTGTGACCGTAACGGCGGTCGGCCTCAGCGTAGTCTTTCTCGTCAGTCAGTGCGAGGATGTCCTCATGACGCAACGCGGTGTAGATTAGATTCTGAACCGACATGAGGTTTCGCTCGGAGAGTTTCCATGAAGCGCGATCGCGTTGAGTCGGGCCGGCGACAATCCACGCAAAGCCAAGGGCACCGCCTTTGACTTTTCGATCCTCGCCCAAGCCGGCGTCGTAGCGAACACTCTGGGCACAAAGACTGCGTAAAACTTGTAAGGCACAACCAATGACGAGCAGTTCGATCCGCTCGATGGGATCAATATTGGCCCTACATATACGGGCAAGTTCGACGGCGAACAGGTAACCCTCGGCCCATGATTCCTCAGGACACCATCCAGATTTCGAGCGCTTTTGGTCTTCGGGTTCGGCAGCGGGTCGTGAATCAAGTTGATCTATCCAGGAGGCCAATTCTTCCAAGCCCGGGGGGCTTTGGTTGGTTATACGAGGTAATGTCTTGGTCAGGATGTCATACAAAAGCGCGGGAGAAGTTTCCTCTCCGGCAAATGCGAACTGGTTCTGTTTGATCCAAGAAGCAATTGTAGCCTCACTCTGGCTAAGGGCATTACAAGTCTGTAGGTAGAGCAACTCACCGCCTCTTGCTAGGAACACCCTTTGGCTAGAATCAAAGAAAGGCAGGGCTTCATCCCACGATGTCACTCCCTCTTTAGTGGCTCCTGTATTCTTCCAAATCGTTTCGCTTGCAAGAACGCCCGGGGATATTGGCAAGAATGTTTGAGCGCACCAAGTGCGGCTCAGCCCAGCCCCTTGAAAACCCTGGAACAAGTTTTCCAAGCCGCGCAGGACATCATCCTTGGAAACTGCGTTGGCAGTATCCATCTTGTCCTTCATCTGCTGGAGCAACTGTTTGTAGTGCTGTCTATGGCTGGAATGACGCGTATCGAGTTTGGAGCTGCCCAAAAAAGCGAACAGCTTCAAATTGAGTCTCAATTTGGGCTGGTAGAAAAGAGCTTGGTTTGCCGGCCAGTGGAGCAGCAGCTCGCGGGGAGGGAGGAGCAAATGATCTTCCAGTTTGGCCTCGCCAATTAACTTGGGGGAGTGCAAAACGAGGAGCAGCTCAGCCAGCAACTCGAGTGCGGTTTGGTCCGCGAAAAAGCGACGGCCAAAAAGTTTTATCGCGGGATTCCGGTCCTGATCTGCCGGATCAAGAGTAATATTCGGGAAAGGTTTTGGGATCATAGGACCTCCAGGACTCCATTATTTAGAGCAAACTTTTGGGTGGCAAAGCGGTGATTGGTCTGCAGTCGGACCAACATCATTTCTTGATCCGCCGAACCTCCGTGAGAGGCCAGCAACTGAGCTTTGAAACGCTCTAAGCGATCCAAGTAGCCTGCCTGGATGGAACTGGCGATATCGCCAGTATGGCGTTGCATGACGAAATCAAGGAAGGGAAGCTCCAGTTTGAGTTGCTTGCCAGTATGGGATTCCGTCAATAGAAGCTCGAACTGGCAAGAGACACCCGGCCAGGCCTTTGCCACCAACTGCAATTTGAAGTCGCTTCGACTCAGACGGGCGAGGACGACTTGAGCGCTTTGCCGAATTTCCCGGCCGCGACGATTCAGAGTAATGTAGAGGTCGCCATCCAAGGAGCTGACTTCCTCCGGCAAATGGAGGCCGGCGAAGTGTTCCTGGAGAACGTGTAGGACATTCTTCAGGAGGCGGTCCCGCTCAATATTGCTGATCTTCCCGCCCGTATTCTGCCAGGCGGCAAACTCGGGCAACATGCGAGAATTCAGGAAGGTGGCGAGGTATTCTCGCGCTACTTCCGGTTGCTGGAATTGACCGAAGAAGAACAGCAGGCGGCGGGTCTGCGCCCGGCCCTGATCGGGTTGCATCCCCTCGAGGTGGGCGAGTTTCCTTCCAAGCTGGCGGAGGCTCAAGAAGACCGGCTGCAGGTCGGTGGGAATGGTGGGGAGGGGCTCATCCTCATCACGCATCCAGAGTTTACGTTCCAGAGTGGGTAAAAGTTGCCGGCCGACGCCGACACGTTTGAGGGCGCGCACCGCTTTCAGTTGCGAACTGCGGTCATCGAATCCAGTCGCTCCTTCGCCCCAGAATCGGTTGAAGAAAAGAAAATCGGTAATCGGCCGGGAGATGGGTTGGAGCGCGTGACCAAACACATCCTGGCAGGATAGCCCGGACGTTATGGCGTATGCCAAGTGTGCGGTCATCTGGCGCAAAGTGAGCCGGTCGCCATATTCAAAGAGGCGACGATAAACCGCCCCGACCCGTTCGCGGATCAGCAGCCAGTTCTCGCGGAGCAAGCGCACATTACGATAGACGGGACACGCTTGCTGGCAGGGCTGAGACAGGCAGGGTCCCCAGGCTTTTTCATCCAACATGCGCTGGAAGATGTCGAGGGCGATATTGAGATTGTCCACCTGAACAAGGTTCACCACATCGAAAATCCCCGCTGAGCGGGTGAGGAGCGATGGTGGTTTGGTGGAGAGCGCTTCCAAGAGGCTGTGTTCAAGCTCACTCCATTGGCCGGCATCCTTGGTCATTGCCCGAAAGGTTTCCAGCAGGGTGCCCGTGTTGGAGATGATAAAAAAGCGTTCGAGCGTATTCGAACAAGCGCGCGTGAGAATGCTCAGCCGGTCGGCAGCACTGAGTTCACTCATGTCTTTGACCATCGTGATGGGGGGCTTGCCGGGGAGGTGGATTTCTTCGACAGCTTTCCAGGGCATGTCGAGAGGCTTTTCCATCGGTAATCCCTTGAGCGTTTTGAATAGCTCAAGGCCAATCGTTGTTTTGCCATCGCCAGCGTGGCCCGTAAGCAGGATGTGGCGGCGCTCGGGACCGGTGATTTGCTTGCGAGCAAACTCGGCCACGGCCGAGCGAACATGAATGACCGTAAAAAACCGGCTGCGTGCCTGAGCTTCGGCGAGAGCATTCTCGTTAGAACCCGTCGTATTGTGCAGCGAGTTAAGATACGCGAGGAATGGATTCCCCAAGAAGACTCCGCTAATGCCATCTTCACCACCACAGCTACCACCTCCGCCAAGGATGACCTCCGGAACGGTAGTTTCGATGGGCGCTGGCTCCGGAACCGGCTGGGTTTCTGGTGAAGGGACTGGCGTGCGCGCCGCAACCCAGGCTTGGGTGAGGGACTGCAGCATGTCATCAGCAGAAGCAAACCGTTTACCCTTGGTGGTGGCGACGGCTTCGACAAGCCATTGTTGAAGCGGGCTAGGCAGGGGCTGATCTCTCAAGTTGGAAACATCGCGACACGAAGCGCCGACAAGGGTTGTTTCATACGGGGTTACGCCGTAGAGCCACTCAAAAAGCGTGACGCCCAGAGCAAAGAGATCACCACTTGGGCAGAATTCGAGATCGGCGCCATTCCGTAGATCCGGCGCGACGTAACCTTCGGTGCCGACATAGGTGGCGACGCCAGGGGCGGAGGCCACACCGAAATCAATCAGCACGGGATGATTCTCGGCGCGTAGCAAAATGTTGTCTGGTTTGATGTCATTGTGGAGCAAGGGAGCAGGCTTGCCATCCACTGTTCGGCTGTGGAGCTGGCGAACGGCCTGAAGCAATGCCTGGGCGACCTCAACAAATCGTTCGGTGAGTGGAAGCTTTTTGGCTTGGATTTCCTGGCGTAGAGATGGGCCCTCAACCAAATTCATGGCGAGGAAGAAGCGTTCGCCCCGCCAGTGTCCCAGAGATTCCACGCGCTCGGCGTAGGGAGAATCAATTGCTTGCGCGGCCCGCAATTCGGTCCGGGCACGATCCTGAGAAACGTCGACGTTGAAGACTTTCAAGGCCACGCGTTCCTGCTGCGAGCCGCGGATGGCGCGGTAGATCTGGGAATGACCGCCCTGGGCGTGTAACGCCTCGATCTGGAACAGGTCGTAGGTTTCACCCTGGCCAAGTTCGCGGTTTGATGGCAAGGGAGTCTGCTCAACTGCCTTAACCGGGACGAGCAACTCCAGAACCTCCTCAGCTCTTTGAAAACGTTTGTCCGGTTCCGTCTGCACCAAGGTTCGGATGACTTGCAGGGCAATATCGGGGATCGTCTTTGGTAATCCCTTGAACTGGGCGTCTTGAAGATGGCCACCGGTAGCGGCGAGGTCGGCAGATGCTTTGAACGGCGTTCGACCGGCAAGCAATTCAAAGAGAATAACCCCGACGCTGAAAAGATCCGTCGCTTCGCTGGGCTCCCGTTTCAGATAAACCTCGGGCGCGATGTAGGGATTGGGCTTGATCAGTGAAACGTCCGGTATGACGGTCACATGGTTTTCTTCGAGCTGATAGGCGAGATCGAAATTCATCAATCGCGGAACCACTCCACAGAGCAGCACATTTTCCGGCTTTAACATCCGGTGGATCACTGCCTGTTTGTGCACGACCACCAGGCCCTCCAAAATTCCGCGCACCAGCGGCAATGCCTGTTCCCAAGACACACCGCTGGGGGAGCGGTCGAGGAGATCTGCAAGTGTTCCCTCTTCCGACCACTCCGACCCCTCGATAACGTGACCGAATTCGTTGGGCACATTCCAGACGCGCAGAAGGTTGGGGTGCTCGCCCGCCTTGGCGAGAGCGTCCAAAGTGTTGTTAGATTTTCGCAAAAAACGGACGCGGTCATCCGCCGTCGCATTGAGAGGCGGATAAAAAGCCCGAAACCTCTGGAGATTGCGACGCCTGCCTTCCGTGGGTCGGACAATCAATTCGACAAGGTCCTCCCGTTGGGTAAGGCGCTCAACCACCTCGTAACCGGGAAAGCTATAACCTTTCACATGGTCGCGCACGCGGAGGCTCTCGAATTTTGACACCACCGCTTTGATCTGTTCGGAATTCAAGAGTGGTCCGGAGGCCTGAGTCTGGCGATACCTGAGAAAATCAATAAAGCGGTTGATGCTGGCGAACGTAGGATTGTGTTGATCGGTTTTGCTGGGCGAATCATTGGTGACTTCGGCCACTGGATTCGTCAAAACGACAACCGACTCGAACCACAGGTCAGGAAAGGTGTTGAACGAATGGCGATAGATTCCTCGAAGCACCTTGCATTTGAACCGATTGCTCGCATGTGGGTCAGGGCGATGCTGCGAGCCGTTAATCAACCAGCTCCGGGGTGCAACCTGTATGCGACCAGTCCAGTGCTTCAGCTCGGTAACAAAAACGCCGAAGGCACATACCACGATCAAATCGCATTCGTAATAATCGTTGGTATTTGCGTCGAACACTTCAAAATTGCCAACAGCCGAGCCTAGTTGTGCACTCTGAAGCCGCTCGAGAATCATCTGAATTGCTTGTCCTTCGTGCTCGAAGCGACTTGTTGAAGGGACTGAAAGAATCTCTGGACTGTTCGAAGTCGCCTTTGCAACCAACTCGATCAACACCTTGCGGATCGTGTTTCTAGCGTCCTGGTCTCTCAGAGCGGAATTTAGATCGTCACGAAGAGAGCCAAATTCGATAGTTTCTCGAATCCGACGCGCCGTAAAACGCATCTCATTTTTTGTATCAGCATAGGTCTGGAACTTTTCTCTAGCTTCCGGTTTTGGCGTTAGCACCCACAAACCCGACGAACTCAAATGGTAGTAAGGATAATCAAGGGCGTTCGCAGCATACGCAGGTTCAGCATTTAAATACTTGCTCCATGTGGCTAAGAAACGCGATTGAAGTTCGGTGGCGAAATAGAAACGATTCTCTGCTGTCGGGTTTGACTCAAGGATGTCAACCAAGGTGAGGAGCAGCACAAATTGATGGGGGCTCTTTGCCTGCTTCGTGCCCGCAATACGCATGTTACGAATATCTGCGAGAATTGTCTGCAAATGTGCCTCAGGAAACGAGCTCATAAATTTTCCTTTTCCTTCCTGTTCATTGGGTCGGTGATTTGTTAATAGCTTTTCATATTCCCATCTCCATCTTCAATCTTAGCGCTGTATCTTTTATGCAAGCTACAGTCTCCAGTATTTCCGATTCAGTGTTGTGGCGTCCGATGCTGATTCGAACTGTGCTGTCTGCATCCTCACGAGACATGCCCATTGCGAGTAAAACATGTGATGGTGAAAAAGCTCCGGCTGAGCATGCCGCTCCAGTGCTTATGCAGATGTCGGGCATGTTAGCAATTAACATATCCGCAGGAACGCCAGGTATTGTTAAGCTAATTGTGCCCGGCAATCTGTCATCGCGGCATCCATTATATGAGACAGCAAAGTCTTTAGCAGGAAGACTATTTTCGAATAATTCGTGAAGTCTTCGAATCTTAAGTTGGTCTGATGCCCTCCTGCTTAACGCCAACTCACCCGCCTTTGCGAACCCGATAATACCAGGGACATTCAGCGTGCCGGCCCTTAGTCCCCGCTCCTGACTACCGCCGACAATTACAGGGCTTACAGTATTACGAACGGCTCCGCTTCGAACAAACAATATCCCAATACCTTTTGGCCCATATATTTTGTGTCCACTGAATGACGCAAAGTCCACACTGCCGTCTGCAAGTGAAAATGGGATTTTGCCCAGAGCCTGAGTTGCATCGCAGTGAAACAGCGCACCCTGCTGATGCGCTACCTTTGCAAGAGCTTGAATGGGCTGAATGGTTCCAACCTCATTGTTGGCGGCGTGGATTGAAACCAGCAGGGTTTTCTCGTCTATTATTTTGTTAGCTGCTTCCAAGGAAATCCGCCCACTTGCATCTACGGGAAGGTATTTGACCTGAAAATGGCTTCGCTCTACTTGTGCACAAGATTCCAGAACCGACTTGTGCTCTATAGACGAGGTGACAACTTGATTCCGTGATCCATCGGCCTTAATCCCTTGTATGACAAGATTGTTGCTTTCTGTCGCACCACTGGTAAAACAAATCTCTCCCGAGGAACAGTCGAGCCAGGTGGCGAGATCTTCACGGGCCTTATCTACCGCAGCCCTTGCGGATTTTCCCAATGAGTGGCTGCTGGACGAATTCGCGTAATTGATTGAAAACAAAGGCAACATCGCAGTGACCACTTCTGGAGCGCACTGTGTCGTCGAATTGTTATCAAGGTATATCACTGCTGTGTTTATGTTTATAGGTGACAAATCGTGCAACCATCGCCATCGCTGTCGTTCATACTCAACACATCCTTGAGCAATGCATCTTTGAGCTTCTGGCCGTTGTCACTGCTCCGATTTTTGTGTTCTTTCTTGATTGCTTCCACCCGCTCGGGTTTTGCTAACTCCTTTAAGCTTTCACCCTGGACCCAGGTAAATTGTTTACCGGTAATGGGGTCGAGTTTCTCAAAGGCGGCGGCCTTCCAATATAAATCCGTATGCTTTTCAAGCAGCCCAACCCACTCAATGCGTTGTTGATAAAAGCAAAAGTAGCACCCAGATCGAGACCTCCAGGAGTAGTAGTCAGGCAACCCTAATCCACTTTCCTTTAAAATGCGGCTAACGTCGGCAAGCCTGAGGTTGTCTTCTATGAATGGATACTTAGGAACGATGCTCGATTTGCTTGTGATGATGTAACCTTTTCTGTGAGGTTCATCTGCGCGAATGCCGACATACATATAAACCGGATCATCTCCGACTTCTCGTTCAAACGGCTTTATCTTGAGCATCCTCGTGCACCATCTTGTCTGAGGGTCCGGCAGCACTTGTCCATAAAGTTTTAAGTAATGCTGAAAGGGGCGATCGGGATTTAGTCGTTTGATTTTCTTTCCGAGAAATGCTTCCAGCATATCTAGGTAGCGATAGGTTTCCTCTAATTCCTCTCCGGTATCACAAAACATATATTCCATTTCAGGAACACGATCTTTCATGTAGATGGCGAGTGCGGTGCTATCTTTGCCGCCAGAGAGGGAAAGAATGTGGCGGTAGGATTTGGCCGTACCCGAAGCTGAATTGGTGCTGGGACTTTGCATTTATGCTTTTGGGTTGCGTTTTTGGAGGTCTTCGGCCAGAGCCAGGAGCGCGGCGCGGATGACCTGTGGATCGCTTTTGTTGGCCTGCCCTCCAAGTAGTCGGCGGATTTCGTATTGTAGTTTGTCCACCTGCTTGCGTTGCTGCGGGGAGAGCGCCTTGAACAGGGAAATCGTAGCCGAGTCTTCCAGTGCCGCACGCGCCTCGACGAACAGGCCGGCAGTGCCTTTGGCCAACTCCGGGAAGCGATCCACATCAAAGTCAGTCCAACTGGCGGGCGGGCAGTTAGCGACCAGGGCGAGGACGGAAGCAATTCCAACGGGATCGTTCTGGGATTGAGTCAGACGACGCAGGAACGCCAAGAGGGCGGTGTGAGTGGCACGCGGCTCCAGACGAAGGGCCGTCTCGCGGAGCTGTTGCCAGTTCTCGGATCCGGGCGGGAAGCCGCAAGCCTGCAGGAGTTGGTCACGCGCCATTTCGATGACCTGTGTCGTGGCTTGGTTCATGGCCTGAAGGTTTTGATTCAGGCAAGCAAAGAAACTCTCAACGTCGCGTGGAGCCGCCTGATGTTCCGAAAAAACAGCCCGTTCGAGAGCTTGGGGCAATTCGACAAACAAGAAACGTTCGGGCGACTTGGCGTTATCGAACGCCACGCGCATTTTGCGAGCGGTGTCGGGCAACCGATTGGTGCGCCAGGCGAATTCCGGCAAACTGCGGACCATCTTAAAAAGCTCCCGCACCACGGTGACGGTGGCCGGCTTGGTGCCCAGACCTTTGGCGAGGCGGGTGACGACCTCGGCGCGGGCACCTTTAACTCGGCTGCCAGCGATGGCAAACAATTCAGGCCGGCGCATCAGTAGTTCGAAATCAGCCACGCCCGGGGCGGGCAAAAAAGTTCCTTCCCGGTAGAGGGTGACTTCATCGGCGTGAATGGTCATGAAGGCGCACAGCAGGACCGGGTGCAGACCATCCATCACGCCATAAGGCGCGGCGGCAAGAGCGCGAAAGACTTGATCGAGCGGCTGCGGCTCGGGCTGCAGCTTGAACACCAAATCGGACAGGCGCTGCCAGGCGGGCCAGAGATTCGTCGAGTGCTGCCTGGGGGGCGCTGAAATTTGCCAATGATCCGACTCGCCCTTGGTGTGGAGACCGGTGGCACGGAGCACGGACTCATACATGCTGCGTTCAGGGGGATAACCCACGATGCCCAGTGAGGGTTGAGCAGCTCGCGTGAGCATGGCTTCCACGAGGTTGCGACGCGCGGCAGCCGCTTGGGACGACAGAGAACGGCGAACGATCAACTCGTTGCGGATGCGCGGGGCGTCCGAAAAAAGCTTATCGCAAACGTAGGAGAGGAGCTGCGACACTTCGACTGGCGACTGCGTCGGCCATTCCACTCCTTGATAAAACCAAAGGCATTTACTACCGGCCGGGTCGTCCCGGGGATCGAGCAGGCGGTGAACGTTTGCCCTCAACAACTGTTCAGCATCTGCAATACGCAGACCCAGCTCCCGCCGGGCCGCGCGGTCGTCACGGAGATCAGGGGTGTTGTCCAAGACCCAGCGTAGAGCGGCGAGCTCTGAGGCGGCGGCACGAATTTCACCAATGTCTTGGGGGATGGCGATGAGGAGATTATCAATGCCGGGTTGGATGGTGAGGACGAGGTCCCGAAATTGTTGAACCTGAGCGACCGAGGATGAAAGGCAAACGACAACCTGACCGTCGGAGGTAGACTTGAGGCTGGCTAGGCGTTGGAGTTCGCCGACGTCATCCGCATAAGTGACCGAGAAGAAACGCAACGCGCCCGTTTCAAAACTGTGACGGCGGGCGACCAGAGGCCGAGATTGCAAATAGCGCGCCAGCGTGGCGGAGAGGCTAAGAGCATCGCGGGTTTTGCGCTCGCCTTCGGCAATCCGCTCGTCGAGGTCAACATCACTCCCCTCCCAGATACGATAGGTGTCGTTAAACTTGCGGTAGGTAAGAACGGACTGTTCCTTGAGAAACTCCAGCCCAGTGGCGACGGCAGGAGCTGAAGCAAGGGAATCGTTCAGCGCATAATGAATCACCGATTCACGGGCATGGAGCGGGCTGAATTCGCCCAGGGCGTTGAGGATGCCGATGCTTTTAACAAGGCTAACGTCTAGCGCCTGGAGGTTGTCTTTTCGATCCAGAACATCCGCCGCCTCCATCCACCGCCTCGCATGGGGCTGTCGGAACAGGCCTGAGCCGAAATTCTGGGTGAAGTAATCGAACAAGTGCTCCAGGCGGACAAAACTAGGGTTTTCGCGATTCAGGTCGTGGCTTTGAAGGAAGTGCTGAAAACCGAGAGGCTCGAGGCTGCTCAGGTAGGAAAAAAGACTGCGCTCATTTTGGGCAAAGCGCTTGAAGAGATAAGGCAAAGCGACCAGGGTGCATGGGTGTAACGGATAGGCAGCCACGGCGGCGGCTTCAAATTCATCGCGGCGTATTCCGGTGGGAATGATGTTGCAGTCGGCAGCGTGGCGGCTAATCGCGGCGATCCTCTTTCTCAGCGCTTCGTCCGGTGTTTTGGTTCTCCATCGAATTGCTGAGGCGATCATCCGGATGACCTGGTCAGGCGGCTCCAGAAAAGCGACGTCTTCGTAACGCCCCTGAATTTTCGCCCATTCCTTGCGAGAGACCATGTCCAGATGCTGGCCGTAGTCCTGAAAGGATTGATGGAGGAAACCAATGAGCAGAAGTGGCGCATCGGCGCTCCGGGAGGCGTGCTCCGCGAGTTGCTGCAACAGGAAGACATCGGCCTTGTGCGGACTACGGGCGGCAAACTCAAAGAGTTTGCCCAACTCGTCGATGAGCAGAAGCACGCCGGAATAGCCGGCGTTGATGGCGGCAGAATTAACCTCCGCCAAGGCGCCGACCACTGAGGAACTGTCGAGGAAAGATTCGCGTTGGGCCTGTTGCAGAAGATGCGAGATGTTCTTGGCGGAGGACTGGAACCGGCGCTCGCCGGCGTTGGCAATGGCGCTGGAGATACCTTGGAGAATACAGACGGACGTGGGGGCCCGGCGGGCAGTGATCAAAATCGGGAAGAAGCCTTTCCGGGATTCTTCTAAGGCCTGGACCCCCAGAAGACGGTGGGCGAGGGCGGAATCCACCCCCTGAAGTTGTTGGCGGGCGGCAATAGTGGAATCACCGTTGGGGCAAAACAAACGGGTGAGGAAAACGGCGAAGGCAGATTTTCCAACACCGTAGGGTCCGGTGATAGTCCACGCCCGGTAAGGGGATTGGCTGCGAAGACCTTCGGCCACCCGATTCAGAACCTGGCGGGCATTGGGCGTAACGATGTAGTCCCCGTTCCGCTGGCCACCGGCGTAATCTTTTTCGAGGTTTACCGAACGCAAGAAACGCGTACCAACCTGAATAATATCGGAGAGCCGTGGCAGGGTGGCAGGTTTCATCGTTTGCCTCCCCGATAAAACGTTTCGAGCATGCGCATCGCGTCGAGCGGTTTGCGGCGGTAGATTTGTTTCAGGCCAGCGGTTTCGTCCAGCACAAGGGCGCCCTCCGTCATATCCTCGACCGCCTCGACATATTCAACGAGACTGTTTTCATCCAGTTTGAAAGCCTGACCGGGGCTTTGCGGGCCGTTGGCGACGCCATAGAGACATTCCTGAACACTCATCGTATTGCGCTCTGACTTGGTGGCGGTGAAATAATCGTCCAGAGCGAAGACAAAGACGGCCGCCGGGAGCGACGGTTTAGGGCCGATGGCGAAGCGGAAAAATTCGCCATCCGGCGATGCTTGAATTAGCCCAAGTTCCTGAAGCGGGCAATCGAAGGTCTCCTCGGCAATTACAGCACGAGTTCCGTTGCGGACCGGGAGGTAGGTTCGGAGGAGACAATCAATGTCGCGAACGACGGAAGATTCGCCGACGCGGATGGATTGTTTTTCAGCAAAGGACTTAACAAATTCGATCAATTCCCGTTTGGAAAAATCCGGGCGGTGGAAATGGCCAAAGGCCAAGTGCCAACTGGTGCCGAAGTGCGGATTGGACACCAGCAACCAATGCACTAGCCAAAGCGAAGCATCATTTTCCAAGAAAGGGTCCCAGCCGCCTTTCAAGAGGAGTTTTTTCGCAAGGGGGGAGGGTTGAACGAGGCGGGACTTGGTGTCAGCCGGATCGGGTTTTTCCACCAACAACTGGGTGGCCAAACACCAATGACGGATACTCTCGACCATGTTTTTGCCGACGCCCAGTTGAACAATGGCGTCCTCGGCAGCGAAGATGCCGGGGGAGGCGACGACCCCTTTTACCCCTTTTTCCAACCAGCCGTATCGGAACGCGAACGTCTGGTGACCTGAAAAACGGTATTTCATCACGCCATCAGGTTGGAGATTCTTGATTTGCAGCGGGTTCCGCTGCAATGTACTTGGCGACAGCGTCGCGAACCACCCAAGAGGCGGAGACGCGCTTGGACTTGGAGATGCGGACCACCGCTTCGTAATCTCCAGGCAGAAGCGTGACCGTGATCCTTGGGGACACGCGCTTTGGCTGATCTTGGTGCAAGGTGTGAGGTTGCATGGGGTGCATCATGCTGCATCACTTTGATGCGGGCAAGGACATTCCGTGGACTCCGTCCGGTTTCAGCGTTTACAGCTCCGGATGTCGCACTGCGCGAGGTGGTAATCTTTGAAGAGAAACTGCAGCATCAGTTTTACGCAGTCCCTCACGGTTGGTTCGTCGTCGCAGTGCAGAATCCTGGCCGGCCGGTTCCCCCGCTGGAGGGAAACGGGCTTGGGTTTGGTGCACTTCGGAGCCTGTTCCCCTGGCCTGACAGATCTTGCGGCGGTTTCTGTCCGTTGTTGTCCCTAATGGCGAGTGCGAGTCGCGATAGTGACGGCGGCGATTCCTTAAGGAGGCCATTGTGTCTGGCTGTGCGGCCTCGTCGAGGCGGAAGAAGGCGGCGTGGATGACTTCGTTTTCGTGGACCAGGGCGGTACCGGCCAGGGCGTTGCCTTTGTAGCGGTGATCTGTGCCGTGGCCGAGTGAGGGAAACTGGCGCTCTTCGGCGGCGACGATTTCTGCCAGGAACTCTTTGGCCCTGGCGATGGCGTCTGGCGGGGCGGGCTTGCCTTTGGGGTCGAGGAGGCCCTCCAGCGTGTAGCTGCGGACCAGTTTAGGGTGGAGTTTGGCGTAGGCGGCGGTGAGCGAGACCATGTCCACGCCAACAGGCCGGCCATCGACGATGGCGAGAAGACCTACCTGGTTGGCGAGGGGTTTGAAAAGCTCGTCGCACTGGCGGAGGTCGTCTTCCCGGGCTTTGTAAACGTCGCTCATGGCAGAGGTGGGGGACGGGGCGCCGGCTTTGGCCTGAAGCTCGGCGATCCCGTCCCAGACTTCGCCCTGGTCGGAATGGTAGGCGCCGGATGCCTCGAGGGAGCATTGGACTGAACGGGTCTTTTTCGAGCGGCTCTTGTAGGCCATTACATTGCCGGATTCGCTGAAGGCCGTGGAGGCGTAGGACCAGCGGCCCTGTTCGGTGCAACTGACCGGGATTTTGGTCTCTGAAACTTCTTTGAGCAGAATCGAAGTGTTGAGGACGCGGTTTTGCTTGGCGCCGGCGAGTTCCTCGCCGTCGATGAGCAGGACGGGTTTGTTGGCGCGGTTGACGACCATCAACTCCGGGACGGAGCCGGCAGCGGAAATTTCGGTGATGGCGATGTCCCAGGTGGCGAGGGCTTCGCCGAGGGTGCGGTATTGGAATATGCCGTCCGCCGGCGCGATGAGCGTCACGATGGCGATGCTTTTGTACGCCTGAACTGCTCCGAATTGAACTGACTGCAACCGACTTTTCACTGCGTTTTCCATTTGTTTCCTTTCTTCGCGGGCGATGGGGATGGTCGCCTGTTTTTACGCTGACCCCCGGGACCGGCAGCGCGACTATGAACCGCGCCCCGCTCCCCTTCCCCCACTTCCTTGGCCGGCAAGAATATCGAAGTTTCCGATTTTACAGACACCAACCTAACAGATGGGGTATGACATCG
>Ga0209201_1002137_pt1 | contig 20199 bp, 8 predicted proteins | sample AD_UKC055_MetaG_FD_184411 | JGI IMG/M metagenome (GOLD analysis project Ga0209201, IMG submission 184411) | Active sludge microbial communities of municipal wastewater-treating anaerobic digesters from USA - AD_UKC055_MetaG (SPAdes) (version 2) | ecosystem: Engineered > Bioreactor > Anaerobic >...
CGAAGGGGGGGGAGGCGGGGACGCGGCTTTCTCAGGTTTTGGATTCGGCGGCGGATTGGGTTTTTGGTCGACGGCTTTGGCAGATGCATCGACATCAAACAGGACCTTGCAGTGAGGCAACCATTCCTGCAGACGAACGATACCGGTCTTGGTGAGGCCAGTCTTGCGGACATCAATGCTTTCGAGCTGCCGCAATTCCACCAGGTACTCGACCAGCTCGTCGGTGATTTCTGACTTAGAGAGGTCGAGGTGCTTCAGCCAAGAGGCCTTTCGCAGGAGGGCCAGGTCGGCCTCGGACAGGTCTTTTGAAGCGACCAACCCGATATAGGCTCTCCTCGGGATGCCAACGTGACTCTTGGCTTCGCCAAATTCCTTCCAGTTTGTTCTCCTGCCATCAATCTCGCGGATAACAATCGTGCCTAGAGAATGGTCTTCGGGAAAATCGAATTGCCTGGGCCCGAAGGCAAGCCATAGAAGCAACGCCCCCACGCCGGTTACGATTGCGCCGATTATCAGGTTGCGCCCGGCGAAAGAGGGTTCTTGGGGCGATTCGTCCGAGCGTTTCGGCGTCTTGACCTCAGGTTCCTTCGCTATCGGGAGCGGGGGCGGCGTGATGAGCCGCTCCTCGTGGGTAAGTGGAGGCGGCGTGATGAGCCGCTCCTCGTGGGGAGGCGGAGGCGGCGTGATGACCCGCTCCTCGTGGGGAAGAGGAGGGGGCGTTGAAAAAGACGATGGGTGTTCGATGGCTGCCGGGGAACTGTAGCCGCCGGACCCGTGGCTCTTGTTTGTCGGGGAGTCGGCAAACAGGCCTGTGGGCGTCGAGGACATCCACGAAGAGCTTGTGTCGTCAACGGGGGTGTAGGCGCCGGGAGGCGAGTCCAGGCCGTTTTCGCCGTCCGCCGCGACGCCGGCCGGCAGTTCCGGAGGCGCTTCACGCGATGTGCTTTCGGGCCTGTAGGCATCTTTCCTGTTGCCTATCCGCTCGAGCAGTGTTTGGGCGCGTTCATCGTGATGTTTTTCGAGCAGTTCATGACACAACTGCCGGGCTTCCTGGTATCTTCCGACCTTGAAGAAACATTTCGTCAGGGCATAGAGCACGTGCTTGTTGTCCGGAAATTCCAGGGCAAGGTCGTCGAGGATGGCGATGGCGTCCTCGTACCGCTCGGTTCGATAGAACATGAGCGCCATGCGGTAATTATGTTCAGCCGCTCTCTCGGACACGCACCATCCTCATGGTTATCGATTACGCTCCACCTGTTCCTACCTGTACTAAGTATACTATTCGCATATATACCATACAATATAAACACACACAATATAAAAATGAGGCGTGATTGCTACCCTTGGTTAGTTCGCCGGAAGTTTCTGTCCACGGGCAAGGATGCCGAGCCCGATTCACCGAAGACCCTTGGTTTGGACGTGTGAGTGGCGACGGAACTATCAGCTCTGTACTGATTTACCCCAAAGGTCTCCTCTGCCGAAACGGAGGCGAGAGGCCAGTGCCATAACCATACCGTCAACCTGATGAGCAGGGGCGCCGGTTCTGCAACGTTCTTCATCGTGGCCAGGCACCGCACGGGCGGCCGCCGAGCCTTCTTTGGTTCACCGGTCACGCACTCTGGAAGAGCCGCCCGTTACCGGCGCCGATGTTCCGGGCATGGCCCCGCTGCTGCTGGTGCTGATGTTCACGGTCACTACCTCCGCATCCGCGGCATTGTCAGCGTTCGTGAAACTGACATGTGCTGCGTAAGATTGACTGAAGTCCGTGGCGGCGATGGTGACCTCGGTGCTGTTTTTCGCGGAAGCGTTCGGCGTGGCCGTCACGTTGGCGTTGTCTGAGGCAGCGGTCCAACTCAAGTCGCCGTCTCCCAGGTTGCTGACCGTCACCGTTGCGCTGCTCGCCATCGCATTCAAGCTCACGGAATTGGTGCTGACGGTAAGGTCCGGAGGCGTGAAACCTCCCACGTAAACCCAGACAGATGAGCGATCACTTGTATCGGCATCGTTGGTGAAGGTGACCTGTGCCACATAATCCTCGTCGAAATTGCTTGTGGCGATGGTAACCACCTTACTATTGCCTGTGAAGGTGCTTGGTGTAACCGTGACGGCGGGCTTGTTGGATGTGGCGGTCCAACTCAGGGTATTCCCGCCGGCATTGCTTACCGTCAGTGTTGCACTGGGGGAGGATGCATTCAATTCCACAGTGTCAGTGGTCACGATCAGATCCGGAGGCCCTGAATCCACAAGGCTTCTGGCGAGACGTAAGCCAATGTTGGAACTGAAGGTTGGTTCAGCGGCGAACCGGTTCGCTGAACGGCAGCCTTGGTACGGGATGCTGCCCCAACCGCCACCCCGGACCACACGGTAGCGGCTTCGCACGGTATCTACCCACGGGCTGCCGTCCGCGGGTGCGCGATCATAGTCCTGCAGCCAGTCGTCCTCACACCATTCCTTGACGTTCCCGCTCATGTCGTATAACCCGAACGCGTTGGGCAGCTTCAACCCTACCAGGTGCTCGTATTCCTCGCCCACGTCGTAAGTGTTGGGTCGCCACCAGCAATAAGCATTGCCAACCGTATAATCCGGGTCATCGCCCCAATAAAAGCGGGTAGCAGTTCCGGCCCGGCAGGCATATTCCCACTGCGCCTCGCTAGGCAAATGGAACCTCATGCCCGTCAAGCCATTCAGTTCTGTGATGAATGCGCGCGCGTCGTTCCAGCTCACGTTCACGGCCGGACTGTTCGGGTCATCGAGCACGTCTTCCTGCCCTGCCCAGGGGGTGGTGCCCATTACTGCCGTCCACTGGGCTTTCGTGAGCTCGAATTTCCCCAGCCAGAAGCCGTGGGTGATGACCACCTGATGCTGGGGATCCTCCCACTCGTAGCTGTCTTGCTCGTCCGGATACCGCCCCATCATGAAGTCCCCCGGCTCGATCCATAGCATCTGGAGCGGGATATTGCCCGGCAACATGACGGTTTCGTCGTCCCCGGCGCCCGTGCTTTCAACATAGACGGTGACCGCTTCGGAGTCCGCCGCGTTTTCGGCATTTGTGAAAGTGACTCGGGCCGTGTACGTCTCGCTGAAGTTGTCCGTGCTGATAGTGACCGCGTTGCTGTTTCCCGTAAACGCGCCCGGGGAGACCGTCACGGCGGCGTTGTCTGAAGTCGCGGTCCAGCTCAAGGTGCCCTCGCCCACGTTGCTTATCGTCACGGTTGCGCCCGGCGCTGCAGGGCTTATGCTCACACTATTGGCGCTGGCGTCGAGATCCGGCGTGCCGGCCTCGTCCGTCCATTGATATAACGCGTAACTGGGACCTTCGACAGGGAGTTCCCACGTGCCGGCGGCCAGAATGTCTATTTTGCCCGTCAGATAGGCGTCGAGACCGGCGATCAACTCTGCGCGGGCTGGCGGCGGCAACAGATCCATGCTGGTTTCGGCGTAGGGTTTCAGGCGGAGCAATGGCGCGGGAACGCTGTAGAAAGCCACCTCGAGTTGGGGTTGCACATATACGCGCGCGACAGCGGTGCCGTTCAGGGACCATTCCGGGCCACGGGCCACGGCGTCCAGAGACAAATCCGAGATGTTTCTCAGCGGCGGGGCGCCATCAGCAACGTACTCGCCCCCGATGGTGACCACGGAGCTCGACGAAAATCCACTATCCAGAATGAAATCGTCCTCGGCATGAACGCTCACCGCTCCCACGAACGAAATAGTGGCGGTTCCCTCGACAGGCACGGGTCCTACCATGCCGGAAAACGCAATTGTGACCGGTTCAATCAGGTCCCGGCCCGCTGTATCAATGTTCACTGCGCGAGCATCCACTCTCGCGGTGAAATCCAGCGTTAAGACCCCGGCGCCTGCAATCTTCACATATGCCAGAGAGGCGTCCTCCAGTTCGACTTGTACGTCCATCTCGGGGGCGAAATCGATGGCGCCGGTGGTTATAGACGCACTAACGCCATTTCCGTTGTGGAGCAAGGCGCCGTCCAACTCGACGCGCGTGGCATCAGACTTGGACACGGCGGCGCCGCTCTTGGCGAAATCTTGCGCCGTAAACCGAATGGGCCCGTCCAACTCAAGCGACCCCTTTATGACGGCTTCGTTCAGCGAGCAGAACTCGGTTGTGATTGGGACCGATTTGGCGCCGTTGGCCTTCGTTTGCCACGATTTGACCGTCTTGACGCGCCGGAGGTAGCCGCCGCCCTCCGTGCCGACCAGGATGTCGCCGGGCTCGACGGGCGGCACACCGTTGCCGGTGTAAATGAACGAGTAGTCGGAGCCGCTGCTCGTGTCCAGCGACAGGGTGGGAATGTCGTCGACTACGCGCACGTCTTGACTGACGATCTCGCCCGCGCCAGGCGTCACGGTGATGTCGTGCGTGACGGTTTTGTCGCCCTGAGCGGTAGTCACGGTCAAAGACACGGTATAGGCGCCGTCGTCATTGAAAACGTGACTCGGATTTTGGAAGGCGCTGTTGTTTTCGGCGCCGCTGGCCGGGTCGCCGAACGACCACGTCCAAGAAGTGATGGCGCCCAGCCCCGGCGTCGATCTATCTTCAAACTGTACGATCAACGGCGCGTTGCCCGAACTGTGGTTCATGGTAAACGCAGCGGTCGGCTCTTCCTGCGGCCCTGCGGAAACGACGAAAGATACGGGTGTGCTTGGTGCCACGCCCGTGCCCGCGAGCGGGTCCTGGCTGATGACCATGCCCTCATCAACGGAGTGGCTGGGCTCGTAGGTGATGGCGCCGACCGTGAGTCCCGCGTCGAAGATCGCGTCTTCCGCTTCCGCCCGCGTCATACCCTGCAGGTCGGGTACGGTCGGGGACGCGGCGTCTTGGGACACCACCAATGCCACGCCGCTGCCCCCGCTTACTTGTCTTCCGGCCGGGGGATTCTGGTTCATGACCTCACCCGCCGGGACAGCATCGCTGTACATCCTCGTAACGATGCCGACAATCAGGCCCGCGTCTGTGATTGCCGTTTCCGCGCCGGTGAGTGTCATGCCGACAACATTCGGGACTGTCACGCGGTCATCCCCCGGACCGTTGTTGTTGGAACCCGGACACCCGGCGAGACCAAAAGGAACCAGCACGATAGCAAGAGTGAATGTATAGAAAGGTAAGATGCTCCGGATACTCATGATACGCCCCCTCGAACAGATGCGTTTCTCTGGACGGACCCCAGACCCTCACACAGGCCTCCTGCGGTAAGTACATGTCTAATTAGTACCTTACGCTGACACGTTGGGACTGTCAACTGCCCTACGGCTGGTGTCAAAGTGACCGGACCTTCTACGCGGCCGGATTCCACGGTCGGGATAGCGGCGCGTTGTTGCCAGGGCCCGATTCCTCGAGTAGAATGCCTGTCTTGCAGAACCATTGAGACGAATAGTTGGGCGTACACAGGCGCATGCATCTTGGTCATGCGCCATCACCGCGGGAAGGAACGCAATGAAGTACCTCTCGATCGTGACGGTTGCGGTTGTGCTTTTGGGGGCTGTTCTCGCGGGCTGCGGAGGCGGGGATACTGCGTCGCCAGGCTCGGAGAGTCCGGCAGCGGCGCAACCCGCCGCGGGCAAAGCGACGGTCGGCGTTGCGTTGCTCACGCGCACGCATCCGTTTTATCAAGATCTTGAGGCCGCGATGCTGGCGGAAGCCCAAGCGCAGGGTTTCCAGCTGCTCGTGTCGACGGGCGAATTCGACGTCGCCCGGCAGAAAGATCAAATCGCCGATTTCATCGTTCGGAAAGTCGACGCCATTATCGTGTGCCCTGCGGATTCAACGTCCATTGGCACCTCTGTGAAGGCCGCCAACGATGCTGGGATTCCCGTATTCTCGGCGGATATCAAATGTCTGGCCGCAGGCGTGGACGTAAAGTGCCACGTGGCCACGGATAATCTCGAAGGGGGCCGTCTGGCCGCACGGGCGTTGCGCGAGGCCATCGGCGGTTCCGGGCAAGTGGCTATCATCGACAATCCCGAGGTGGAGTCGGTCCTGATGCGCACCCAGGGATTTCGGGAAGAGCTGGCCAAGACTCCCGAGGTAGAGATCGTCACCGCCCTGCCGGGGGGCGGCGTGAAGGACAAGGCATTCAAGGCCGCCGAGGACATTCTTCAGGCGCACGCTGACCTCGACGGCATCTTCGGGATCAACGACGACTCGGCCCTTGGCGCCCTGGCTGCCGTCGAGAAGGCGGGTAGACAGGGCGGGGTCAAAATTGTGGGATTCGACGCCGTTCCAGAGGCCCGTCAAGCCATCAAGGCCGGGAAGATCTATGCCGACGTCATCCAGAAACCGGACCAGATTGGCCGGAAAACCATCGAGGTGATCGCCAAGTACATGGGGGGCGAAGAGATTCCGGACGAGATCCTTATCCCATGCGCCCTGTTCACGAAGGAGAGTCCCGGGCAATAGACCAGTCTACGAGGGTCGAGCCGGCCGCAACATGAAACAAGACAGTCGCGATTAGGGGGATACGGTGCCTTTATCCAAGGACACATGGTCGCGCTTCTTCTCGAACTATGGGATGTTGTTTATTCTCCTGTTGCTTTGCGCGTACTTTTCCTTTGCGACACTCAACGAAGTGTATCCAGAAGGTGTGGAAGCGGCCGAGGCCATCGCCTCGCGGCTCGAGGGCACGATGGAGGGGCCGGTAGCAGTCGCGGCGGGCGATTCGGATACCGACGCCGCCTTTGTGCAGAGACTGGCCGCCCTGCTTGAAGCCCGAAATATCGATAGCACAATAGCCTCGGGGAGTCCCCGAGACGTTCGCGCCGTCTTCGAAGAACTGCTGTCGGGAGGGCACAAGCCAACGCTCATATTCACTACGAGCGAGTCGTATGCCACGATAGCCCGCATCAAAGACAATCTTCCGGGTCTTGAGAGCGTGCCCCTTATGCCTCCGCCGAGCTACATCTGGCCGACGTTTCTAAAGACCGACAACCTGCTGAACGTTGCGAACCAGATCACGGTAATGGCGATCGTCGCCGTAGGCATGACCATGGTGATTATTACCGGGGGCATCGATCTTTCGGTGGGGAGCCTGATCGCGCTATCTACCGTCGTCACGGCGTGGCTGGTCAAGCACAAGGGGGGCGTGGACGCTTCGACCGCCGCACTGATCGCGTGTTCGCTGGGCGGCATCGCGGCCTGCGCGTGTTTCGGGTCCTTCTCGGGGCTGATGATCACCCGGTTCGACCTGCCGCCCTTTATCGCCACGCTCGCCATCATGCTCGTGGCGCGGGGGTTTGCGTACATCATCTCGGAAGGGCGGCCGATCTATGCGTTTCCCGGCCGGTTCACGTGGCTGGGCCGCGGCAGCGCCGGGTTCGGCATCCCGGCCGCCGTGGTGCTCATGCTCGTGATTTACGCGCTGGCATGGATTCTCATGAGCGGGACACGGCTCGGGAGGCACATCTACGCCGTGGGCGGCAATCCGGAATCCGCCCGGCTCTCGGGCATCCCCAACCGGCGCGTTCTCATGTTCGTCTACACGGTCACGGGCGCTCTTGCGGGCGTAGGCGGCGTCGTGATGGCCTCGCAGTTGCAGGGCGGCGCCGGGACCTATGCTCCGATGTACGAACTCTACATCGTCGCGTCGGTGGTTGTGGGCGGAACAAGTCTCTCGGGCGGTCAGGGACGCATCCCGGGGACCCTCATCGGCGCCTTCATCATTGCGGTCATCCAAAACGGCATGAACCTGACCAACGTCGAAAGCTACACCCAGAACGTTGTCCTCGGCTTTGTTATCCTTGGCGCGGTGCTGCTCGATGGACTAAAGAAGAAGGGATTCGGGATCCGCTGGCTGCGACGAGCAGGGCGTTCTTGACGAAGCGCTCCAACTTCTTTGTAGTTTCACGGGACCTATACGGCCCGTGGGGCCTATATGTGTCTCATGGGTCCCGCTGGCCCCCCTTCGGGTAGTGAGAGCCACACCCGGGCGCTGGCAGGCAGAGACCGCTCTTCGGCGAACCGAGCTCTTGCGCCGCCCTTTGGAACAGGCGGGCTCGCGTGAGTCTTTGGGCCAGCCTTTGAGTGGGTGGTCAGGACCCCTCTTTCGCGGGTACTTCGTAGGGGAGTGGCTTGCCGCCGGAGGCTTTTTCGAGGACCTCGGCGACGCTGACCGGCACGCCTCCCTGGCGCTTGCTCTCGTCAGCGGCTTCCATGAACGCGAAGATTTCAATGGTCTCCCGCGGGGAAACGGGGACTTCGCGCGTCTTGAAGAACTTGGCTATCTCCACGAGCATCGGTCCGTATCCTCCTCCGGAGCCCTGGAGCAAGACCTCTTTCGTGCCGAATATGATCACCTGGTTCGGGGCAGCCTGTTCGCGAAGGCCGCGAAGGGTTCCCACCTTGCCGCCTTCCCACACGCCCGTGACCACGTCGGTGTTGTCGGTATGGGTGCGGACGACGGTCTGTACGCCCGGGCCCATCACGGTGAACAGCGCCTCGGTAGCATGCACGCCGTACCAGAAGAGGTCGGGATGGTGTTCCTCAATGGATGCGGGGCCGTAGGAGATCGCGCCCCGGAGTTCGCCGAAATCCTTCTGCATCATCTCGACCAGGCCGGGGTAGTACCGGTATGAGGAAGAGCTCCAGCACGGCACGTTGTGTTCCTTTGAGAGCCGGAATATCTCGATGGCGTCGGCCAGCGAGCCGGCAACGGGCTTGTCAATGAACAGGGGAAGGCCCGCTTTGAATACCGGCCGCGCCTGTTCGAGGTGGGGGCGTCCGTCTACGCTCTCGAGCATGATCCCGTCCACGAGGGTGCACAATTCCTCGATGGTATCGACGATCTTCACCCCGAACTCATCGCGCAGCTGCTGCGTGTACCCTTCGACGCGGCTGTAGCTCGATTCGATGTCGCTGCTGCCGCCTTTGAACGCCGCCACGACCTTGAACCCCGGCACGTGGTCCGGCGCGTTGGGGTCGTTGAACGTCTTGGTAAACGCGATTACGTGGGACGTGTCGAGGCCAATCATGCCGATGCGGAACTCGGCGTCCTGCCCCTGCGCCGCGCCCACAAACACCACCGACGCCACCGTAACAATCACCAGCGCATAGTCGCGAAACGATCTCATGGTAGTTCTCCCTGTCTCATGCGGTTTGCCCCCAATTGTGACAAATCGATTCAGCAAAGGCAAAATACGGGCGTGCCTGCGGCACTTTGGCGCGTGGCAGGTTTTCTCTGCACGCGGGTGTGCTCCGGGGGCTATTCAATGGCGAGCATGTGGCATTACCCTCCGCGACGTGTGCAGCAACCATTGCCCATGCCGTACCCCGATGTCTGCGATGCGGGCCATGGTGGACACCCGGTGCCGTTTGCGCCTACCATAGATGCAGAAATGCTGCCAGAACGCGCGTTATCGGAGAAGGGCATATGAAGACACGTTACCGGCCGCTCCGCCGTTGGAGGAAATATCGGTTCGCGATCGCCGTGGCGCTCGTAATTCTTATTGCGGGTTCCGGGGTATGGGGAGAGACCCCGGTCATTTATTCTGACAAACCCTATCCCGTCGATTTCGAACCCCAACCGGCGGCGTATGTGCGGGTGCTGGTCTCGGCGGCCAATTCCGGAAACGAGGCGTGTATCGACGAGCTCGAAGTGTACGGCCGTGACGGCGCGCGGAACCTGGCGCTCGAGAAGGACGGCGCGAAGGCGTCCGCCTCTTCCTGCCTGCCCGGATACGCGCAGCACGCGGTTGCTCATCTCAACGACGGCCGTTACGGCAACGACTATAGCTGGATCCCCGCCACGAGCGGACCGGAGTGGGCTCAGATTGCCTTTTCAGAGCCGTGCGAGGTGGCCCGAGTTGTTATTTCGCGTGACCGTAGCCGGTCCTTCGGAGACCGGGTGCCGACGGTGTTCGAGGTACAGCTCTCGCTCGACGGTCAGACCTGGCGCAGGGTTCGCAAAATCGAGACCACGGCGGGGGAGGTAACATTGCGAGCAAGCCGGGCCGGGGCGGCGCCGGCGTTCCCGGCCCCGCCGCCCGCCCCAGCTGTCATTACGGGCGAAGCGGCGCTTGCGGCGGCTCCGAGCAGCCTGGATGTGGCCCGAGCCAACAAAGAGGGTTTCGTCAACCTGGCGCTCGGGGGCGGAGCTGAGGCGAACGCTTCGTCTTTGCTCGAGGGATACGAGCAGCACCGGATCCCGCACTTGAACGACGGCCTTGCGGGAAACGAGCACAGTTGGATCAGCGACGGCGAACCCTCCTGGGCCGAGGTCGATCTCGGGGCCGCGTACTGGATATACGAGGTGGCCCTCGGAAACGATTCGTCGGGACAATATTCGGACCGTGCGGCCACCGGTTTCCGTATCCTCACGGCGGTCGACTACGCCCCGGACAGCGATGCCCCTTCGTGGAATGCCGTCTACACGCATGACTCCGGCAAGGCAGTGCACGGGCGCACGGTGTTCCGGTTCGCGCCCGTCCGTGCGCGGTGGGTGCGAATTGCGCTCGACAAAGGTGAAAACGGCAACGCGCGCATCGACGAAATTGAGATATACGGGCGCGAGACCGCGATTACCCTGGCCGAAATCGGGCCCATCGAGGCTCAGCCAGAAAAGCCCGAAGGGCCGCAATCCCGCCCCGGCGGCGTAGACGACGATGCCCTGCGTTACGCGTTCCTCGGCGAGGAACATGCGTGGCTGAAGGCTTACGGACGTGCGGATCTCAACCCGAACCTGGTGCCGTACAATGGCCGCGTAAAGGAATACCCGCATCACGCGGGCGATGACCAGCTTCCCCTGCCGGTCATGCCGTGTCCGCCAACGATTGACGGCTCATTGAACGACGAGTGCTGGCGCTGGGCGTCGCGGGGCGAGGCGCGCGTAGCCTATCCTTACGATTGGGAGGCCGGTCCTCTGGTAACCCATGCCGTGCGTGCGGGCATCTGCGCGAATTCCTTGTACTTGGCGTTCGAGATGGACCGCGTCCTCAGCGCGCATCTCGCCGTTGTGTCGACTCTGGATTGGCAAGCCGCCGGAATCCTCGCGCTGTCTGACGATGGAACGCTCGCGTTCAACCTGTATAAGGAAGACGGCAACCGTGCTGTTCTCGCACAAACCATTGCGATTGAGGCTGCTCATGACGCGGACTATGCGGTCTTCGAGGCGGCCATACCGTTGGAGCTTCTGCCGGGCCTAAGGGACGCGGGATTGCGCGTTGGACTGGGGTTGCGCGGGAAACACACGAGCGCCCAGGGCCGGCCGGTTCATTTTCTAAGCGCGCCGCTGGCCATTGCGCAGGAAGGGCCGTGTATCGACGGGGTGTTCAAGGTGCGCGCCGCTGCTCACGGCGCGGAAGGGCCTGTGGCGCTCCGGGGCAACCTGAACGCGGAGGGCGAGACCATTCTCCAGCCCGGCGAGTCCCGCGAGTTCACGCTCGCGGCGACCGGCGGCCCGCTCGGACCGGAATGCGCGGTGTCGCTCAATGACGGGTTGAACACATACGAGCTGCACCTGTTCCGGTACGAGCCTCTGAGGCGTACGCTCGAGCTCATGCGCGAGATGACCAGCCGTCTGGCGAAAGAGGGGCTTGACGTATCCCGGGAACGCGCGGCGCTTGCGGACTTCGAAACGCAGCGGAGTCTCATGGCGGGCCAAGCCCCGGACCGCGCCCTCGAACGGGAAACGTTCTTCGCCGCCCGTGTCGTGAAACGGGAGCTGTTTCTTCGTGATCCGGATATCGCAGGGGCGGAGCGCGTGCTGTTTGTGAAACGGCAGCCTTACATGCCCTCCCACAACTACAGCGTGCTGCTGGATGCGCCGTTCCGCGGCGGCGGCGGCGTCTGCGTCTTGGATGTGCCGCGCCGGGACGGCCGGCTCGCGCCCGAAAACGCGGCCGTAACCACACTGTTCGATTCGGGGGAAGGCATTTCGCGCGACCCCATGGCCGATTTCGCGCTGAACAAGATCTATTTCGCCTACCGGCCCTCGGAGGACGGGTATTTCCACGTCATAGGCATGAATCCTGACGGAAGCGGGCTCAAACAGCTTACGGACGGTCCGTTCCACGATTTCTGGCCATGCCCGCTGCCTGACGGCGACCTGGCGATGATCTCGACCCGGTGCAAAATGCGCTACCTGTGTTGGCGGCCCCAGGCCTTTGTGCTTTTCCGCATGCGGCCGGACGGAAGCGATATTCAGCCGTTGTCGTTTGCCAATCTGAGTGAATGGGCGCCATCGGTCATGAATGATGGGCGGATTGTGTGGACCCGCTCCGAATACCAGGACAAAGGGGCTGATTTCGGGCACACACTGTGGGGCATACGCCCGGATGGCTCGAACCCCGAGTTGATCTTTGGTAATGACATCATCCAGCCCAATGGATACGCTAATGGACGCGAAGTGCCCGGCACTAACGAATTCGTGTGCACCTTGATCAGCCACTTTGGCGACTTGAACGGCCCCATCGCGTTGGTTGATACGGACAAGGGGCGGTTCAACGAAAAGGCCATCACCACCCTTACACCCGAAGTGCCGCGTCCGGGGATGTGGCCCCCCGAGGAATGCTTCCGCGATCCGGTCCCGCTCTCGCACGACTATTTCCTGTGCTCGCATGCCCCCCGCGACAGTTTCCAGTTGTTCATCATCGACCGGTACGGCAACCGCGAGGTGCTGTATGCCGATGAAGCGATCTCGTCAATGTGCCCGACCATCCTGAAACCCCGGCCGACGCCACCCGTGCTCGCGAACGTCTCGGAAACGAAGGAGGGGACGGGCGAATTCGTGCTGCAGGACGTCTATGCCGGGATTTCGCCGCCTGTCGAGCGCGGACAGGTGAAGTATATACGCGTCGTGGAAGAAGTGCGTTCCAATCTCCGCCAGTTGCCTGACGGCGCATACCAGAACGACCATGTTGAATTCATGGACTGGTATGCGACGCCGACCCACAAGGTGAGCGGCCCCTACGGCTGGCCGACGTATGTGGCCAAAGCGCCGCACGGCATCGTTCCGGTTGAAGCCGACGGGTCGGCTCATTTCAAGGCGCCGGCAGGCAGGACGTTGTATTTTCAGGCGTTGGACGAGGATTTGAATGAGCTCCAGCGGATGCGCAGCGTGGTACAGTTGCAGCCCGGCGAGAGGCGCAGTTGTATCGGCTGTCACGAGTCGCGGCAGCAGGCCCCGCGCAACGGCGCCCGCATGAAAGCCAGGGGGCCCGTCGAACTGGAGGTTGCGGAATGGGACGGCAAGCCGTTCTCGTATGAGGAAGTTGTTCAGCCTGTGCTGAACGCGAAATGTGTGCGTTGCCACGACGCCGGCCGCAAAGATGGTCTTGACCTGCGGGGCGAACTTGACGGCGACAAGGTGCCGAGATCGTTCCGTACCCTGATCGAGCGGGGGCTTGTCCATTACGCCGATATGCGCTGGAACGACGGCGGCTGCGAGAAAGCCGGACCTTTGAGCCTGGGGACCCTGAAAAGCCCACTCTGGGAGGTGCTCAACAAGGGCCATCACCACGTTGAACTCACCCGCGATGAAATGCACCGGATCAAGGCCTGGATCGATCTGAACTGCCCGTTGTGGCCGGACTACATCAACCGCGATGAGCGTCCTGCGGAGCGGGAACACATGGCGCGCACCGAGTAGCGCGTTTCGAGTGAAACCCGTAAAGGGAGGGGAGAATTCCGATGGCAGAGAGCATGGAGAAACGCTACCAGGAACGCCTCAAGCGTTACGTGACCGCCCTGCGAAACAAGAAGCCCGACCGCGTGCCGCTCCGGCCGTTTGTTGCCGAGTTCACCGCGAAATACGCCGGGTACACCTGCCAGCAGGTAACGCACGATTTCCAGCAGGCGTTCGATGCGGTGTGCAAGTGCGCCATCGATTTCGACTGGGACGCCATGGTTCCCAACATGGTGTACGTGTGGACGGGACTCAGCCAGGCCATCGGGTTGCGCTACTACGGCACGCCCGGCATCGATGTGCCCACCGACACAGGGTTTCAGTATCTCGAACCGCCCCACGGCGAGGAATTCATGCGGGCCGACGAATATGACGCTCTGATCGCCGACCCGACGGGCTTCCTGTTCAACACGTGGCTGCCGCGGGTTTCGAAGGACATCGTGAAACCCGGCGAGCCGAGCACCTTCCGCAGCAACATGGCGTTACTCAAGGGCGGCATGGCCATGTGGAACTATTTTGTGGGGTTCGGGGCTCAAGGGCAACGCATGCGGGCCGAATGCGGCATGCCCGGCGCCATCGCGGGCATTCTCAAGGCGCCCCTGGACATCCTGGGCGACAAGCTGCGCGGGTACGTCGGGCTGAGCATGGACTTGTTCGAGCGGCCTGACAAGGTCAGGGCGGCGTGCGAAGCCCTCGCGCCGCATCTCCTGAGCGTGGCGCTGGCAACCTCCGACCCCGCAAAGAATGTTCCCATTACCATCTGGATGCACCGGGGATGCGTGCCGTTCATCTCGAAGGAAAAGTTCGAGACGCTCTATTGGCCCACGCTGAAGCCCATCATCGAGGCGATCTGGGCATCCGGCCACCAGGTCTTGTTCTATGCCGAGGGCGACTGGAACGCCCATCTCGAAGCATTCGCCGAACTTCCCGCGGGAAGCATCGTTTATCACGTCGACAAGGCGGACATCTTTGAGGCACACAAGGTTCTCGGAAACCGGTTCTGCATCACGGGGGGTATTCCAAACTATCTGCTGACGTACGGCACGCCGGCCCAGGTGAAGGACCGGTGCAAGAAGGTCATTGACGAGGTGGGCGCGGACGGCGGGTATGTCATGGATGCCAGCGCCATTATTCAGAACGACGCCAAGGTCGAGAATGTGCGCGCCATGACCGAGTTTACACGCGAATACGGCGTGTACAAGGGCGGAGTATCAGAGCCCACCGACAACGCCGAGTGGAAGAAGACCTCGCCTCCCGCGCCGCCGCCGCAAGTGGGCCGGACCGTCAGGCGCCCCCCCGGCGTGTGCATTCCGTGGGAGGAGAAGCTGGCCGAACTGCCGCCCATCCAGGGCGATGCCGCGTTGGTGAAGCGAATCTGGGAAGATATCGACGCGCTGGGCTTCACCTTCATCATGCACTGTCTAGTCTCGTTTTAGAATGAGCGAAAGGCGCTCCGTCAGGAGCGGGCAGGACGCCTGTGGCTATATCGCGAATAGTACATACGCGCCGCGGCTTTCTGAAGCGTCTCGCCGCGTCCGCGCCGGTTGTCGTGTCCGCGCGGGCATGGGGCGGGGCGGGCGCCGTGCGTCCGGGCAACCGCATCACGCTCGGGTTCATCGGCACGGGCAGCCAGGGCGTCGAGGCCAACCTCGCCATGTTCATTCAGCAGGCGGACGCCCAGGTCGTGGCCCTGTGCGATGTGGATTCCCAGCGGCTCAGAGGCGCCGAGGAGACTACGAACCGCTATTACGCAAAAACCACGCGGTCGGGGGCGTATTCAGGCTGCCTCACGACTACGGACTGGCGGGAGATCGTTGCGCGCGACGACATCGACGCCGTCGTGGTATCGACTCCCGACCATTGGCACGTGATTCCCTCGGTGGCGGCCGCGAAGGCCGGCAAGGACGTCTTTTGTGAGAAACCGCTGACGCTTACCGTCCGCGAGGGCCGGGTGCTGAGCGATACGATGAAACGGTACGGCCGGGTCTTCCAGACCGCCAGCGAGAACCGCTCCAAATCCAATTTCCTCCTGGCCTGCGAATTGGTTCGTAACGGGCGCATCGGCAAGCTTCTCAAGATCACCACGGAACTTCCCAAGGGTCACAGCGTCCAGGGGGGATACGGTGCCAATCCTCCCGCGGAACCCGTGCCGGAGGGATTCGATTTCGACATGTGGCTGGGTCCCGCGCCGGAAGCCTACTACACGCCGGCGCGGTGCCACTGGAACTTCCGCTGGATCCTCGACTACTCGGGCGGCAATCTCACCGATTGGGGCGCTCACATCAACGATATCGCCCAATGGGCGAATGATTCCGAGCACACTGGTCCCGTAAGCGTCGAAGGGCACGGCGTGTTTCCGCATGGCATGCTCTATAACGCCCCGACCCACTGGGAAATCACCTATGAATACGCCAACGGCGTCATTCTGGTGTGCAGGAGCGGCACGCCGGGCATCCGGTTCGAGGGCGCCGAGGGATGGCTCTGTTGCGGTTGGGACACCATTGAGGCCAGTTCGCCCCGGCTGCTGCAGGAACCCATCGGCCCGAACGAGATCCGGCTGCGGACATGTCCCCAGCGCGAGCAGCGGGATTTTCTGGACTGCGTAAAGACCCGCGAGGACACGTATGCGCCGGCGGAAACCGGGCACCGCTCGATTACCATCAGTCACATCGGGCTTATCGCGATGACCCTCGGCAGAAAGTTGCGGTGGGACCCGGACCGGGAGCGGTTCGTGAACGACGTCCAGGCCAACTTGATGCTGGACCGGCCGAAGCGGGCGCCCTGGACCATTGGATAGTTGGTGCATCGCGGCGCAAGCCGCCCAAGCGAGGTATGCAGCCATGGGAGATCGAGGATTCGTGACAGCAATCGGGATTATGGCCGTTCTTCTTGTGACGGCGTGGAGCGACGCGTCAGGCGCGGGTGAAGCGGCTCCCGAAGGAGCGCGCGGGCTCATTGGCACGGACTTCTCGGCGTGGGCTGGCGACACGGGGGAGTGGTTTGCCGCAAGAGATGCCGTGCTTGATCCCGCCGACGCCAAGAAGCTGACGGGGGTGCCGGGCGCCGGCATCGTCTTGAACGGTCCTACGGGCAACACGAAGCACCTGGTCAGCAAGGAAGAATTTGGGGATGTGCGGGCGCACATCGAGTTTGTAGTGCCGCGCGAGTCGAACTCGGGCGTCTATTTTCAAGGGCGGTACGAGATCCAGGTGCTCGACAGCTGGGGCGTCGCGGAGCCGCAGTACTCCGATTGCGGCGGCATCTACCAGCGCTGGGACGAAAGCCGCGAACCCAAAGGTTATGAAGGGGTTCCGCCTCGCGTGAACGCTGCCAGCCCGCCAGGCGTGTGGCAGCGGTTCGATGTCATCTTCCGCGCGCCCCGGTTTGATGCTGGCGGCAACAAGATTGCCAACGCGCGGTTCGAGCGTGTTATCCATAATGGCCAAGTCGTTCACGATGCCCAAGAGGTTAGCGGGCCGACGCGCGCCAGTCTTTACGGCGACGAAAAGGCACTTGGCCCCTTGATGCTGCAAGGCGATCACGGCCCCGTGGGCTACCGCAACGTGTGGATGCTGCCGTTCGGCGGAAAGGAGGTCCGCATGTTTCCGTTCTTCGCGATGGACACTGGCACCAAGGACGCGGAACGCGATACTCCCGAGAAACAGGCCGCCATGCTCGAACAGCTGGGCTACGACGGGAAAGACGTTTCCGGCGTAGCCGGTGTTGAAGAAATGCTGCGCGCGCTGGACGCTCACGGCTTGCGGCTGTTCGGCGTTTATGAAAGCGTCAGCATCGACCCCGGCGAATTCGACGCTGCGGCCTGGGAACCCGCGATGAGATTGCTCGAGGGGCGCGAAACCGTCCTCTGGACCCCCCTGTTGAGCAAGAAATACGGTGTATCGTCCACCGACGGCGATGCGGATGCGGTAAAAGCCGTTCAGTCGCTTGCGGACACGGCGGCGAAGTACGGGCTCCGTATCGCCATTTATCCTCACACGGGTTTCTGGGTCGAACGCGTAGAAGATGCGGTGCGTGTTGCCGAGAAGGCCCAGCGTCCCAACGTTGGCGCGACCTTTAACCTATGCCATTGGCTTATGGTCGATGGGAAAGATTTGCGCCAGCGTCTCGAGGCTGCTGGGCCGTACCTGTTCATGGTCACCATCAACGGGGCTGACCCGGGGAATAGCTGGAACGAGCTGATCCAGACCCTCGACCGGGGTTCGGTCGATGTGGGCCAAGTGCTTGATATTCTTCAGGAAACGGGCTATCAGGGGCCGATTGGTCTTCAAGGGTACGGCATCGGCGGCGACGTGCGCGAAAGCCTGACCCGCTCGATGGGCGCGTGGCGGAAACTGTGCGGGATTGAGGGATAGGGCCTGACGCAGTGCCCCAGGAGGAAGTCCAGGAATTAGGGGCCTGTAAGCGGGTGTTCGCGCAAGAGAGCCCCTGATTTGGGGCGAAGTGAACACGCGGAGGCTGGCGCAATATTCCGCAGACGGGGTATTTCCCGCTGCCCACGCTCTTTTGCCATACTATTGCCAGCCGAGGCCAAATGATCCCTATGACCTTACAGCGAAAGACTCTTATCATTATCGGCGTCACACTGGTATGCCTTCTGGCAGGGCTGTACCTGGTGTCCCGGTATGTCTTGTTGCGCGGATTCGACGATTATGAGATGACCCGTGCCCGCCGCGAGACCGAGATGATCCGCCGCGCCTATCTGTCGCGGCTCCAGCAACTGGACGTACATCTTCAACAACTGTCCGCGTGGGATGCCATGGCCGCCTATGTGCAACATCCGGATACGGACTTCGAGGAATCCAACTTTGTTGACAGCGCGTTTGAGTCTCTGGGCCTGAACGTCATTCTTGTGCTGGATCCCGAAGGGAACGTTGTCTTTGCCCGCGGATACGACATGCTCGAACGCCGGACCCAACCCGTTTCTCAGGCTTTTCTTCGTGCCGTTGGATCGACTCCCGAGTTGCGCGGGCACACTTCCCCGGAATCGGCGCATTCGGGACTTGTCGATTTGCCCGAGGACCCGATGCTGGTTGTTTCGCGCCCTATTGTGTCCAGCGATTTCGAAGGCCCTGTTCGCGGCACTCTGATTCTCGGCCGCTATGCTGACGGCAGTCTTGCCGCGCAAAGCGGCGAGTTTCTCGAGCGCAAAGTCACGGCATTGGACTGGGAGGCCACCCCTCCACCCCTTCGAGCGCAACTGGAGGAGCCAGGCGGCATCTGCGCCCAAGCGCTGGATGACCTTGTGATGGCGGCGTACGCCCGTATCGAAGACATGAAGGGCGCCCCGGTGCTGACGCTGTATGCCGAATTGCCGCGCGATATCCACGTCGCAAAGGTCATCACGGGCCAGACGCTCCTTTTATCGTTGCTCATCACAAGCATTGTTTTTGGGACGGTGGTCATTGTTCTGCTCCGGTATTCCGTTCTTTCCCGTGTTGCTTCGCTGGAAAACGAGGTCCGCGGAATTGCCGGTTCCGGGGACGCTCGCCGCCGCGTAGTCCTGCGCGGCAACGACGAACTCGCCCGCCTGGCCGAATCGGTTAACAGCATGCTGGAAGCTCTCGAAGCTTCACGGGAAGCGCTGCGTTATAGCGAAGAGACTTCCCGCGCGCTGATGAATGCCACCCTGGATTCCGCCTTCCTTGTGAAACGCGACGGCAGGATTGTTGATGTGAACGACGCCGGAGCGCGCAGATTGGGTATGAACCGTGAGGAGATCACCGGAGCGAATTTCCAGGACTTGTTCCAGCCGGCCTTGGCCGATTCGCGCATGGCCAGAATACAGGAGGCATTCGAGTCGAGGCATCCCGTGCGCTTCGAAGACCGGCGCGGCGACGTGTTCTTCGATGTGACGCTCTATCCTGTCGAGAGCGGGGACGGCCAGACCGAGCAGTTGGCGCTGTTTGCGCACGACATTTCGGAAATCAGGCAGGCGGAACAAGCGCTGCGCGAAAGCCGCGCCCGGTACAAGCAGCTGGTCCAGGGTGTGAACAGCGTCGTTCTGCGGTGGGACCCGCAAGGCCGAATCACGTTCATGAACGAATACGGGCAGGGCTTTTTCGGCTGGCCGTGGGAAGAACTCGTTGGACATTCCGTCGTGGGCACGATCGTGCCGGAAACGGATGCCGCCGGCAAAGATCTGCGGTCCATGGTGGCCGACGTTTTGCGTAATCCGGAGAAGTACGTTACGCAGGAAAACGAGAACATCAAGAAGAACGGTGAACGGGTCTGGATGTCATGGAGCAACCGGCCAATCTTTGATGACGATGGCAACCTTGTGGAGATTCTGTCCATCGGCAACGATATTTCGCGCCGCCGGCGCGCCGAGCAATCCCTTCTTCGCCGGGTCCAGATGGAAGAATTGGTTGCGGCGGCATCTTCGCGTTTCTTGCGCGTTACCAGCACCGGCCTGAGAGATACGGTGGACGAAGTGTTGGGGTCCATGGCGCAATTTGTAGGCGCGGACCGGGCCTACATCTACGTGATGACCGAGGGCAAGACCAGGTTGGACATGATTCATGAATGGTGTGCGCCCGGCATCGCCTCG
>Ga0209201_1002143_pt1 | contig 20117 bp, 16 predicted proteins | sample AD_UKC055_MetaG_FD_184411 | JGI IMG/M metagenome (GOLD analysis project Ga0209201, IMG submission 184411) | Active sludge microbial communities of municipal wastewater-treating anaerobic digesters from USA - AD_UKC055_MetaG (SPAdes) (version 2) | ecosystem: Engineered > Bioreactor > Anaerobic >...
CCGGGCCAGTCCTGGACGCAGACTGGCTTTCGCAATCTGAGTGCCTTGGACGAGGCGCGACGAAATAATCACTGGGACGAACTCTGGGGGAGCACCTAAAACCCGGTGGTAGTGGCAAGATGCGCTCGAGAACAGGCTGCCCGAATTCGAGAGCCGCACATCCAAGCCCGGGTCCGGCGATTGATCCGAGTGCATCACCGCCCTCCCCCTGGCAGAACCTGTCTGTGGCAAATCAGCAAAAAACCCGCGGCTTGCTGCCGCGGGCGTTGCGAAAACATCAGACAGACTAGGCCCCGTTATCGCCGATCGCTTCTACCGGACACCCCTCCTTCGCATCTTTGCAGTGAGTCTCTTCCTCGGGTGATTCGGGCTGCTTTGAAACGTACGAGTAGCCGCCCTCCTCATTGCGCATAAAGTTGTCAGGAGCAGTCTCGCGGCACAGATCGCAGTCTATGCATTGGTTATCAACGTAATACTTGCCCGGAACGTTTTCAGGATATTTGTTTGCTACGTCAGCCATAAAGTTATCTTTGGTTTAGTATTGCGCCAGTCTGCGGACCTGGCACGGCAATAGCAAGCGCATTCCGGTCTCCATTGCTCCTTTTCTTTCCACTGCGTGCCCACGCTCGGCCAGCGCGCGAAATCGTCACCTCCCCGCCGGGGCGAATGCCGCATGGACCCTGGACGATCTCGGTGGCGGAGGCAGCGCGCCAGTGCGGTTGTTACGGACTGCGCCGCTCGGGCGCCGAAGCTGAACGGCGGGATGCCGCCAAACGCTTCTTGCGGGCGGCAGACTCCAACCGGTAGCTCAGGGTGCCCCGGTAGCGGCGCTTCAGACCCCGCTTCTGGCGCTGGCGTTCACGCGCTTTTACCAGGTGCTTGAGACACCGGGAGCCTTGCACCGCAGGCTCGCCGCACTCGGTACAGCACCCCTGGCGCTTCATCCGGAGTTGATACTTCCTCTGCCGCGAAATCGGCAGATTCGCAAACTCATCCTCGATTCGTTTTCTCATGCTGTTCCCTTTCTGCCCGGTCAAACAATGTCTGTTGTGGTCCGGGCCCGATTCAAGAGGCCCGGATACCCACCTAATTATAGCATTTCCCCCGCTTTGTCACGCGGGAAAAGCAGCGCAAGCAGCGGGACAAGCAGTGATTACCACGAACGAATTGGGGCGCCGCCTGCCGCGTTAGTACTTCTTGGTGAACTTCTTGCGGGATTCATCCCCGGCAACCGGCGCTGCGTCGGGTTTGGCAGGTTCAGCCGCCGCGGGAGCTTCGCCTGGGGGCGTGGCGGGTTCCGGCTTGGGCGGAGCCGACGCTGGGGGCGAATTCACACAATCCACAAATGCCATCCGCAAGGACATCAGGCTCTGCTTCAAGATAGCGGCTTCCTCCGGGGTGAGATTGCCCTTTGTCTTTACCTCCAGCATTTCCAACTGGTCAATGAAGAGCTTGGCCGATTCGAGGTCGCAAACAACCTGGCCGGACGCGGGGTGCGGTGTTTTCCCCAGCAGCATCATGGCCATGCTGGACTGTTGCACAACCAACTGCGCAAAGAGCGCAGATCTCATGTCCTCAGGATTCCCATCCGGGGACGCATTCTCGGGAACGTGCGGGTCATTCATGCCGAATCAGCTTCGCGTTCGGTGGGCATTTCGGCCAGCAAAAAATACCGGCCACGGCGCCAACATCTCGAGGCGGCAACGGGGCAAGCCGGGCAATGGCCGCCGGGCGGGGCGGGGGTTTTGGCTCACACTGCCTCATTTCGGGGCAATGCCAGCGAAGCATTGTCCCGAGACGCCCTGGCTTTTCTGGATTGGTCCCCGCCGCAGACCGTCCCGGCCTGGCCGGAGGCCGATCCGCGCCCCGCAGGGCCGTTCCATGCCTGGGGCCCAAACCGGCACTTGGCTACATGTGGTGGATTCTGACCGGATCAGGAGCCTTGGCGCTTTGCTGCGGATCAATCGTGATGCTCAGTTTCCGCGGGCGCAGCCGGCTGCGAGCCCCCAAAGCGCGGAGTTGCATCAGCAACAACCCGGGGCATCGCGGGGCAGGGAGCCGGTTGGAGATCGCGGCGCGGCCGCGGATTTCCTGGAGCATTTTCAGCACATTGACTTTGGCAGCCATACACCTGTTCAACGCCGAGTAACCGCAGTTCACGTGCCAGCAGACCGCCCGCCTCGCATTTGCCGCGGAGAATGGGCTGGAATTGCCGCTTGGCAGTTCCAGCGGGTTCTGCTTAGCTCACAACACCAAATGACACGACTGTGGCTCATGTTTGCGCTTGCCATGTGTGCGCTGGCCCTTGCCTCGCCGGTCCGGGCACAGCACCAGCCTGCCTGGGAGATGGAAGCGTTGACGGATGAGGGCTACGCCGAGTTCGACTTCCAAACGGGCCTGGGCATGGGGACCAACGGCGTGCTGGTCAGGTATGGCAGCGCCTTCTTAACCGCCGACCAGGTCACCGTGAATCAACAATCGGGCGAAGTCACCGCCGACGGCCAGGTGCGGCTCCAGAACGAAGACCAATTGTGGATCGGCGAGCACATCCGCTACAACTTCAAGACCCGCCAGTTGAAGGCCGAGCAGTTCCGCACGGGCAAAGCGCCTGTGTTTGCCGCAGGCGAGGGGCTTCATGCCGAACTCACCAACCGCCTCTACATCGCCACCAACGGAGTCGTCACCACCGATGATGTGGCCGAGCCTGCCGTCAAGGTTCGAGCCAAACGCCTCAAGATCATACCGGGGGACAAGGTCGTGGCGAGCGGTGCGACTCTCTACGTGGCGAAGGTGCCGGTCTTCTACTTTCCCTATTACTCGCGCAAGCTGGCCCACCGGGCCAACCACTTCACTTTCACGCCCGGGTATCGAAGCAGCTTTGGTCCATTCCTGCTTGGCAGCTACAGCTTCTTCCTTGGCGATGAGTTCGACGGCGTCGCTCACCTGGATTACCGGGTGCGGCGGGGGGTTGGGCTGGGGCCGGATTTGAATTATCACCTGGGCCGCTGGGGCGACGGGACGTTCAAGTATTACTACCTGCGGGATGAAGACCCCAGCGCCTGGGACTCCAAGAATGTCAGCCCGCACGACCGGCAGCGCGTCTATTTCTCCTACCAGGCCGCCCCGGTCACCAACCTGACGGCCAAGGCCCTGGTTCGTTACCAGACCGATACCAACATCGTCCGCGAGTTCTTCGAGAGCGAGTACCGTCAGAATCCGCAGCCCAGCACGTTCGTCGAGATCAACAAGTTGTGGCGAAACTTCAGCCTCGACGCTTACGTCCAGCCCCGGGTTAATGACTTCCTCGAAACCGTCGAGCGCCTGCCCGACCTGCGGCTTACCGGCTATCGCCAGCAGTTGGGCAACTCCCCCCTCTACTATGAGAGCGAGAGCTCGGCGGGTTACTACCGCCGGCTCTTTGTCGAAACCAATTCGCTCTTTTCGACCCCCGACTTCGCCGCGGCCCGTGCCGACACCTACCATCAACTGCTCCTGCCGCACACGTTCTTCGGCTGGCTCAATGTCACCCCCCGCGCGGGCGGCCGGCTTACCTACTACAGCAAAGCCGACGGCCGGGGTGCGACGACCGACGAACTCTACCGCGGCGTGTTCAACACCGGCGCCGAGCTCTCCTTCAAAGCCTCCCGCCTTTGGCCGGACGCACACAGCGACCTCTTCGAGGTGGATGGCCTGCGGCATATCCTGCGGCCTTCGGTCAACTACGCCTATGTTCCCCGGCCCAATTATCGCGGCATCGAGGACCTGCCTCAGTTTGACTACGACCTGCCCAGCTTGCGTCCGCTCCCGATTGAATTCCCCGACTACAACGCCATTGATTCCATTGACAGCCAGCATGTCATGCGCCTGGGCATGCACAACAAACTGCAGACCAAGCGCGACGGGAAGGTCATTAACCTCGTTGACTGGGATCTCTTCACCGACTGGCGCCTGCAACGGGATTCCGGGCAGGGCGCGTTTGCCGACCTCTATTCCGACCTCACACTGAGTCCGCGCTCGTGGCTTTCGCTTGGATCGGAGATCCGCTACAGCCTTGATAACGGCCAGGTGCGGCTGTCCCAGACCACGCTCGGCCTCCGTCCTCACCGGAGCTGGAGTTGGCACCTCGGCCACCTCTACCTGCGGGACGACCTAAGCCCTGACCCCGCCGCTTACGGGACGGGCAACAACCTGTTCAGCAGTTCGCTCCTCTATCGGCTCGACGAGAACTGGGGCTTCCGGGCCGTGCATTGGTTCGAGGCCCGGACTGGAACCATGCAGGAACAGGACTACACGGTCTTTCGCGACCTGCGAAGCTGGACTGCCGCCATCACTCTCAAGGTGCGCAACAGCAAGGACCGCCCCCAGGACGTCACCGTCGCCTTTTCATTCTGGCTAAAGGCCTTCCCGGGCTCCAACCGCGATTCCCGGCCCGACCAGCCCTTCTTCTAACTCCCGCCCTTGGCCGCTGTTCGACTCCGGCACACCGCGCCATGGCGCCCGCTTGCATTCCGGTCGCGTTCCGCCCATATTCCGCCCCGCGCTCCTGGACCTGCTTTTCACACCGCATCCTCGCTTATGGCCGTCGCAGCCGATGGAACCGGAAGTGGATTGGGCGCTGCGCGTCCGGATCAAGTTCAACGGTGCAATACCCCCCATCCTTCAACAGCTCGATGCCGGCCAGCGCGGGGCAGAGGCGCACGCGGAAGGGGCGCCAATAGCGGGCCTGGTTCAACGCGATGCTCATGCGTTGAACCGCGTGGCCAAGGAAGCGAATGGGCGGCATCCCTGCCAGCAGACGGCTCTTCCACAGCACGATATTTGAATGCAGATGGCCGATAATCGTCTGCTCGATTTGCGGCAGCTTGCCCCGGATGACTTCCTCGCGCCATAGAAACGGCAGGGCGGTCGGATCGTGGCAGAACAGCAGCAGCCTCTGGTCCGGCCGCAGCGCCGTGAACGCGGCGGTTACTTCCGCCAGGTGCTCCGCCCGCAGGCGCTCCCACTCAGACCGTTCGGAAGGCAGCGTCTCCCCGGCAAACACCGGCAGCGCCACCAGCGAGGACACGAACCCGAGCAACACATACCGGCCAATCTCGGTTCGCCACAAAGGCGGCAGGCCCAGGTCGGTCCGCGCGCGCTGCCAACTGGCCAGCCGCAGGCCGCCGCGCGCGCTGAACATCGGGAGCTTGCCCAGTTCGTGGTCGCCATAATTTGCGCGCAGCCGATCCCCAAACCGCCGCCGGAGTTTGTCGAGACATTCCCGCGCGCTCTGGCAGGCAGCATCGTCGCTCAGGCCCAGAAACGCGGAATCGCAGGAATAGTCCCCGTTGGCGATCACATAGTCGAAGGCGTTGGCTTGTTGGAGGAACTGATCAAGCAGGCAATTCCTGGTCAACGGTTCCCGCCACCAGACGAAGCGCCGGAAAGCAGCCGCAAAAGCGCGAACCAGCGGGTTGGCAATATCGCGCAGCTCATAGTCATTGCCGCGCGCCTGTTCGGCGGCGCTGGTATAATGGATATCGCTCAGGATGCCGAGCGTGCAGGTGCGCATGCGAACATCTTGGAGCAGCCCGGCTGGCGCCGTCAACACGGCCGGCAGAACAAGGCGCCGCAGGCGGCCTCCCCGCGTCGCTCCCAATCAGGCCAGGGTCGGCAGGAAGACATGGAACGTGGCGCCCTGGCCGGGCTGACTTTCCACGCTGATGTCACCGTGATGCTCAAGCACAATGCGGCGGGTAATTGGCAGCCCGAGCCCCGTGCCATGCGGTTTGGCGGTAAAGAAAGGCTCGAAGAGCCGGCCCATGACTTCCGGCGAAATCCCTGTGCCGTTATCCTTGATCGTCACCCGGAGCTGTACCGGCTCGCCGACGCCCCGTGAGACGGTCTCCGTGGTAACCGAGAGTGTGCCTTTGTAACCCGTCGCTTCGAGCGCATTCACGAACAGGTTTACGAAGGCCTGCTGCAACTGGTATTCGTCGCCCTTCACAAGATCGGGCGCGGCCAGGAACGACCGGCTCAATGAAATATACTTGCCCTCCAACTGGGGCTGGACGAGCCGCAGCGAGTGCTCCAGAACCTCGTGCACGTGGACCTCGCCAAACGCCAGCCGCGCCGATCCTGAGAATTTCAGCATTCGGGTGACGATTGCGTCAATGCGGCCCATCTCGCGGCGCACCATGCCGGCAAGTTCAGCGTCCGGGTGCTTCTCCAGCAGCAAACCCACCAAAGTCTTGCCCGGCACCAGGGCGTTCCTGATTTCGTGAGCCATCGAGGCGGCCAGCGTGCCGAGGGTGGCCAGGCGGTCGAGCTGCATGAGGCGCTCATCGAGCCGCTGCGACGGGATCTCGAGCAGACGCTCGCGCAGGCTGCCGTTCTCGTTGTCGGTACCGGTCATAGCGGTTGTCTATTCCCACGCAATGCGCGCATGCTAGCTCCCGCAGGGAGACGCAACAAGCGGAAACTGCCCGGCGGCAATCGCGACCGCCTACGGCCACGACCAGGCGAAGGGAAAGCGCAGACGGTAGAACTGCCGCGGACCGGAGGCCGCGACATAGATCGCTTGCGCCGCACTGGTGCTGTTGAAGCTGGCGGCCTGCGTCCAGGTCCCGCTGCCAGGGTTCGTTCTGGCATCCACGTGCCCGCTCAAGCCCACAGGCACATTCACCACGTCCAGTCGGTTGCTGCCATTCACCGAGGTGACCTTGCTGATTCTGACCGGCGCGATCATCTGCTTAACCGTATCGGCCATAACCTCGTGCGCTTTCGCGGTCGGGTCCCATACATCCCACCACAACCAACTGGCGCGCGGGCCGTTCAAGTCATTGTAACCGTCGTACGTTGCATAGCCGGTAACGTTGATGAAGCCATAATTGCCCGCCTGCGCCACCATGTCATCCAGCAGACCGAAGAAGTCGGGCACGTAGATCGTCAGGTCAGGCCGCGTCGCTTTTACCTGGTTCAACATGGTGACGAAGCCGGTGTTGAAGTAGATGATCTTGCCTCGGATGAAGTTCTTCTCGGAGCCAGGCAACCCCGCATACTGCGGAATCCTGGTAATATCCACCGCGTTCGGCGCGATCAAGGTGCGGACACCTTTGCTATAGAAGGTTTGGATGGCCGTTTGATGGTTGGCGATCGAAGCGCTGATGGCATTGTCCCACGTGGTCGGGTCCAGAGATGGATAGATGTAGCTCATGTTGTCAACAAAATCAGCGTCGTTGACCCAGATCACGAACAGGGAGGTGCCAGCATCCGTTGCGGAAAAGGCGGCGGCGTCCGTTGCTAGAATGTCGCTGTTATGCCACATGTAGGAGTTGTTCTTGGCTGCCTCATACGTTAGCCCCAGCCGTTGCGCCAGCACCTGAATCCAAACCCGGCCATTCGAGTAGGTATAGGGATAGTAAGATGCCCCGCCGTAGATATTGCCGGTGGTGGTGGAGACCCCGTCCCCAAAAGCGTATAGAGAACTGAATGCGGCTTGCCCGGGAAGAACGGCCAGTCCCGACAGCCACGCGATCACTAACAGGCGAGCCAGACTTTGCACGGCTCCACTCTGCCTCATGCGGGCCAGAAGTAAACCCCGAACCGCGAGAGCACAGAGGCGCCTGGCGGGCCGCTGCCCCGCGACGCTGCCGGCAGTTCGACGCGCAAAGCGGCAGGAAACATGCTTGCGTGAGAGCATGGTCTATGCCTATCTGGGCCGTTGGTCGAATGGGACGAGCTGATGAAATCATGATTACAAACAGGCTCACTGCCGCCGCTGTTATTGCCGTATGGGTTTCGGGGCTTTCCGCCTTTAACGTGTCGGCAAGTGGTTTTCGCCTCGCCGGTCAGGATGCCTTTGCGACGGCCCGGGGAGAGGCGTTTGTCGCTACCGCGGACAATGCTTCGGCAGTTTACTACAATCCGGCAGGCATCACTCAACTGGAAGGCTTCAGCTTTCGCGGCGGCGCCTACGGCATCTACCTTGATCCCACCTTCACTCCGCCGCGCCCGCGCAATACCAACACGTTTCACATTCACGACAAGTGGGCTGCTGTACCGCAGGGCTTTACCACCTACACCCCGAAGAATTGGCCGCTGAGCTTTGGCGCGGGGTTTTACGCCCCCTACGGCGGCGAAATCACCTGGCCGCAGGATACCGGGTTTCGGTCCGTCGCCATCGAGGGGGCGCTGAAGTATCTGACCATCAACCCGGTGGTGGCTGCCAAGCTGCCGCTGGGCTTCTCCGTCGGCGGCGGGGTCATGGTCAACTACGGGGACCTGGAGACGGAGCAAGGGCTGCTTGCCTCGAGACTGCCGACCAACATCTTCCGCTTCAAAGGAGACGGGTGGAGCGTGGGCTACAACCTGGGCCTGCGCTGGCAGCCGCACGAGAAGGTCGCTCTCGGGGCGACCTTTCGCAGCTCGGCCAAGGTGGGGCTGGACGGCAAGACGGAATTCCAGCAATTCCCCCTTCCCGGGCTTTACCCGCCCACGAACCGGGTCGCGAGCACGGACTTTGAGTTTCCGTTGACCGTCGTCTTTGGCATTTCGTACCGCCCGACCCCTAAATGGAACCTGGAGTTTAACGCTGATTACACCGATTGGAGCAGCTTCGGAACCAGCGTCATCCACATGGAGAACCCGCCGCGCGGCTTGAAGGCAGAAACGCCCGTAACGCTGAAGTGGAAACCAAGCTGGATGTACGAGTTCGGCGTGACGCGCTATTTCGACAACGGTTGGCACGTGAGCGCGGGCTACATCTTCAGCCAGAACTCGGTTCCGGACAGCTATTACTACCCCTTGGCGGCGGACCTTGACCGGCATTTCTTCAGCATCGGCGCCGGCTACAAAGGGAAACGGTATGATATTGATCTGACGTATCAATTCGGATACGGCCCGGACCACAAAGTCAGTGGCAGCACCCCGTCATCCACCCCCGGACGTTTCGCCGGCCAAACAGCCGACGGCAAGTATGACTTTCTCAGCCACGCCTTGATGTTGACGGTGGGCGTGCGCTTCTGAACCGCCGGACGGCTTGTCCTTGATGCCAGAAGCCGACCGGCTCCCGCCCGGTGGCGTCCTTGCCTCGGCTTGAGACATGCTGTATTGCGGCTGGACGGGGGCGATTCCGGTGAGGTTTTCCGCTTCATCTGCGGGGGGTATATGCAGCTTATTCAACCAGCCCTTCGGTAGATTGCGCGTAAGCCCTACACCTGCAATCACTTACACGCTTCGCCAAGACCCGCCCGTGGCCGGCTCAGGCAGCGACCGCCCTGGAGCGCCCAACCCGGGAAACATACCCGTGCCCCAGCCTCGCAAAAGGCTGCCAATTCCGCAGTTGCACGCAGCTACCACCGTAACAACACCGTTGCTCCTCCATCCCTCCTCCGTTGCTCCTCCGTCCCTCCTCCGTCCCACCTCCGACCGGCGATCGGAGGAGGGACGGAGGAGGGACGGAGGAGCAACGGAGGAACAACGGGGGAGCGACGGCTGAGGGAGGGGGTATGGCTAGACTCGCGTCGTTTCCAACGGGGGCAGCATCTCAGGGATTTGCGCGGCGGGGTTGGCCAATTCAGGCGCAAGGTGCCCGAAAGAGCGAGATTTCCGCGCATTTCCACGCTGCGGCACGCGATTTGGCACCGGGAACGCTGTAAACGGGCCGCACAAGATGAAGTGGCCGAATGGTTCTGTACTACCGTGGTCCATGCACTACCGCAGTCAGAGTGCGGTTCCGGGACGAGGCGAGGCATTAGCTGCCTGCGCCAACCCGCGGTTAATAGACCAGGACGCGGCCGTGGTGCGAGGCTTGACGGCTGACTGGGTTCGGAGAGCACCGAAGGACGAACCGTGGCGGACTGGGGCTTCCTCCCCGGGGCGAAGCGCCGGAACTCGCATCATCGAGGGGGAGACCGCCCAAGGCCTGAGTCATACGCAGAAGTGGGACCTGCTGTCATCGTTTCTCCGGCAGCATGGGCGAGAGGGGATTGCCTATGCGACGTTGCAGGCGGGGATGGAGTACTTTATCGCGCCGAGCGGTTACATCGCCTACACGCGGGTGCGGCATCCGCTGTTCGCGCGCCGGCCCAAGCGGATGGTCTTCTCGGATCCGATCTGCGCGCCGGAGGACGTTCCGGACCTTGTTCGCCGCTTCCTGGAGTGGGACCGGCGCGCCGCTTTCTGCATTGTCTCCGAAGAGTGCGCTCAAACGCTGCGGTCGCTGGGCTTCAAGGCGAACTGCATCGGGTATGAGCCGCTCATTGCGATTCAGACCTACAACACCCAGGGCAACTGGAAGGAGTTGGACCTGATCAAACGCGCCCGGAACGAAGCGCGGCGCGAGGGCCTGATCATTCGCGAGGAAAACGGTTCAAGCCTTGGCCTGCGCCGGCAGGAGCTGCAAGCCTTCTCGACCAGGTGGATCAGCTCCAGGAAGATCAATGATCGGGAGGTCTGGCTCTATGCGCGGCGCCCGGTCTTTGATCACGAGGAAGGCGTTCGCAAGTTTGTCGCCTACGACGCCGGGCGCCAGGTGGCCGGGTTTGCGTTTTACGATCCGATGTACCGCGGCGGGCGGGTGTTTGGCTATTCGGCGAACATCGTGCGATGCGACGAGCGGCGGTTTGGCCGTCTGGCCACGGCGATGCACATGGAGGCCCTGGACACGTTCCGGGCGGAGGGCGCGGAAGTGTTCAACCTGCTGCTGGCTCCGTTCGGGAAGCTGGAGCGCGGGGCCTTTAACGATGACTGGGGGGCCAGGCGGTTGTTCGGGTTGAGCGCCCGCTTCGGCAACGCCATCTACAACTTCAAGGGCCTGTCGTTTCACAAATCGAAATATCGCGGGGTCGAGCGGCCGCTCTACTTCGCGTCCAACAGCTTCCTGCCCGGCGGCGACATTTACCTGGCGTTCGCCACGGCCGGGATAGCGGACGGGTGTTGGGGAACAATCGGGAAGCTGCTGCGCGGCTGGCTGAGGGCCGGCCGGGCCAGTGGAAGCAGCTAAGCCGGCGCCGGCGCAGGGTTTGGGGTTGCCGGTTCGGGGCGCCCGCCTGCCGCGCAAGGGTTGAATGAAGAGACAACTGCCTGACATGATCGAGAACGAGCCGGCCCATAATGGGTTGATTCGCCCGCCAGCTTGCGACACGCTCAGATCCGCGGTCTCACAGATGATGAAAAACGGCGCGGTCACAGAAAACCTGGTGTTGTGCACGAACAGCCAGGGGGTCGAGATCCGGGCCAGCTTGCGGCGGCTCACTCGATACCGTGCGGTCATCGAGATCTACAATCCCAGCCTGGTGTTGCAGCTTTCCGAGGTGCTGGGGGGCTTCAGGATCGTCATCAATGAGCGCACCATCTATGACGGGCGGGCGGTCGTCACCGCTTTGGTCAACGCGGGCACGATGCTGGTCTGCGAAGCCAGCCTCGATGAGGCGGACTTCCGGCTGAGCTCCTTTTCGCCGAGCGTTGATCCCACCCCTTTGCATGAGGGGTTCCAGGCCTTCCTGAACCAATGGCAGAAGCTCTATCGAGTGCTGCCGGCCTTCAAAGTCGTGGTGGCCGACATGCAGACCTTCCTGGCCGACCTTCGGCTCTGGCTCGACCAGATGGAACTGGAACTCCGCGCCGCCCGGCCCGGCAACTGGCTGGAGGTAGAGCAGAGCACTGTGCGCGAGATTGGGCGGGACATGGTGCCGGCGTTCGATGCGATGCACGAGCGCCTGGAGAGCGTTTCGGCGGACATCGAGCCGGAACTGCGGCCGGTTCACCAGGTTTTCGCCAAGCGGCATCTGCATCCGCTGGTCATGTGCTCGCCCTTCGCGCATCGCACCTACCACAAGCCGCTTGGATATGCGGGCGACTACGAGATGGTGGACATGATTCTGCGCGACCCCTGTGAGGGCGACTCGCTGTTTGCCAAGGTGGTGAACCTGTGGTTCTTGAGCCAGTGGCCGGCGCGGGCGCATCGCAATCGCATCAAGTATCTGAAAGGCCTGCTCAAGGAGGAGACGCGGCGCGTGGCTGGCAGCGGCCAACCGCTGCGAGTGTTGAACCTGGGCTGCGGCCCGGCGCGCGAAATCCAGGAGTTCCTGGCCGAAGACCCCTTGTGCAACCAGGCGCAGTTCAGCCTGCTGGACTTCAACGAGGAGACGATCCGGCACGCGAGCCAGGTCCTGGAGGACCTCAGGCGACGCCACGCCCGGCGCACGGCTATCGAGGTCCAGCGGAAGTCAGTGCAGCACCTGCTCAAAGAGAGCATGAAAGCGGCAACGGATGCGCCAGTCCGGAGATACGATTTCATTTATTGCGCCGGCTTGCTGGATTATCTTCCTGACCGGACCTGCAAGCAGGTGATGAACGCGCTTTACGATTGGCTGGCGCCGGGCGGCTTGCTGGCGGCGACCAACGTGGAGGACTGCAAACCATTCCGCCACATGCTGGAGTTCGTGCTGGACTGGCACCTGATCTACCGCGGCCTGAAGCGCAGCGCGGCCTTGCTGCCGCAATGCGCCCCAGCCGGCCAAACGCGCGTCATCAAGGACCCGACGGAGGTAAACGTCTTCGTTGAAGTGAGGAAGCCTGAGCATGGCTAACGGAACGCTCCATACCCGCGAGATCGAGGCGGCGTTTGCGCAGTACGATCGCCAGCAGACGATCAGCAACTTCAAGGTGGCTTGCGTGATCGGCATGGTCCTGATGCCTGCCGGCTTCATTATAGACAACGCGGTTTACCCGGCGCTGGCGGCTCAATTCCTCAAATTGCGGCTGGAGAATTCCGTGCTGATTGGCGCCTTCCTGGCGCTGTTGCTCACGCCCCTGGGGCACAAGTATTACCGCTTGCTGGGCATCACTTTGTTCATGCTGCCAGCCTCCTGCATCGCCTACATGATCAAAGTCAGTCCGGACGGCGCGGCCTCGCCCTACTATGCCGGCCTGAACCTGGTGCTGCTGGTCCTGGCCTTCGTGCTGCATTGGACCTTTCGCGAGAGCCTGTGCGCCGCCGTGCTGGTCCTGGGCCTGTACCTGGCCGCGGTCTTCTTTAACCACGGGCCCGTGGCCTGGGACATCTTCACCAACAACGTCTATTTCCTGGCGCTGACGGGAATCATCGTGGCCACGGGCAGCTACTTTCACAGCAAGTCACGCTTTGGTGAATTTGCATTTCGGTATCAGTTGGACAAGCAGAACCGGGTTCTGGAGTCCACGATCCAACAACTCAAAGAGACTGAGATGCAACTGGTGCAGTCCGAGAAACTGGCGTCGCTCGGCCGCCTGAGCGCGGGCATCATCCACGAGATCAATAACCCGCTGAACTTCACCGCGACCGGCCTGTTCACGCTGCGCAAGAAGGCCCAGTACCTGGCGGCCGGCCAGCAGGAGGAATATGCGGATATCCTGAAGGACGTTGAGGAGGGGGTCCAGCGGGTGAAAGAAATCGTGTCCAGCCTGCGAACGTTCACCCATCCCGAGACGGAGAGCCGGGACGAGGTGGAGGTCTCAGGCGTGGTCACGGCGGCGCTGCGCTTCCTGAGCAACGAATGGAAGGACAAGGTGCGGATCGAGTCGAAGCTGCCAGAGGGGCAAACCGTCTGGGCCAACAAGAACCTGCTCACTCAAGCGCTGCTCAACCTGCTGACCAATTCGCTTGATGCGCTGAAGGCCAAGTCGTTCACGAACGAGCAGCCGGCCATTGAAATCGAGGGGCGCATCGAGCCGGGCAAAAGCATCCTGGTGGTTCGGGACAACGGGCCCGGCATCGCGTCCGAGCACCTGGACAAGATCTTCGATCCGTTTTTCACCACCAAAGACGTCGGCAAGGGCATGGGGTTGGGCCTTGCGACGTGCCATACGATCATGCAGAACTGCGGGGGCCGGATTGCCGTGCGGACTGAGCCTGGCAAGTTTTGCGAGTTTACGCTGGAGTTTCCGGCGAAAGGACAGCCATAAATGGAACGATAAGGCAACGTTTTATGCAGAATCTTTACGACTACAAGAGGTTCGCGGTGCTCTACGTTGACGACGAAGAGATGTCGCTGAAGTACTTTACCCGGGCCTTTCAGGACCAGTTCCGCATTTTCACCGCCGCCAACGCCCAGGACGGGCTCAAGCTGCTGGAGGAGCACAAGGACAAGATCGGCGTGCTGATGACCGACCAGCGGATGCCCGGCGAGAAGGGCATTTGGCTGCTCGAGAAGGCGCGCCAGCTTCGGCCCCGCATTATCCGCATCCTGGCCACCGCCTACAGCGACATGGAGGTGGCCATTGCCGCCGTCAACACCGGCGCCATCTACAAGTACGTGACCAAGCCGTGGGATGTGCCTCAACTGGAAAATACCCTGATGCGCGGGCTGGAGTTCTTCATGGTGCAGCGCGAGCGCGACCAGTTGTTGAAGGAAAAGATGTCCGTGCTGCACAACAGGATGATCGCCGACCGGATCGTCAGCCTCGGCTTGCTGGCGGCCGGCCTGAGCCACCACATCCGCAACTCGCTGGTGGCCGTGAAGACTTTCCTGGACCTGGCGCCCGCCAAGATGGAGGAGGAGAAGGTGAACCTCGAGGGCCTGCGCAACCCGGATTTCTGGAAGGAGTATTACCAGAACGTCCAGGGACAAATTGAGAAGATTAACGACCTGCTCAAGGACCTCTGGACGGCTTCGGAGAGGCCAACGTTTGAATTCGGCAGCCGCGTGCATCTGCATGAAGTGGCGGCGGCTGCCATCACGAGCTTGAAAGACGAGTTTGCGGCTAAGAACATCGCGGTGGAAAACCGGATCCCCGCTTCCCTGCCGGCATTGAGCGTGGACCAGCCGAAGTTTTCGCGTCTGTTCGATTTGCTGCTCAAGGATGAGCTGGTCAGCCTGCCGGGGGGCAACCGGGTCACCCTGAGCGCCAGGCTGCTGGACGCCGCCAAGCCGGACCAACAGGAGGTCCTGGTTGAGCTGAGCGACGACGGACCGGGGTTGCCCAAGGAGGCGCTGCAGTTGGTGTTCGACCCGTTCGTGCTCCGCAGCGACAGCCCAACGGAATACGGCATTCACCTGATGGGCTGTTACTTCATCGTGCATCATCACGGGGGTTGGATTGACGCGGTGAGCGAGGCCGGACGTGGAACAACGTTCCGGCTGCGCTTGCCGCTGGATCCGAGCCGTGCCCCGCCGCCGCAAACCGAAGCGAGTTTCCTGCAGAAAGTGCTGCTGAGCGAGACGCTCTGGGAGAAGCTCATCTCCTCGGAGTAGCGGGAGCTGCCGAACGCCGGGAGGATTGAACAGGCCGGCCAATAATCCGGCCCCGGTCAAACGCCGGTGCCACCGTATTCGCCGGCCGGCGAGAGGCTTCCATAGGCAGCGAGCGCCCCGTTTTCCGCCCGGCGTGGCGGTGCCGGTGCCCTCCGATGCCGGCCAGGACTGGAGAGCGTTGTGTAGCGGGAATCGCCAGCCGGCTCCGGCCGTCCCGGCGGGAGCCCAATCACTCCATTGCCAATGTGATTGGGGCGAGGTCGGGCTTGAGAATCCTGGCTTTCAGCAAGGCGATTCCATGCCGCCGAATGACCTCGGCGACCAACTCCTGGACGGACGCGAACCTGGGCGCTCCATACCACTGCGTGTATTTCTCGACTTGCTGCCGGGCGTAGGTCACCACCTGGTCGTGAACGGAAAGCTCTTCCGCCCGCAGGCCCTGGTCCAAGCCGTTCAGAACCAACTCGGCAAACTCATAATCACAGCCCAGGTCCTTGAAGGAGGTCTGCCCCGGCTCCAGGCCGGCCGACGAGACCCGGCCCGCCAAATCGTCGAACCCGAGGTAAGCCGCCATCTGGCGAACCAGGCGTTTGGGCAGGTTGCCGATCGGGCTCAGGTGCACCGCGCCGTCGCCGAATAACGTGTAGTAGGCAACTCCGTAATCCTCATCCCGGTTGCCGGTGCCAATCACGAGCTTGTTCTCCGTCGCCGCCTTGGCGTGCAGGATCACCGCTCGAATCTCGGAAGTCAGGTTGCCGCGATGATACTGATGGCGCAGGGCCTCGGGATTGGTGGTCTTGAAGGCTTCCACAATCGGCTCGATGCTCTGGACTTCATGCCGCAGCCCCAATCGGTTCGCGACCTTGAGCGCGTCTTCGGCGTCCTTGGGATCATTGGTGCGCGAGGGCAGGATGTATCCCACGACCTCCAGCGGCTGCCCGGGGCAGCGCGCGTTGTGCCGGTCAAAGGCCCGTTTCGCCAGGGCTGCCACACAGGTGCTGTCCACACCGCCGGAGATGCCGAGCACACCGCCGGTTTTGTTCAATCTCCGGACCGCTTCCACGATAAAGTCCCCGATTTCAGTCGCCACCCTCTCCGGGTCCATGCTGGCCAGTTTGATTCTCTGCTGCGGTGTCTTCATCCCGGCGATCCTAATACCATTGCCTTCGGACCGAAATTACTTTCGGGAGGCGGCTCCGGGAAAGCGCGCAGCGCGTGTGCCGACGTTGCGACGGCCAGGCGGGCGGGATGGCTCCTGCGCTTTCGCCGGCGGGGAGCGGGTTTCCCATTCAACGCACTTCCTTCTTTCCAACCGGCTTCAATGCATGTTGTATGCAATGGTATTTCTTTTATGGGCAAAGAGTTCGCCATCACGCCGCGCAGCGTTGCGCGGATCGAGACCAAGTACCGCCGCATTGTTACGCCCCTGCCGCACCCGGATTCGGTGCCGACGCTGGAGAAGCTGCGCCAGTTCGAGCCGCAGTCCATGCGCGGGCAGCCGCCGCTGGTTTGGGACCGGGCGGAGGACGTGTTCGTCTATGACAAATACGGCAACCGCTGGCTGGATTGGAGCAGCGGCGTGCTCGTGACTAACGCGGGGCATTGCGCGCCCGAAGTGCGCCAGGCAATCCTCGACCAGGTCAACAGCGGCTTGCTGCATAACTACGTGTTCCCCAGCGAAGAGCGGGCCGCCCTCGTGGAGCAGTTGGTGCGGGTCGCGCCGCCGGGGCTGGAGAAGGTGTTCTTGCTGACGACCGGCTCGGAGGCTACGGAGTGCGCCATCAAGCTGGCCCGCGCGCATGGCATTCGCAAAGGCGGCAACAACAAGATCGGCATCGTGGGCGCGGAGCGCGGTTTCCACGGGCGGACGCTCGGCGCGCAGCAGGCCGGCGGCATTCCCGGGCAGAAGGGCTGGATCGTGAACGAGGACCCGGCGATTGTGCAGGTCCCGTTCCCGGATGGCTACTGGACCGCGGACACCAGCTTCGACCTCTTCCTTGCGACGCTGGCCAGGAAAGGGCTGGCGCCGGAGAACGTCGCCGGCGTGATGTTCGAGACCTACCAGGGCGTGGGGCCGGACTTCGCCCCGGTGGAGTATATTCGCCAGCTCGCTCAATGGTGCAAAGCGCACGGGGCCCTGCTGGTGTTCGACGAAGTCCAGGCCGGGTTTGGCCGCACGGGCAAGTTCTGGGCCTTCGAGCATTACGGCGTCACGCCGGATTTGATCTGCTGCGGCAAAGGCATCAGCAGTTCGCTGCCGCTCTCGGCGGTGATCGGCCGAACCGAAATCATGGATCAGTTTGGGCCGGGCTCGATGACCAGCACCCACACGGGCAACCCGGTTTGCTGCGCGGCGGCGGTGGCCAGCGTGAGGAAGATCGTCGCCGAGAATCTCACCGCCAACGCCGCGCGCCTGGGCGAAATCCTCGACGCGGGCCTGCGGGCGATTCAGAAGCGGCATGCGGAGGTCATCGGCCATTACACCTGCCGCGGGCTGGTTGGCGGTTTGCAGATCACCATACCGGGCCGGAAGGAGCCGAACAACGACCTGGCGCACGACATCATCGAGCGCTGTTTCCACAAAGGGCTATTGTTCTTCGCGCCGGTGGGGGCGTGGGGTCAAACGGTAAAGATTGCCCCTCCCCTCACCATCAACGAGGAAGCCCTGCGCGAGGGTTTGGCGGTGCTCGGCGAGGCGGTGGATGAGGCCGCCCCTAAAGGATAAGCGCCAGGCATCGGCGGCCAACGGAATACTGGGCGACGCAAGCGGAAGGGTCTCTCCCCGCAGCGGTTCTATAGGGTTGTTTTCACCCCCTGAGCGAATATGCCTGCACAGCCGGTCGTGTCCGTTGGGCCCGGAACCTGCCGCGGCTTGCGCGCTCTCCATCAAGCGCTCAGCCAGGGCTGTTCGGCCAGGGCGAGAGGAGCCGACCGCCGGCGCCAGGACGATTTGTGCCCGCCTGCGCAGGCGCCGGGGCCACGCGGCCTTAGGCTGTCCAAGCGCGGAAATCCATGGCCGGCAGCGAAATCTGTTCCGGCCGCGGCGGAGGCGTCGGTTGCCAATCCAGGGCGGAATCCACAATCTGCCGCATCCGCCGGAACCACCACTGCGCATTGCGGACCGTTCGGTTGGGGGTGGCGGCCGGCGCCAGGCGGGCAGGCCGATTCTCGAAGGTCAACTCTAGTTGTGCATTTGTCATAGGCATGCTTTCAGTTTGTTTTCGCCCAGCTTAGAACTGTGGGTAGGACAGATTCCGTCTGTTCCGTATAAGTACGGATACGAAATATTGACGCGGGAATCGTCACAGCCGGTAAGCCGGGCTGGCTGACGGCAGGTTGGGTGGTGCGTTTTCCCGTGCCCCCGGGACAGGTGCAAGAAAAAAGGGGCGGCTTTTCAGCCGCCCCCTGACATGGCGTAACCGAGGTTTAGATTGCCTTCGGCATAGGCGTCCAGGCTCCCTTCTTTTGACTGCTCTTGACGCAGGTTTCGATGAAGGCAATGCCGGTCCAGCCGTCCTGGACGTTGGCGTATTTGGCGCCGTCGCACTTGAAGGCTTTGCCGGCTTTCCACTTCCGCACGTCGGCTTCGAAGCAGCGGTGCAGGCGGGCGAAGGCGTCGTGGAAGGCTTCCGGGTGGCCCGAAGGGATGGTGGGCTCGGCCATAAGGTCGGCGGGCATGTTCTTGGGCAGGAAGCCGTCGCCCGGGCTGACTGCGTTGCGCCAATAGACGCGGTCGGGCTGGCCCGGGAGCATGATGGTGACGGCCTCGGGTTCTTCCTGGCGCCAGACGAGCGTGCCCTTGGTGCCGGCGACGACGATGCCGAGGTCGTTCTTGTAGCCGATGCAGATCTGGGAGGCGCGGACCAGGGCTCTGCCGCCGTTGCTGAGCTTGCAGTAAATGGTGAAGTGGTCGTCAAGCCGCCGGCCTTTGACGAAGGTCTCAAGCTGGGCGCTGAGTTCGGAGACTTCGAGGCCGGTGACGTAGCGGAGCTGCATGAGGGCGTGGGTGCCGATGTCGCCGCCGCAGCCGGAGCCGCCGGCGCGCTTTGGATCCACGCGCCAGGAGGCCTGTTGCTGGCCGGTGGCTTCGATCCTGGTCGCCAGCCAGCCCTGGATGTAGGAACTGTCCACCCAGCGCACTTCGCCCAGCAGGCCGCTGCGGACGATGTAGCGGCTCAGCCGGCTGGTCCAGTGGCCGAGGTAGGTGTGAGCGACGCAGAAGGGGACGTTGAGCTTGCGCGAGGTCTTCACCAGGTCGGTGGCCTCCTTGAGGTTCAGGCAGAGGGGCTTCTCGCAGAACACGGCGATGCCGGCTTTCATGGCTTTCATCGCCGGGTCGTAGTGGACGAAGTTGGGGGTGACGATGAGGATGTAGTCCAGCTTCTCGGCTTCGGGGAGCTTGGCGTTGGCGGCGATCATCTCGTCGTAGGAGCGATAGCCCTTGAGGGGGAAGGGCCAGTTGGCGGCTTCTTCGAGCGCGATCTTGGGATCAGGGAAGAGTGCGCCGGCGACGACTCGCCGCGTGCCGTCAAAGTGAATGGCTTTCTGATGGGGATGGACGATAAAGGCGCCTTTGCCGCCGCCGACTAAACCGACATTAAGGGGTCTGTTGGACATAGATGATGCTCCGGTGTTGTGTCTGTTGTTAATGGTTGTCTCTGGTAGCCAAAACTGGCGTGCAGCATAGCGGGTGGGAGGCCGGGGTTCAAGACCTGATCGTCAAAGTCTCACCCAGCGATTTGACTCAAAAAGATTGTTACCCGGGCGAGGAGAAGATGGTCGAGTAAGCCATTGGTTGCCTCAAAAAGGGGTGTTACCCGAAGGGAATGGACCCTGATATGAGTCAACTGACACGCAAAGAGGTTCTGGCCAAGCTGCAAAGACATTACCAGCGGGCCGGAG
>Ga0209201_1002146_pt1 | contig 20111 bp, 22 predicted proteins | sample AD_UKC055_MetaG_FD_184411 | JGI IMG/M metagenome (GOLD analysis project Ga0209201, IMG submission 184411) | Active sludge microbial communities of municipal wastewater-treating anaerobic digesters from USA - AD_UKC055_MetaG (SPAdes) (version 2) | ecosystem: Engineered > Bioreactor > Anaerobic >...
AAAGCCCTTTCACTTGTGAAAGTTTTTGTTTTAAATTCTTCAAATTCTTCTTTTGATAATTTTAGCCTTGTTTTTTCATAAGTAATTACCGGAACATTAAAAAAAATACTACCGCCAACATCGGCTATATGTAATGCCTTGTTTTTTGAGTTTTTCATGTTTTTTTATTTTTAAAGTTTTAAATATAAGTTTAAATATTAATTGCAAATATACTACAATTTCAAAGAAAGTTGTTTACTTTTAAGGATAATTTATCCACACTCCATCAATTAACTTGAATTTCAGTGTATTATAACTTACTGAGTTATAATAAATTATTTAAGCGTTTATTATTCAGTGTCTTAACCCAGTAAGCTTATATTTCAGCGCTCTTTCAATAGCTTCTTCTAAATTTTCCTTCTCAAGCTCTCCTAAGTTAGCTATAGCAAGACGTATAATTTCACTTCGAGATAACTTCGTTCTGCGTTGAAGTTCAGTAATGTATTCTTCTATCTTTTCATTTGTTCGAAACGAGATAAATTCGTTTTTAGTTTTCATAACAATAGTATTAGTTTATTTCAATAAAAAGCGCCTAGAATTTTGAACAGATATTGTAAATTCTTTAGCAAGATTCGGATATGCAGCCGAAAAAGCCTTAACATCAAACTTTTCAGAAGGCTTTGGTGCCTTCCATGTTGCCAAAGTCTGTCCTCTATAGCTTATTGCCTCCGCATCAGCGAAGGATAATTTTATCTTCTCTTCAAGCGCATCTTTTCTTTCTTCGAGCGCAGCGATTTCTTCTTTAAGCTCTTTCAGATTATTATACGCTTCAAATATCTCATCGTCAACTTCAATAATCTTACCATCAACATGTTTATTATATTTAATTAATATGTCCTTTACTGATTGAGCTGAAGGTTCTTGTTTGCCGACAATATTATCAATCCAGAACTTATCAACTTCCTCAACAAGCCAACCGAAGAAGTCAGGAACAAGTGTAATATGTTTATAACCGAATTCACGACCAGAACATAGCCATGCAAGACTACCGAATTCTAATTCAGCAACCCCGAGCTGATACTGTAGTTGACAAAACCAATGTTTTGGCAGATCATCTTCATCAATTCTACCTTGAGTGGTTTTACATTCTAGGATACCCTTATTTTTGTTATTTTTTGGCATTCCCTTTAACCAGAAGGTTCTATCTGGACTTACTTGCAGATAAGGCTTTTCTTTATTTTGTATAAGCCATGTTCCGCTTGAACTTTTAATTATTTCATATCCTGTTTCATCTTGCCAAAATCTTGAAACCGCATCTTCAAGGTAGATACCAGCTTGCATAGCAAATGTCATTTCTTTTGGTTCATCAAGGCCTAGTTTCCGTCTCCAAAGCTGGTATGGAGTTTCATAAGGATTTAATCCAACAATCGTGGCAACCTCACTACTTCCAATGCTTAATTTTCTATAATCCAGCCATTCGGCTTGATTCTTTGGTCTAATTATATTTGTACTCATTTTTATATTGTTTTATGGTTAATAAATATGGGAGAGCAGCAGCCCTCCCGTTTATTTCATTATTTTAATTCATCTTTATTTATATCTAATGGATCTGTTACATTCCCAGTAGCCTTTGCTATGGCTTCAGCTGCTTTTTCCTGAGCCGCTGTTGCTTTTTTGCGTGCAATGGATTTCTGTAGTTTTTCCATTTCTGGAATAATAAATGTTTCTTTAACTGTTGTTGTTCCTTCTTTTATAGCATTTGCAGTGGCCCTAAGCTCAAAGATCATCTGTTTATCTATCTCATCTATAGATTTTACATCTAAGTAATTTAAGATTTGCTCTGTAGTAACACCCAGTTTGGCAAAATAGGCAATTACGTTCTGTCTACTTTGCTCTAGATCGATAGATTTTCCGAGAGCAACCTTTTTCACCTCTTCAATTACTTTCTTTGTAACAGCCTTCGGAATTACTGTAAGCACAGCGTTTCTAAAAGCGATGGATGCAGCAGCGTTACCTGTTACTACCTGCATATCTTCACTATAAGTTCGTCCGCTGCTGTCTGTTATACGACGTTTTACTTCCTTACTGACAGCAAAGTTCGTTTCAAGGTCATGGCAAATAGCCTGTGCAGTAATCATTTTACCGTCATTACCGATTATACGTGTTTGTACTCGGAGATTTCCCCACGCTCCCGCAATAATTTCAGCCATACGAACGGACAGGCCCTCAATAACATTATCTTGCCCATCTTTACCTTTTCGGCGTAGGACATAGAAACAATCTTCAGCTGTTTCCTTATCCATTGTGGCATAAGTTGCAATTTTGTTTAAGGTTGCTTTTAAATCACGTGGGTACTTCTTTGCAGTAGCGATCTGAATGTCTACTTCAGCTCTGTCAATTGCTTGAAGCATTTCAGCTTGTTTAATTTCAATTATTTCGTTCATGATTAATAAATTTAATTGCCATCTTTCAGCTTCCGGCATTGCTTTTTTATAATTTTTAATTAATTTAATTCAGAAACTTCAATAACTACAGTATGACTTAAATATCTTTCCAGTTCCTTAGTGTAATCAACTGTCAGAAAATGCTCGATATTCTTTATCTTGAAACTTCTATGGACTTCTTCTATATTCCATAATTGTTTGTCGTGATTATATACATTTATATTTATAGTCTCTCCAATTATGAATGGGTTAGAACCTAATTCATAATGAGCTATCAAATGGAATTGATCGTAGTTTTTTGTTATAAATTCTATTCTCATATCTTTAATTTTTATGTTATTTAATAATATCTTCGTTTCCATCGTTTTCCCACCACTCGGCGAAAGCTTCCTTCGCCGACTGTATAAATTCTTCAACGGCTTTTTTACAAGCTGGTGTAAGCGGTACATTAAAAAGCCCGACGACTCCATTACGTCCCTGCGGGATTTCACATAAATAATTATCGCTCGTGATATAGCCAAAGGGGTCGCTGAACCCGTCCCACTTACGACAAAGAAAACGATATTTCACGTCTCCTTTGTCGTCTACAGTTTTTAAATACATTCCCGGCGTTCCGTTAGCGTTTTTACGAATTACTAACTCGCTGTTTTCCATCAGCTTTTTGAACCAACCAAGCGTGCCAGTTGCGGCACCCTTGTCTTCGATTTTAATTTCAATTTTTGTTTTCATAGTTTTAATTTTTTAAGTTTATATGAATCCTAATGGTGCGATTAAGAGGGAATGGTCCAGGCCAGCCCCTGTATTTCAACTATATTATATCTCTTTAAGTTCACGCAAGTAGACGCCTTTCCACGCGTTTCTATTATACCATTTTTCCATAAATTTTATTCTGAAATTCCGTTCTGGCAGATATGATCCTATTACACAATATGTTTTACCACTATGCTCGAACGCCTGTGCGTTGTGAGTTAATGTCCGTGAGTCTCTTTTTTCAGCAACCTCGACCATAAAAATTGGGGTCGAATGCCATGCGCTGTAAAGTTCTGAACCTCTTTTGTGAAATTTTAATTTTTTACTGTAGATGTACGTTTTCATGATTTCTAATTTTTAAGGGTTAATTTTTAATTGTGCTACAAATGTAGCACATGTATGTTAAGTTAATGTTAAGTTAATGTTAAGTTATTGTTAAGTTTTTTAACTAACTGTATATTAATTACCTATTAACGCCAAGATGGATAGGAATTACTCTCTATTCTATAAAAAGAAGCCCGGAAAAACTATGAAAACCGGGCTTCAACACCTCAAAAAAAATGACCTAACCCTCATGAAAACATAATCCAATCTCATTATCCCAATGAGATTGCAAATATAATGCATTTTTTATTAGATGATTCGACAAATTTTAGTAAATATCTTTTTAATCCACTTCAATATTGGAACACGCTTTATATATATAATAATAATTACAACTACAATTACGGCAAAAAATATATATTTCGGATAGTGGTTATATGATTGCTTATCAATTTTTTCTAATGATTGCTCTTCGTTTACAATGGTCATTTGAGCTTTGCTTTGTTCAATTCCTTTTTCATTAATCTGTCCTCTTTGTTCTGAAACCGATTCGATAATAGTATGTTTAATAGATTTTATCGCAGCACCAGTAACATTTATTTGATTCAATATATCAATGCTTATATCATTAGCTATAATAGAGTCATTCATAGAATCATTGACATTGTCTGTTGTCTCATAAAATTCAATTTCAGTAATTGTTACTTTATCAGTTTCCGTTTTTGTTGTATCAATTAACTTATCCACTTGTGTCGATTGTGATTCATTGCTTTGAACAAGGGTTTCATTCATTGAATTGGTTTGTACACTTTTTCGTGTATTTGAGCACGAAAAAAGGGTTAAACATATGGCTATTACTATTAGTTTTTTCATTATTATATTTTTTTTATGGATTCAATACGATTTAACCATCCCTTCTTAAATCTTTTTTGTGTATATCTTAAAAGCTCATTTTCGGTTGCTCTCCGCCCAATTCTTTTTTCATAATCTAAGACAGATTTGTTGACTATATCTTCTATAAAATATATACGAGCTTTAATAAGCATATCAAATAATCTATTTGGATCATATTCATTAACAGCAAATAATGTTTGATTTCCAACAATTCCATCTTGTTTAACCCCAAGTATTCGCTGTGGAATTATAATACCATGTTTTCCAGAACACCATACCCAATCGACCAGTATATTCGCAACCTTTTGACTTTCAATTCTATCTGCCTGCCACCTGTCCCAATAATGAGGTTTAAGAACACGATCACGAACATCTTCTATAGATAATAATCTTAAATCGTCAATATCAATATCGCCATCACCATCTTTATCATAGCCTATTTTACGCCATGTTCCTATTGTAACTCCTTTGTTTGTTGCTCCACCTTTATCGGTCAAATCATTTACAAATCCACCCTCCCATTTTAATATAAAAGGTAAAAGAATATTAACGTTTGCCATTCCATAAAATTTATTAATTATTATTGTTAATTGTTTTATTTTTTTCAGTGAAGAAATTAAATAAGAAAACACTAATAAATCCACATATGGATATCCACTTTAACCAATTTTGTGGTATTATTACTTGAAAGTCTAATGGAAGGCTTGCATAATATAAAGGTAGTGCTGCTAAAGCAGTTGAGATAATTTGAAAGAACCTCGCAAATTTTGGCGTTTTTGCCATCCATTTTTCTTTAAGCTTCGTTATTATCTTTGTTAGTATCTTCATTTTTATCATATTTTAACTCATGTAAATCAACACAAAAATGCCTTTCTGTTTTGTCTATCATGACTTTTTGGGCAATTTTGGCCCATTTTGAATCATTACAGGAACTTTCATTCTCAAGCATAGACCATATTTGCCAGAAACATACGGCTCCAGCAATTATATTGGTTAATTTTATTGGCGTACCTTCGAAAATATACGATTCTATTAGAAAAGCAAGTATAATTAATGCGTATATTTTTATTAGAGTAATAAATGTGATTCCAAAATAGTAACTTTTAAATTTACCATCATTTTTCCCTGGAAATTTCTTTTTTACTCGTTTTGATAATGCCCATGCCGTATAACTATCCATAAACACCGCCAGTGTACAAATTATTATAAATGGGAAAGTCGGTTCAAGGAAAGCGATTATTGAACCAACAAAAACAAATATTGATTTCATAAAAACACCAGATAGTTTAATAAAAATGTCTCGCATATAATTTAATTTTTATTTAAATTGGAAACATTTGCCGACTTTGATAATTGTAGTGTCCATTGGATATAATTGTAATACTTCAAGGTTTTTATCTTTACGCCGCTTGTTTATTATCGGTAAATTATTCTCCGCCTTCTGAATTGCTTCAATTAATATATCCGAGCCTGTGAAACAGGAACGGCGTTCACCAATTGGTTTGCCATGCTCATCAACCTGATAAGTGCCGTCTTCATTCCACTTAGGTAAGCAAATTTGCATTTGCATCCGCAAACCAGATTGATTTTTACCTGGAAATTTTGTGGGCTGAATGATTGTTTTTTCAATCAAAATATGGCGATCAAATAGTTCTTCAATATCAATCCCTTTCCCGATAATCACATCTGATTCAATACAAAGGTCACTAAATTTTGCCATTTTTACATATTATGTTCTTAAAATTCATTACTTACCATAGTATCAACATCTTCTGTAAACTGTAAAAATTCTTTGTATGCATCAACAGCATCTGAATCTATCTTTATTTCAAGAATATGTTTGTTGTAATCATTCAACAATGCAAATTCTTTCGATTCGTCAATAACGGAACGAATTATTGCCTTTTTCAAAACTGCTTTTGTCGGCTTTTCCCAAATGCGGATTTCACGACACTTCCAACCAATTTGTGTTTCTCCATCTTTTATTCCCATTTCTGGTTCTATATTATAACGATATAAAAACGATCCGTCATTGTCATTGACAAAAGATGACGGTTTGCCATTTGCCATGTCATAATGTGCATTAGGCTCGAGTAAATTTAATTTCATACGGAAATGTTTTTGATAATTTGTTAATTAAATTAATTGAATTGCAATATTTACACCATCCCCACCAGGAACATATTTGTTTTTTATATTGCTCTTTTGTCGGTGTAGTCTTTCTCTTATTTAATTTCGCCACACGGCTGCAAAATTTATGTTTGATAGATTTACGCAAAAGAATATGAGTATGAAAAAATCTATACCCTAAAAAATCGATACCCCTTGCATCGACCGGGAAAACCTGATAATTTCGCTTTATTTTTAGTTTAAGCCTATCCCAAAGGTAGGACCGCATTTCGTGTAAAAGCGAATGAAGTTCGTCCTTGTCTGATCCGAGTATCACAATATCATCAGCATAACGATAATAATATTCGATTCCTTTTTCTTCCTTGATCCAATGATCAAAATATGCCAAATAAAGATTGGCGAAATACTGTGATAAGTAATTTCCAATTGGCACACCGTCGGCTGAATCGATTATTTCATCAAGAAGCCAAAGCAAGCGTTTATCCTTGATCTTTCGCCGGACAACATATTTTAAAATGTCGTGATCAATCGAAGGATAAAATTTGCGCACGTCAATTTTCAGGCAATATTTTGTCCCTTCAGGATCAAGTTTTAATTCTTTTTTTAAGAGCTTTGCCGCCGCATGTATTCCACGGTTCTTTATACAAGAATAGGTGTCTTTTGTGAACACGGATACCCATATAGGCTCGAGAATATTCATAATAGCATGGTGCGTAATGCGATCCGGGAAGTAAGGCAATTGATAAATTTCACGTTCTTTTGGTTCAAAAATGGTGAATATGTGATATTTTGAAGTTTTGAAAGTTTGATTCTTCAAACTTTCGTGCAGTGAAAGCAAATTGGCTTCACGGTTTTTATCGTGAAGTTGTACGCCATAGGATCGCAATTTACCTTTTCTGGCTTTTTCATCAGCAAGCCGTAAATTATCAAGGCTTATGACTTTTTCATATAAATCACCAATTCGCTTCATTGCTTTTTGTTTGGCTTCTTTGTTTGCTTGTATATTTGGATTCTTCGGGTTTCCCCTACCAAAACCGTTTTACTTATGTTATTTTTTGCCCTTGGTTTCCCAAGTCATACGGGACACATCGACCCGTTTTTGTGGCAAGGTTTCCGTTATGCAACTATATTTTAACAAGCATAGCTGAGAACCGATATTCGCATTCGCATTCGTAGCCGTATTATTCGTATTCGCATAAACGAAGCCTGCATTCGCTCCATTATTCGCATTACCGCCGAACAAAACACCACGACAACGGACAACCTTTTTTTTCATTTTTCAAACATCATATTTCGACATCTCTATTTGCTTACGGTTCGATTTGCGGAATGAAGCAAAGCCGAGAACCGATAGTCGCAAGCGCATACGATGCCGTATTATCCGTACGCGCATAAACGAAGCCCGCATCCGCCCCATAATACGCAGAACCGCCGAACAAAACACCACGTTCTGAAACATCACTTGTAGGAATGCTTGTATAGAAATAATCGCAAAAATAGGTGGTTGAACCAGCCCCGACCAACAGGGGCATAATCTCGCCATATTCACCCAAGATTACTTCTTTTACATAACCGTCTGTTCGCGACAAGTTGCCACGTAATTGGTAATTTGCTGTTCCGGAACTTGTGAAGTTCGCCGGATTATCACATACATAAAATTCAGATAATCCACCGTCTGCGTCTGACTGAATCATACATTTGCACCCGTCAGTCCATTTCCAAACGTGCCCAAAAGGGTTTTCAACACCACGATAGGAGGGAACTTGTACGGTCAGTGTCCCATATTCTGCTGGCATAACATAATCGACCACACCTGAACGATTACCCAAACTGTTTGTGTGTCCGCACGGAATTACCGGATAATATCCATTAAAAGCACTCCATAACGAACTGTTCAATGTGGTTACGCCTGCATCAAGTCCGCCTTGTCGGTATCCTTCGACCGTCAAAGCTGCATTATAGGCATCTTGTGAATTGAAGTTTGCATATTCAACCGCAAATAGCCAAAATAACTTGCGTTGAATTTGATAGGTATTACAATTCCAGGATACAGAACCGCGATTACGGGCGTATGTCCTAAAGTTGTTAAGTGAAATGGCTGTTGCGGGTTTGCCAAGTTGTGTTTTGCTCAAAGCATCCCAATCGGCCTGGTTTCCACCACCACGATAATCCGCTGTTGTATTAACAACCGATGCCAATTTATTTGTTGCACGTTCAACGGTTGCTTCATAGGCTGAAACATAGTCTTTTGACCATTTAATAAATCCCGGCAATTGATGGTCGGACATTAAACAACGTCGTTTTGTACCTTCCATTTCGAATCGAACGTACATGTCCGGCAATTCAACCATCACTTGACCGTCCGTTCCGTCAAGGTTTGCCGCCGCTGAATTGTCACGCAAAGTTGAATCATTCGCATGCAAGTAATAATTCACCGTTCCGTCATCCTTTAGAATACAACGGCGCATACGTGATTGAATAGGTAACGACTGATGCAGTTCTACTTTGCCAATACGTGTTGGTTTTGGATTTGAAACAGTTGTATCCCACTCAATACCGTAATAATAATCATAAGGAAATTGTGGTCTTGTTACCCCAACACCAATTAAAAGTCCCATATTAATACCCCCATTTTAATTTAATATTCGATAATGATGTTTGTTTCACTACTTTAACGATTTCTGGGTTCCATCCAATATCAAAATTGGTTTCAATAAAATCTCCATCTTGCATACCAGCAAGTTGCACATAAAGAGCAACTGGTTGTATCCCATCATTCTTGACATTGAAACATTGTCCATCGTCAAGAGAAAAATTTTCATTCACTAAATTTGTAATAGCCCCCATTTTCCCAATCTGGGCACTTATCATATCACCTCCACGTGTAATCATAATTATTAATTTTAATCAAAATTATTTAAATTTTATGTATCATGTATATTTATTGTATAACTTTATTATAACTTATAAATTATGATAAAATGTAATGTAAAATAATTATTTATATATTCTTTATGTTTTTATCTTATGAAATGAAATTAATAAATGTAAAATCGCTGTAAATATTATGATAATGATAATGATGTAAAAATTACCTCGCTGCGCATCATGATAAATGGCATGACAGAAAATAGTAAGCAGAATTAGAAAGGCTTGCCCAGAATAAACAGCCTTCTGCAAATGTAGATCAATCCAAGAGCTGGTTTGTGATGCTTTTGTCCCAATATACCACCATGGATGTCCATGCCGCCAATTATAAATTAAATTGTACCCTGTCCATAATAAAACAGCGTTTATGAGCATAATAAATATGGCAGTAGGCAATAAAGTTATCTGTAAGGCTAAGTAGCTTATGATAAGCCACCAACAAACACGTAGCCAAAAACTAATGAAATGTAACTTCTTATTCAATTCCGGTATTCTTAGTAAGCTTTTATTTTTCTGCCCGCCAAAGTACATTAGATAAATAGTTGCATTATAATCACCGAAAAGCCATGCGGCTATAATTGAAATGATAATAAGAATTGTTGTTTCCATTTTTTATAACTTTTAAATATTTATAAAATTATTTCTTTTTGTGTTTAAAATATTCCACTTGCTGTAATCTCTTTTTTGCTTCTTTCTGAGTTTTATATGTACCCATTTTTTTACCGCTTTCACTGAAAACTGTGTATTTATTTTTATTTTTTTCTTTACGTATCATGATTTTTCTTTTTTAAAATAATACTATTTTTAATTATTTTTATCACTTCTTCATGAATAATTATTTCCAGTAATCATAAAATCAAATGTTGTATCAAATAGAGCTGGTGATGATCCTATTGTCCTCCACTCAATCACAAAGTTTGTATTACTTTTCGAAAGAATACGATGCGCTGCGTTTGCTAAATGTGAAGAAGCGAATACTTGATAATCTGAATGACCAACTGTATGATAAACAGTGTATTTTCCATCACTATTCCTAACAGGAGGTGATGTACTTTGTTTTGCCCCCCATATTGAAGTCCACCCGCCATTAGAAGCCACAGTTGCACTAAGTAAAACACCAGGTGAATTCCATTTATCCGCTGGCGCTTGCGCATCAAGGCCATTAGATTCAGTAAAATGGAAATGTGTATTTGTATACCACGCCATAAATCCATCTAATCCAAATTCCATCCGTTCTATTTCATGAGAAAAACTCCATGCTAATATTGATTCATTAGATAAACCACCTTCTTGGCTTGATGTAATTGTATTATAAAAAGTACAAATAATTTTTAATGAATAGGTCCCACTCCCTACCATTAATGAAACATTTATATCTAAATCTTCATCAATATCCGAATTTTCACTATCTAATGATCTTCCAATAAACCCAATAGTTGTAAAATAACTATTATTTTTATATAACTTTAATTGTACAGAAGCTTCTCCAGATGTATAACTATGAGGTGTATCAAGCGTAGCCTTTAAAAACAAATTACCTGTGAAAGTTAATTTTGAATTGTTTTGGGTAACAGAAATTGTATTTTCTAATCCATAAATTTCATTAGTGTATAAAGAAATTGCAGGATTAGTGACCGTTTCCCCATATTGAGTAGTGTTTAAAATAGTGGATACAGTTGGCAAATTTACATTCGCAAACATCATCCTGATCAAATCAGAGTCTGTAGTATCCATAATTTTAACATTCCCATCAATATCCACCTGCAATACACCTATTTTCCCACTTGAATCATGCCGAAAGATTATACCAGCGGTTCCTGCGACGGCATTATTATAAGTTCCTGTCCAAAAAGCAGGTAATTTGTTGTTTGTTCCTCTCATGCCGGATATTCCAGCTGTTTCAACAGTCGAATTTATATCTCTCAATGACATTATAACGGTTTCAATAAGACCACCATTAATTGTTGTTCCAAATTTATCCGTAACTGCTTGTGCAGCTGCCATATTTGAATCAGTAATTCCAGCCCATGTTGATAAATCAATTTCTTCTCCACCAGATAAAAAGTGAATGTTCCCAGAAATGACCCCTGAATCTAAGTCAAAGTAAGTATCACCTCCACCACTACTTTCAATTCTACCTGTTTTAATAAATCGTCCATTTATCATCGTAAAACCATATGTTAATGAAATGGACCTAACATTCAAATCAGGATCAACAGAATTTAAGACGCCAATTAAAAAATGATAAAAATTTTGGTCCCATTCAACTGCTATTTGGGCAGTAGAAAAAATAATATTACCACTATTCCCTATACGACTACATTTAGCATAAATATAATAAGCTGCAAGGGGGTTTAATGTTGTTTCATTATCAGCTAAATTCCATATTCTTGCAGCATCTTCATCTATTGTATAATGTGTCAAAATCCCGCCAGTTACTTTAATAAAATTTGGGTCTGCATTATAATTCGGCTGGAAAACTGTATTTGTTAAACTAAATTGCATGGATTTTGCTCCCACTGATAAGGCGATGGTATCAATAGAAGCTGGTTTTATTTTTTCTGAATAATAATCTCCTTCAACGTCAAAAACCATATCTAGTACTTCTCTTGAGGATCGCCAGCTTGCCCGAGCTCGGGCAGGATCATTTAAATTATTTATTACAATTATATTATCATGTTCAATGACATCAGAAATTATTTTATTAATTATATTAGTTGTAACAGTATCTGAAATAGTTAAATTATAATCATATTCATCTAATAAATTTCGTGTAAATGATTTAATCCTTACGGATTTATCCACATTAATATCTGAATCTTTAATTGGGATATAATCACCAGGTTGGAAAATATTTACAGTTGTACCACTTCCACCAAATTGTTGTTTTAAATATTCCTTTGAAATACTTAAACTATATTGGACTTTTGGTTGACAATTTTGGTCGTAATAAGTATTGCCTTCTGTGAGAAGTTTACTCTCCGCCTCTGTCACATATTCATCTGGTAAAGCGACATCAAGAATTTTATATTCATCGCCAATTGAAAATTGAAAAGCAGTTGAAACACTCGAGGGAAATTCAAACCCATTCTCATCCTCCTGTATTTTTAGAGAAAAAGTATGTGAAGTATGATCATACGCCTCAATTTCAAATTCATAACCCGCTAAATTTCCGGTATTAAAATGTATTTTTGCAAAAATACCCGGGATTAAATATTTAGGGGTTTCTCCGTCTGGTTCAAGCTCATTTAAATTAAACATATTAGAATCCACAAACTTTACCACCGATCCTTCTACAAGGCCTGTTACAGAACCATTAAAAGTTGGTTTAATATTGTCAAAATATTTTGTTGCTTCATAAATTCCATAATTCATTACTGCTTGCTCTTTTTCAATAAAAGATTGAGCTTTAGTACAGAGTGGTAAACATAATCGAGCAGCTCTATATTTTTTTGTAATATTAGATGTTGAACCATAAACTTTTAGACGGGTGATAATATTCGATGAATCAACATTCTGTCGTTCAAGTAAATATAACCCTTTGCCCTTCCCAAATTCGAATGTTATTGGGAAAATTTGTCCTATTTTGTTTAAAAAATTGATTGTAAAAATACCAGCCGATTGTACTATTTCAAATTCACAGTTAAAATTTTTTTCAGAACACAGATTTTGCAAAACAGATAAACAATTATCTGATTCACTAAAAGTTAATGTTAATGCATCTCGCTGTGGACAATTCCCAAGCACCCATTTGGAAGGGAATACCCTGTTAGCATTTGCGATTAATACAGTTGCGAAACGTTGTAGATCTCCCGTTAAACAATTTGCTTGTACGTCTTGTAAACTATTGTTTGTTGTATCAATAGTTAAATCAAAAGTTGCTCTCAATAAATCATATTGAATCCCTTCAAATTCAAGATCGTATGAGAAAGAATGAGTTCCTATTTTTTTAACTTTTGGTAATCTATTTAATTTATAAACACGACCAAAAACAGTTATTTTATCGCCGATGTTATAAGATTGTGGAGATGGTGATTCTATATTAATGTTAACACAATCATTACCAAGTAATTCCATTGTCTGTACTGCCGATTTAATAACAGTTGCCGAATGTTTACTTGCAAGAGGATAGGTGGTGCCATTTAATTTCGTTACTATAATTTGCTCCATTATCATTAAATTTTATTCCATATTATAATGGCATTTGTTACAAAATTTGTAATTTCATCAATACAACCTGTTAATACAATAAAATATTCCCCATTTTTTAAATAATCATGTGATAAATCTACATTTTCCCCTGAAACATCAAAAACGGTAGTTCCATCACCCCAATAAATATTAACTAATTTTATTGTTTTAAATTCAATAATACACCTTTTTGTTGCTTCATCTTTCCTAATATATTTTAAAATGCGTTTAACTGGTTCTGGTTCAATAAGTTTAAGTTTAAATGTACCTATCATTAAATCATCACTCCACTTTTTTAAAATTGCCATTTCATCTTTACAATAAACCTCATAAATAAGAGGCTTATAAGGATTAACATATATCATTAATCGATTTGTACCAGTTTTATCAAATATTTGTTCAAAATATGAAACCTTAGATATAAATTCGCTTTTTGAATTTGCTTTTATAAAACATGATAATATTATCTCTCTTGATTCATAAAATTTGTGATTTAAATCAACACTTTCACCATGATAATTATCCCATGAAACCGTTGCCATATTCTTTAATTTCGGGCGGTTAACTATTCCTTCTGAATCGGATACGTAAACACCGTAATCTTTAAAATCTATACCGTCTATGTAATAAGTTATTTGTTTTATTTCTGACATTAACTCTTCAATGTCTGTTTTAGATATTAAAGAATTAAATATTTTAAAATCATCTATTTGTGCATGACCATATTGCCCGCCATAATAATCTTGATTTAATGATAACCCAATTAATGTACCTGTATGGTTAATTGTTTTTATAAGAATTCCATCTACATAAAATTTAAATATAGTTCCGCTTCTTGTAATAGCAACTGAAACCCAACTTTCTGGCTTTATTTGAATAGGAACTTCAACATAGTTTTCAAACCCAGAAAAATTAAGTAACCATATTATTTTTTTAGGGCTACCAGCAGAAATAATATTTTGATTAATCCAAACAAATATTGAAAATTCATCGGATAAATCAAAAACATTTTGTGAAATTTCACAAGTATTTTGGCCTCCATTAAATTTAATTGCATTACCAATCTTCCCAGCTACAAATGTAGCACCAACTATTTGCCCGTCATTGCGGTAAATAGAATAATCGTATGCAATTAAAGAATTAGTGTTTTCGTCAAAAGGTAGATGAAGAACTAAATTTGAATCTAAAACTTGAAGCGTTCCCATTTCAGTATGTTTTTTTATTTTTTTCTATTATCTTTATTATAGCTAAATCATTTTTTATTATATCAACAATTGCATTTCCATACTTATTAATGCAAACTTTGGCATTATCTTGAGCTTTAACAGTAATTTTGCTATTATCAAATACATCAATCATAACAAATGAATTGTTCTTTGCAGTTATATTTAATATTGATTCATTCTTAACAAAAATTTCTGATACATTAAAATTATTGATTTCAATATAACCTTTTGTGAAACCAAGCAATATACATTTTTTAATATTACAAATATTAAAATTATCATCTAAATAGATACCAAATTCATTTATTATATCTTTAAAATTTAGTCTTATATAATCATTTGAAGGATAATCGTTCATAAGACAAAAATCTATGCCTTTTAAGTACATAGCAATCATTTCACGTTTATCTTCAATCGTTTGCAATTCTTTATACCAAGATTCACATATTCCTTTTTTCTTTGCTTCTTTGGCGAGTTCTTTAGATATTTTACTCATTGTTTAATTTTTTTATTTTAAACTAAGCCTTTAGAGCGTAATGAATTACTTGACTGCGCCTCTAATAAACTAACAATTCGATCTAATTTAGTTAAATGATAATTATAAGAAGTATTATTTGCTATTATTGATAAAGACATAAGTTGTTGTCGCAAAAGATCTGTTGCTTCAAGCTGATTAATGCGCATTGCGTTTACTTGACCGCTTATTATTGATGCAGTTTCTTCTGAAATCCCTTTAATTGCGCCAGATAAAGATGAAGGTGATTCTTTATTTTCTGTTTCTTCTGTAAAGTATTTTTTTATATCGTCGGGTAATAATTCCATCGCAGCTGCAAAAGCTGATCCAACTCCTTTTAACTCTTCTCCCATAGCCCCAGCACTACTTATTATAGCATCAAAGCCCATAAAATTCCCCGAATCATCTATCCATTTTTTTGTATATTTATCCATTATGGCTCCAATAGGTTGTTCTAAAAGTTTTTGAATTAACATTTTTCTCATTATATTGGACACCACATCATCTACTTTATCATTAAATTCATCGACAGCATTTTCTCCTGCTGCAAAAGCATCAACAAAGGCATTGCCTAAATCATTAGCTATTGAACTAGCTGTACCTCCTATTATATCTTCACGTAAATTATCAATAATTTCATACATTTTTATTGCATTATCAGTAATGCTATCTTCATATTCTTCAATCTTTGTTTGGTCAGATTTTTTCTTTTCTCGTTCGGCCTTAGACATAGCAATTAGTTCGGCCTGTTGTGCTTTTAAATTGTTTAATTCATTCTTTGTTTCTTTATATTTTTCACTTCCAAGAGCTTCATCAACGGCTCGTTCTAATTCTTCATATTGTTTTTGAAGCTCCTTAATATTTTTCTGATGTTCTTTGATAGACCTATTTAATTCACGATCTTTTGAACCAGCAATCAAATCGATGCCATTTGTAATTAAATCAATAGAGCCTTGAATAATTTGAAGAGGATTCTCTGTTGCAATTCCCATTGCAAGCGAAGATGCACCATTCATTATTCCAGATATATCATCTAAAACTTGTTGACTTTCTTCATCACTTGCAATACCCATTTCGTTTAATCCATTTATAACTAAATCAAAAGTTGCCTTAACGATATTAATTGAGGCGGTTATACCTTTAAATACATCACTTAAAGCATCCTTTTTTGCTGTTTCATCAACCGCTAGATTATATCTTTTTATTGCATCTCCAAGCGCCGCAAAAGGATTTTTTGTCCGTATAGTTTCGTTTATTTCGTTTATTTTATTCCTTAATGCTTCCAGCTCCTTTGGCGATAACTTCAATTTTGTCCATTCTGCTTCCAATTTATCTCGAAGCTCAATCATCTTACTGACTGTTAGATTATCAAGATTAGAAAATAATTGAGTGTAGGTATCCGAATTTTCTATTTCTTTCATCGCTTCACTACCGAGGGCAGCTTCTCTCGCCTTTTGTAATTCCGCTATTAATTCAATATTATTATTTTTTGTTGCTAAAGCAATTTTTGCATCATAATCTGCAGAAATATCGGCAATGCGTTGCTGGTAATTTTTATATTGCTCAAGTAAGACATCGTAATTTTGTTCTTGTTGCAAATTACGTTTTAAATTTAAAGTGTCAAGTTGTGTCTTGATAACTTTTTTTTGAACTGGATCAGTAGTTTCAGTATATTGTTTTTCGAGTTCTGCTTTTTGTTTTAAATATCGTTGATCTTCACTTAATTTTTCAAATTGATAGATTTCATATGCTTCTAAAGATTTTTTATAATCTTCTTCAATTTGATCAATCGCTCTTTTTTCAGCTTCATCAAGTGCTTCCTTTTTCTTTTTATCTAATTCAGTTTCATCTCCTGTTAATTCTTTTCGTTTTTTATCAATAATATTTAAAATTTCTAGGGCGCTTTTGGCATTATTGAGTTGATTCGATAACTCGGCGTTAAATGATTCTAATACTGTTTTTTTTGTTTCCTCTGCTATCTGATCATTTAATACTCGAAGTTGTTCATTTTGTTCTTTTGTTCTACTTTCAATACCTATTGAAAGAATAATATTTCGCTGATTTTTTAAAAAATCAATATAAGAGGCACCTTCTCTCAAAAGGCCCTGAAATTCGGTATTAGCAGCTTTTGATATTATTTCATCTTCAGAATTAATCCATTTATTGAACCTAGTGTATTCCTTTTTATATGTTTCTAATTTTTCTAAAAATAAATCTTTAGTACCTTTCCCTTGACCTTTTGATTGTGGAGATACTTCCCCGAGTATTTTATCACGTTCATTTTTAAAATTATCTAAGTCTTTTTTAATTTTTTCAAATTGTTCCGTGCCAGGTAGTGTTTTATTTAAAGCACTTTGGCTCTCTGAAATCATTCTATCATACCAATCTATCGTCCCTTTTATCTCTTCATTTGTCTGGCCTCCAATTTTCTTAATATTCTTCTCATATTCATCCCAATACATTATAGATTGAGTAAGTTGTTTTTTTAATTCTTTATTTGATTCATTTAATTTATCATAAGCTTTCCTTAATCCTCTATTCCCTTCAACAACCTCATAAGTTCCTTCGGTGGATTCTTTTATGATTGGTTCTTTCCCTGTTTTTCCCTTATATTTTGTTGTTTTTTCTTCAATTTTTAATTGAGATCTTATAGATTCTTCTAATAGCTTTTTATATTCTTTACTTCCTGTTAAAGCAAGCGCTTTTGCTTTAGCTATTTGAGCATCTATAAATGTTTCTTTATTTTTAATTAAAAGATTTTCCGCATCCGCGACATCATTCACCGCAATACCTAATTCTTCAAAGGCTTTTTTGTTATCAACAACAAATTTTTTCTTTGCATTTAAATCATTCCCAAGACTAGCATATTTTGCTGATAATTGTTCAATTGAACCTATTGGTTTATACGCCCCTTCTACAATTTCCTTATTGAATTCTTTTTGTTCTTTCCTAGCATTACGCTGTTTACTTGTTAATAAACCAACTGCAGCTGCCAGAGCTCCGACACCAGCAATTATCCACCCAAATACCGGAATCGATTTAATAGCTAATCCAACGGCCCTAAATGCACCTGCGAGTGTCAAGTTTGCCGCTGTCCCAGTTGTTGCAGCAACTGTGTTAGCTGCCTTACCTGCAGTATCTAATGTTTCAGCTGCTGCCGATTCTCCAGTTGCTGCTGCATTCGCTTGTTTTGCTATTGTGTTAGCAGCGGTTGCAATAGTTTCTGCGGTTTCAGCTGCAGTTGCCTTTACAACAATATTTCGCCACCAAGTTTTTAAACTATTTAGAGTTACAAGTTGGAACGCTGAATCTTTATTTAATGTCTGTGATACCTGTTGCATCCCTATTGTAATCGCCATGACAGATTGTACCTTAGTCATGACCTTTTGTAGGTCTTCATTTTCTCCTGCAAACATGGAAACAGCACCGGTAACAGCTGAAAAACCACCAGCTAAACCTGACAAACCTGAAATAATACCTTGAAATTTTTGTTGGTCATTTGCAAGTGTTTTACCCTGCTGCATTACATCATTTTGTATATCCGTCAATCTACCAAGTTCAATCTTTAATCGTTGATATGCTTCTGATTGTTCATCAATGCCCTGGTCTACAAGCATCATCATTTCTTCTTTTAACTCTCTAATCCGAGTACGCATTGAAACTTGAGCGTTTGAGCTCTCTAATGCTTTTTTATTATTTTCCTCTTGCTTTTGCGATACCTTTTCTAATTCATTCGATTGATTACGAAGCTCTTGTAAAAGTCTTTCCCTTACCGTTATCTCCCCCTTTACGGCATTCTGTTGTTCGGTTATTGCTCTGTATTCTTCATCACGGCCTGCTCTGAACGCAATGCTTGCCTTCTGCCCAAGCTCTTGATATTTTGCTTCAAGTTGCTGCAGTTCATTTTCATGCATTTCACATGCAGCTCCAATTTGGCCTAATGCATTTCTTATCCCATCTGCAGTTGTATCAAAAGCAGCATCCATTTTCAAACTGCCTGTTACAGTGCCATCTGAAAGCCCTTGAATCCTGCGCAAAGTTTCCTCAACAGCAGCATTAATTTGCTTATTATCTAAAACAGACTTAAAAGACAAGGACCCACCATCAATATCTTCCATTTTAAATTAAATTATTAACATAATTCATTATACTTTCTCTATTATCTTTTGTTAATTCAATTTTATCATTATTTTCAGAATTAAAATCAAAACTAGGCGCATCAATCATCATCTTTTGAACGAGATTCCATGGGATGCCATTGATGAGGTAATCATAAGTCCAACCGAAGTGCGCAAGTATGGCGCCTCTTCTGCCATGCGGACTATTTAAACCTCGCTGTTTTCCTCTATCCGATTCGGCATCGTGCTTCGATCTATTAGCATTAATCGAATAGAGTTCAAAAAATCCCCTAAATTACTCATTGCATTTATTAATATTGTTAATTGATAAAGACTCGATGGTTTAATAGTCCTAGCGAATAAATTGGTTAGATATTCTAATTGTTTTTTATCCTCGACATATTTTACAATACCATTTTTGCTCCACTTTGGAATTAAATAATCAGAACCTAAAACGGCAATTGCAATTACCTTTGCACATCGCAAAGCTTGATTTTTAACTATTGTCCTTGCCTTTTGCATTGTATCATCTGATTTTAATGATGCTTCATCTATAGCAAACTCAATCCATTCAGATGATAGGCGATCTAATGTTCCAAGAGTTGGTTCTTCA
>Ga0209201_1002151_pt1 | contig 20074 bp, 8 predicted proteins | sample AD_UKC055_MetaG_FD_184411 | JGI IMG/M metagenome (GOLD analysis project Ga0209201, IMG submission 184411) | Active sludge microbial communities of municipal wastewater-treating anaerobic digesters from USA - AD_UKC055_MetaG (SPAdes) (version 2) | ecosystem: Engineered > Bioreactor > Anaerobic >...
CCTTACGTCATTGGATCTTGCTGCATTACTTAGGGTGTTAGATCAAAACTGGTTCCAGATATCAACCAAGCAGGATTTGACATCAGAATCCCGGCACTTTGTTAAAGAGATGCAGACGGTTCGTAACCGCTGGGCTCATATAAGCACCAAAGAAGTTCCTCTTGAAGATTTGTACCGCGATGTGGACACAGTTCAGCGCTTTTGTGCTGTCATTGATGCAAATGAGGATTTGATTGAGGAGGTCAGATTATACAAAAAGAAACTCCTCGCTAAAGAAAAAGAGACCTCTGGTAAGGTCTCGAATGGTGTCGAGTTTCAACCGGGGCAGATTGTTTCCGTAAAGTCAGACCCATCTATCCGAGGAGCCGTAAATGCCGTTTTGCCCGGTAAACCAGAGAACCGTTTCAAGATTTTCGTGGGTAGTAATTTCAAGACATTCTATGCGTCACAGATACAGGCTGAAGTTATCAAAGATGACACTGCGGAGGTTATTCCTTGCGAGCAGTTTCATGCTTATCTCACTGCATTGCAGATCAGATATCCAGGTTTATCCACGCTCTATTCACTCAATGCAGCTCGTATTGATTTCATCCCTTACCAATTTAGACCAGTATTAAGATTTATAAGGTCTGAACGCCCACGATTGTTAATTGCTGACGGTGTCGGCGTGGGCAAAACCATAGAAGCTGGACTTATACTCCGTGAATTGCAGGCAAGGCGTGATATCCGATCCGTTCTCATCATATGCCCTCGGCCATTGGTGACTGAGCAAAAGTGGATCAATGAGATGAAGCGTTTCGAGGAGCGTTTTACACATCTTGACAGTGCATCCTTAAGATACTGCATAAATGAGATGGATCTGGAGGGCGTATGGCCTGAACAATATCAAAGATCAATAGTTTCCTATTCCTTGTTCGACGAAGTTCTTCTTTACGGGACACTCCCGGACAGCAGGCGAAAGCGGAAAAAAGGACTCATGAATTTGGATCCGCCGCCACGTTTTGATCTCGTCATTGTGGACGAGGCGCATCATATTCGGAATCCAAAGACCTATAATCATAAGGCAGTCAGGTTCTTTTGTGACAACGCCGAGGCTGTTATTTTTCTGACAGCCACGCCTATTCAACTTGGCAGTTTTGATCTTTTTGTTCTTCTCAACACATTACGCCCTGATCTTATTATCGACCAAGAAAGTTTTCAGCACATGGCGGAGCCGAATCCTTTTATCAATCGGGCATTATCTTTAATACGAGCACAAGAACCGGAATGGCATATTGCGGCGAATAATGCACTCAAACAGGCGGCATCCACTCCATGGGGACAGACTATTCTTAGCCACAATCCTGATTTTATTCGGACACAGTCCAAGCTATCCGATGCTAATATTACGGATGACGAACGGGTGCAGCTCATTACTGACATCGAAACCATGTACACATTCTCAGGGATCATCAATAGAACACGCCGTCGGGATATTGGTGAATTTACCATACGAAAACCGGAGACGGTGGTTGTCGAATTTACTCCTTCCCAACAATGTCTGCATGATGAGCTTCTCAGGATTCAGGCCGAAATATTCAGCAGACTGCACGAGAATGTCAGCATCAAGTTCATGATGACAACGATCAGACGCCAGGCTGCAAGTTGTCTATATGGACTCGCACCCTTTCTTGAGGATATCCTGAACCGCCATATCGATGAACTTGCATGGGAGGAAGCCGACGAAATTGCACCAATGCCTGAAGGAGAGGCTATCGGTAAAATTCAATCGCAAATTCAATCGATTCTTGAAAGGGCACGGTCTCTGGATCCGCATGATCCAAAACTTGAAGCTTTGCGTAATATTATTCAAGACAAACAAAAATTACCCAACAATAAGTTGATAGTATTCAGCAGCTTTCGGCATACGCTGAACTACCTTTATAAGCATCTGATTTCCGATGGTATCAGGGTTGGATTGGTTCACGGCGACACGCCGGATGAGGAACGCGTCATGCTTCGGGGTCGTTTTGAAGGGCCTCGTGAAGAAAAGGATAGCGTAGATGTCATGTTGTTTTCAGAAATTGGCTGTGAAGGTCTTGATTACCAGTTCTGTGATTGCATGGTCAACTATGATCTTCCGTGGAATCCGATGCGCATCGAGCAGCGAATTGGCCGAATTGATCGAAATGGACAGAGGAGCGAAAGTATTGCAATTAAGAATCTCATCACACCGGGTACCATTGATGCGGATATTTATGAACGCTGTCTTGTGCGAATAGGCGTGTTCAATAGCGCCCTAGGCGGTGGAGAGGAGATTCTTGGGGAGATCACCAAAGAAATTCGCAATATTGCGGAAGACTACACTTTGAGCGAAGAAGAGCGAAGGGAAAAGCTAAAGCAGCTTTCTGACAACAAAATTCGATTGATACAGGAGGAAGAAGAGCTTGAGCAAAGACAGATGGAACTTTTTGGCATACGCCTTCCTGAAGACCGAATGAAGAAAGAAATCGAGAAAGCGTCGAGCTTTTGGCTATCGCAGACATCAATACAAAGGCTTGTTAAATTATACTTACAAAAGGCTTGCGGAAAAGACCATGAATTTATTCTTGGCGAAAGACCATTAAAAACACTACGTCTTGCACAGGAAGCGCGAAGCCTTCTGTTACAGGATTTTCATAAGCTGCCCAGGCAAAACACCACTACATATCGTGAATGGGAAAACTGGCTGAAAGGTGGAGATCAACATTTGACTGTAACATTCGAGGCCGAATGCGCCTTACATAATCCCAACGCAAGTTTCATTATGCCACTCCACCCATTGGTCAGGCAAGCAGCGACAAAATTCTACACACAACAAAAGGTAATCACCACGCTCAAAGTTCAATCCAACCTCATACCGATAGGTTCATATGAATTTGCCATTTATCAGTGGCGCTTCCATGGGATTAGAGAGGACTTGATTTTGCAGCCAATCTCATCAGCAGAGGGAATTACGGCACAACTTAGTCGCCTACTTGAAAAGGCAGAGGACTTTACACCTAGTGATCCAATTGCCATTGATTCACGGATATGGGATGAGTTGGACGCGCAGCATTACAAGCTTTGGCTGGAAGCAAGAAAGAAACATCAACAACACACCAAGGAATTGGCCGAGTATCGCAGAGAAAGCCTGTCCTCAAGTCACCGGGCACGAATAGCACAACTCGGGGAACAGTGCAGGCAGGCTGACGATGAAAAGATTAAAAAAATGCGCGAGTCACAAATCGCCACCGCGGAGGCGGACTATGCCCGACATATTCAAGATTTGGATATTTCCATGGAAAGGGCGGACATCATCGCTGAACCGGTAGCATATGGAATAATTGAAGTCGTAGGAGATGCGGCCTATGCAAAGTGATTACGATAAAATCCGGGAGGACAACATTGTTGAATATGGTCTAGGAATACGTCATTTATCCTTCTTGGGCAGACTGTATACAGACCGAACCCATTTCATTTTTGAACTTCTTCAAAACGCCGAGGATGCAACAGCTTCAAAAGTCCTGTTCCAACTTTTCGAAGACAAACTTGAGGTTTTCCATGACGGACGTTTATTTAATGAAAAAGATGTGCGCGGCATTTGCGGGGTGGGTGAAGGTACAAAGGCTGAAGATCTTACACAGATCGGTAAGTTCGGAATCGGCTTTAAGTCTGTCTATGCATATACAAACACGCCTGAAATTCATTCAGGGATAGAAAATTTCCGGATCGAGAACTACGTTCGCCCGTATGCCGTCCAGCACCGTGATATAGGAGACTCATGGACCACCCTCTTCACATTACCCTTCAACAAGGAGGATGTAGAGCGGGCAATCGCCTGCGGGGAAATTAGTACAAGACTTCGTCAGTTAAGTGCCAGAACACTTCTTTTTCTTCGCAATATTAAAGAGATAGAATATAAACTTCCGGATGGGATAGCCGGTGTTTATCTGCGGGACGAGATTACAAAGGACGGCGGAAGGGAAGTGACGGTCATCGGGCAGAACAACGGCGACGAGCAAAACGAAAATTGGTTAATATTTGAACGTCCCGTGGAAGTCACCGATCCTAATGAAAATGGTCCTCACAAAGTTCCCGTCGAGATCGCCTTCCGGCTTGAAAACGACAACAAGGATAATCTAGAAAGGATAAAAAAAGTAAAAGAATCCCCACTTGTAGTATTTTTCCCGACCCAAAAGGAGACACGCTTAGGATTTTTAATCCAAGGACCATATAAAACCACACCGGCGCGTGACAATATTCCACCTAAAGACGAATGGAACAAGCAGTTGGTTAAGGAGACAGCTTACCTTATTTCCGACATATTACATCAATTCAAGGTCTTGGGTCTCTTGAATGTCGCGCTGCTTGAAGCGTTACCAATAAGGCCAGATGATTTCCCGGCAGACGGCATGTTTTACCCGATCTATAAAACCGTTCGTGAGTCACTTAAAAACAGGGAACTGCTCCCCGCAGATGATGGTAGTTTCGTTTCCGCACAAAGCGCTAAACTTGCCAGTGCCGACTGGTTAAGAAAATTACTTCGGCAAGCGCAGTTTAATCTCCTATATCAGAAGGAAATGAAATGGATTAGTGGAGAGATAACCGAGACAGGACGTTATGGTGAGCTTTGGAAATATATTCGACAAGAATTAGAAGTTGAAGAATTAACTCCTGATAGTTTTGCAAGAAAAATCAACAAGCCTTTACTAACAGCCCAAATCGACGAGTGGTTTGCACATCTGTACCGGTATTTGTTAGGTACAGAAAATCTTTGGCGTCCTCCAAGAGGGTTCGGCGACTCGGGTGGTATTCTCCGGACCAAGCCCATTATCCGCCTTCAAGATGATAGTCTTGTGACACCCTTTAGGGCTGATGGCACAACCCCAAATGCCTTTATGCCTCCTCCATACGATACCGACTTCCCGATAGTGAAGCGATCAATTGCAAGCGATGAACAAGCGGGAATTTTTCTGAAACGTTTAAAGTTATCTGAACCAGATGTGTATGACGAAATTGTCGATAGGGTTTTGCCTAAATACCTAAAAGGAGACATATCCTCGATTACCGCGATTGAACACGCGGCGGACATTCAAAAGATATATCGCGCAATTACTTCTGATTCGGTGGCGGGAAAAGAAAAGGTTATTTCTAAGGCAAAAGATACCCCTTTTCTCAAGGCCGTCGATTTAATCGGAAACAACGCCTATAAAAAACCTGGCGATGTTTATAGAGATAGTCCGGACTTACGAAGATATTTTTCGGGTATGACCAGTGTATGGTTCCTATGTGAAGAAACATTGCCTAGCGTAATTAATGCCGACTTTTTGAACGATCTCGGCATTTTTGTCATGCCACGGCGAATTCCTTATAATGGTAATTTACCGTCAGGCGTAAGAGAATATTCAACGCGTGGCGAGACAATTGAGGATTATAGCCTTCACGGGCTGGATAATTTTCTTTCTTCCTTGGAACGCAATGAAAATTTTGAAGATAAGAAGAAAGCCGCTTCCATTCTTTGGGAATATCTCAAAAAACATTTGGAATTCAATCAAGATATTTTTAGTGCCTACTATAATTGGTTTCACCGCTGTAGTAAGAGCAAACCATTTGATTCTCATATGTTGATTCTTCTTCAGAACACAAGTTGGATCCCAACGCGAGAAGGCGGAATAGAAAAACCGTTAAATGTTAACGCAGGTCAGCTTCTTGATGAATTCAAAAAAGCAGACAAATTGATTGATGCTCTCGGAATTAATCAAAATGTTGATGGGGGAGAGACATCTGAAGAGGACAAGAAACGTAAAGACGCGGCCGATATACTAGGTGTCTGCATCGAGGACATCGAATTTTTGAAGAAGCATCCAGACAAGTTTGCACAGTTGAAGACTAAAATAGAATCAGAAAATAATAAGCCAGAATTTCCTGAACAGCCGGTAACAAATCCAGAGCGTCGAAAAGAAATGATTGAAAAACAGATCGCTAATGCCCCTGATAGGGTATACGAAGATCGAGAACGCAAAGTCAGGGTGAATAAGGAAGCCATCGACCCACAGTCATGGTTAAGAAAGATGTATACAAACGATGATAACATAATGGTCTGTCAGATCTGCAAAGAAGGTATGCCCTTTAAAAAGCGAAACGGTGAGTATTACTTCGAAGCCGTGGAAGCTTTTACCAAGGATTATTTTTCTAAGGAACATGAGGCTCAGTATCTGGCTTTATGCCCGCTTTGCGCAGCAAAATACAAGGAGCTCATCAAAAAAGATGAAGATGCCATAATAAACCTGAAAGAGACCATACACAGCATGGATCAACCGGAGGTTCCCTTAAGTCTTGGAAGCGATAATATGACAGTTAAATTTGTTGGGAAACATTACAGCGATATTAAAACGATACTAAAAAAGCCGTTAACATCCTAAATATTTCATCAATAATATCATACGGATATTATTTTACGCACAGCATTTTTTGTAAACATAAGGGGTTTGAAATATCAGTTTTCTTCCAGGGTTTTGATGGTCATGCTCAAAGTTGTGTAACATAACTTCTACCGTATCTTTGATATGGTTTTGCCGACTAACCGCCATGCCGGCGTTGGGCACAGCTAAGGTAAGCGATAGCGCAACAGAGATAAACGGTATAAATACAGTGAGGTGATTAATGGCAATAAATGAAACGACCACTTATGATCATAAAGTTGAAATTCGCATACCAACCCAGTGTGGCGATTGTAAAACAACTCTTCCGGAATCATTGCGCAATTCTCTGCTGACAGATGCCAAGCGTGATTTTAGCAAATGGTTTGGTGGCTATGAAGTAGTGCGTAAGCATGGCGGTTACACTTACCCCGATGGAACACTGGCCGAAGAGGAAGTTGATGTTGTTGAAGCAAACTGCTATGCCGAAGCTCTTGAAGAACATCTGGAAGACCTGGCAATCTTCGCCGTGCGTGTGGCCAATGAATTAAGTCAGGATAGCGTAGCGCTGTCCATCGACGGCAAAATGTTTTTCTATGACCGCACGGCGGGCATCGGAAAATGCCTTCATGCTAAAAAAGGTGCGGCTCTTGCTCTTCCGTTATCTGTGCCTGAAGGACGTGCACCAAAATCAGATTTAGAGAAAATGCAGGCTCTCTATGCCGCCCTCGATAACCGCAAATTCAATATAAACTCTGCAAAATTAATTTTCAATAATCTACTCAGCTATGATCCGACCGATGAAGCGCTTCCCTGGCGGGATTGGCCGAATGATCTTCGGGACAGATTGAAAGATGCGCCCCAGGTTATTGCCTATGAGCGGGGATTTAAAATTGTTTACCTGAATCAGTCCGCCAATCAATTATCGCGGGGGACGACAAGGGCGGTCATTTCACGCATTCTTCGGGATAACGCCAATTCCTTCTATGGCCTGTTTATCGTGTCTAATGACGCCGGCGATGAATGGGCGCTGGTCAATGCCCGTATTGCCGATGGTAAAGCCAGCCGCCTCATCCTGCGCAGCATACCTGTAGGCACGGGCAAGGGCGCGCGAACGGCGACCGACCGTCTTATTCTGGTTGATCTCGATGGACGTGAAAAACTGACCGCGCAGCAAATTCAGGAACTCCATGACGGTGCTTTTGATGTCGAAGGTGTTTCCAATGAATTCTATAAAAAAATTGCCGCCTGGTATTTCTGGGCGCAGCAGCACAAAGGTGTGGAATACCCGCGTAGCGTTACATCGGAAGCCGATAAATCCATTTTCTTCATCCGCCTTTTAACCCGTCTGATTTTTTGCTGGTTCATGCGGCAAAAGGGACTTATTCCCAGGGAACTGTTCGATTTGAACTTCATTAAAATACAGTTGAAAGATGCCGGTCATAAATCCGGAACCTATCATAGAGCCATTTTGCAGAATCTGTTTTTTGCCACGCTCAACCGGGAGATTAAAGAGCGGTCTTTCCGGCGTAAATATGAAACGAGCCGTGACGGCAATTACGGTGTGACCACACTTTATCGCTATGCCGACCTGATGAATAATCCGGATGAAATGCTGGATATCTTCAAAAAAGTGCCTTTCGTAAACGGCGGGTTGTTTGAATGTCTGGATGATACCAGCAAAAGGCCGGAGGTCCGCCTGGATGACTTTTCAGAAAACACTAAAAACAATATCTGCATTCCCAACGAACTATTCTTCGGCCAGGAGCGCGAAATTGATTTAAGCAAAGCATATGGCGGAGATAATAAGCACAAAAAAGATCATACCGCCGGCCTGATTCATATCCTCAGCCAATACCAGTTTACCGTACAGGAAAATACACCTCTTGATCAATCAGTCGCGCTCGATCCGGAACTGTTGGGCAAGGTGTTCGAGAATCTGCTCGCGTCTTACAACGAAGAAACAAAAACCACTGCCCGCAAAGCCCTAGGTGCTTTTTACACTCCGCGGGAAATTGTCGAATACATGGTGGATGAATCACTGCTGGCTTACCTCAAGGTCAAACTGGCTGATTCCTCAGACGCAATGGACGAAAAACTGCGCAAACTGATCGGCTATGATGACGAACCCCATGGCTTTTCTGATGAAGAAGTTGATATTCTAATCAGTGCCCTTGACAGCCTCAAAGCACTGGACCCGGCGGTCGGTTCCGGCGCTTTCCCGATGGGCATGCTGCATAAACTGGTGCACATACTGGGCAAGCTCGATCCTGGCAATGAAAAATGGAAACAAAAGCAGCTTGCAAAAATTGACGATGTTGAGTTGCGGGAACAGGCTGAACGAGCGTTTCGGGATAATCCCGCTGACTATGGCCGCAAACTTTATCTCATACAAAACTGCATCTATGGTGTGGACATTCAACCCGTAGCCGTTCAGATTGCGAAAATGAGATTCTTCATTTCGTTAATTGTTGATCAGAAAAGCACGACGGATGAAGCAAACAATTATGGAATACTGGCCTTGCCTAATCTGGAAACCAACTTCGTAGCGGCCAACACGCTTATTGGAATTGATAAGCCACAACAGCAGTTGTTGCGTAACCCGGATATTGATAAGAAAGAAAAAGAGCTTCATCGCGTGCGTCAAGATCACTTCAATGCGAAGACACCGAAGACGAAGGCAAAATGTAGGGAAAAAGATGAAAAGCTGCGTGCGGAAATTGCCGCATTGCTGAAGCATGAAGGCTGGGGCGATAAGACTGCCCAAAAACTAGCCAACTGGAATCCCTATGACCAAAATGCATACTCTGATTTTTTTGATCCAGAATGGATGTTTGGGATTATTGATGGTGTTGATATAGTAATTGGAAATCCACCTTACATCGATTCTGAAACAATGGTGAATATTGGTTTGGAAGATTTAAGGAACTATTTAGTTTCTAAATTAAAATATACTCGAGGTAACTGGGACATTTATATAGCATTTTTTGAGGTAGGATTTAACCTTCTAAGTAATAGCGGTGTTATTACCTATATTACCCCTGATAAATGGATTTCAAAACCATTTGGCTATGAGTTAAGGAAAAATTTACTTCAACACTTTATTATTATTACTGAATCTGGAAGAAACGTATTTGAATCAGTTAATGTTGATTCAATAATAACATTTATTGCAAAGAGTAAAGTTTCAGAAATTATTGTAAATAAATTCATAAACAAAACAGCAGTTAATCTTATTAATGTTCTAAACAGCTCTGTTAAAGAACCATACACTTTTGACTGGTTATTTTCAAACCATATAAGATTAATACACAAAATTGAAACTCATGAATCCAAATTATCCGAAATAGGTTGTTGTGATAATGCTTGCGCCACCTCTGATGCGTATAAGCTCAAAGAATATATTATAAATATCCCATATGAAAAATATGTGTCTGATGTTTATTTAAAAATTATCAATACTGGAACAATTGACAAATATATTAACAAGTGGGGAAGGTCTGAAATGACATATCTGGGTGATAAATACTTGTGTCCAGTTGTTAAAAAATCAATATTTAAAAAATCGTTTACAAATACATATGGGAACAAAGCTTTTGAATCGAAATTAATAATTAAAGGACTCACACTATTAGATGTTTGTTTAGATGAAAATGGAGAAATAATTCCAGGTAAGACAACTTTAATAGTGACAAGTACGAATTCTAAGAATTTAAAATTCCTTCTTGGTATTCTGAATAGCAAACTGCCGTTATTTTATATTAAAGAAAAATACAGAGGTTCGAGTTATAATCAAGGCATTAATTTTAATAAGGATATGATTAATAATTTGCCGATGCCGAAAATCAACGACGATATAAAAACGAAAATTGTAAGCGCCGTTGATAGCATACTTAATGCAAAAAAAAGAAAAGCAGCTGTTGATACAAGTACATTAGAAAAACAAATAGATGATATTGTTTTTAAAATTTATGGGTTAACGAAAGAGGAAATTCAAATTATAGAAGGAGATATATAGTGTAATATGCCCGCACATAATATAATTGATAACCGCGATGAAAAATTAGTTGATCATATTAAACGAATCCTTCCATCCGCTGATGCAGCAAAATTTGCCGTTGGCTATTTCTTCCTGTCCGGTCTCGAAGCGGTTGCTTCTGAACTCGATAGCGTCTCTAATCTCCGCCTGCTCATCGGCAATACAACCAATCGTGAAACCATGGAGCAGATTGCCGAAGGTTACCACAGGCTGGAGCTGGCATCGGCAGCAGCAGAAAAGGAACAGTTTCTTAAAAAAACAGAGCAGAAACTCAGGACTGAAAAAACAGCCGGTAACGTGCGACAGACCGTCGAGCGCATGGATCAGACCGATGATGCTCAAACACTTGTGCGTGGCCTTATCCGCATGATTACGGAAAAGCGCCTTGAAGTCCGCGTTTACACCAAGGGGCGTTTGCACGCCAAAGCCTACATCTTTGACTATAAAAACGATGGACGCTACGAAAAGGGAATTGCCATTGTCGGGTCGTCCAATTTCACGCTCAGCGGTCTGACGCATAATACGGAACTCAACGTGGTTGTCCACGGAGACGATAATCACGCAAAGTTGACGGACTGGTTTGAAGCATTGTGGAATGAGTCCCAGAACTTTGATCAGATGCTTTTGCATGAGCTTGAGCAGTCCTGGGCCGCGGTTTCTGTCACGCCTTATGATATTTATATGAAAAGTTTGTATGCGCTTGTCATTGACCGTCTGGAGGACGGTGAAAAGGGCGAATTCCTCTGGGATGATGAACTGACCCGGGCGCTCGCGGATTTTCAAAAGACGGCAGTGCGGCAAGCCGTGCAGATGATCCGTGACCACGGTGGCGCTTTTGTTGCCGACGTGGTTGGATTGGGTAAAAGTTTTATCGGTGCGGCTGTATTGAAACACTTTGTGCGGACACAGGGTGTCAAACCACTCATCATCTGCCCCAAGCCTCTGGAGGACATGTGGCAAAACTACAATGATGAATATGAACTCAATGCGCGCATCCTGTCAATGAGCATGCTCAATCTTCCTGATCAGGACGGCGCCAAGACGCTTCTGGAAGGTAATACTTACAAAGACAGGGATTTTGTCCTGATCGATGAAAGCCATAATTTCCGGAATCATGCCTCGCAGCGCTATGATGTTCTTTCCGATTTTCTTTCCAGAGGGGCAAAAAAGGTTTGCCTGGTTACCGCTACACCGAGAAACCGGAGCGCACTGGATGTTTATAATCAGATCAAACTGTTTCATCAGGGAGACATCACCGACCTGCCCATCGATCCTCCGGATTTAAAAAAATATTTTAAGCTGGTCGAAAAAAAAGAAAAGCGTCTGCAGGATCTGCTGGTCCATATCCTGATCCGGCGGACTCGCCGCCACATTCTGCGCTGGTATGGTTATGCGGAAGACACTTCGCAGCCGCTTCGTGAACTATCCGATGTCAAGGTACGTCCTTATGTCACAGGAGAGAAGAAGGCCTATGTCATGGTGGGCGGAAGACACCAGTTTTTCCCGCAGAGGGAACTGGAGACGCTTCGCTACAGCATTGAGCAAACCTATAAAGGGCTCTATGAACGAATTCGCCGCTATCTCGGTCGTCCCGCCGGAGAAAAGGGAAGCGTCATACCGGGTGATGAACTGACTTACGCCCGTTATGGTTTGTGGAACTATGTACTCCCGGGAAAACAGAAAGAAGCTCCATATAACGATTTGCACCGGGCAGGTGTAAATTTGCGCGGCCTGATTCGGGTCATGCTTTTCAAACGCTTTGAGTCGAGTGTTTACGCTTTTCGTAAGACGCTGGAGAGGCTGGAAAATATCCATGCCGGTTTTCTTGCAGCCATGGATGAGGGCTTTGTTCCTGCCGGTGAAGACGCTCAAAAACTGCTCTATGAATCCGACTCCTATGATGATGAAGGACTCATGGATGCGCTATCTTCCGTATCAGGTCGGTATCAGCTTTCCGACTTTAATGAAACGCTATTAAGACAACATCTTGAAGCTGATCGCAAACTAATTAAAAAAATGTTGAAGCTGGTCGAACCCATCACGCCCGACAAAGATGCAAAACTTCAGGAATTGCTCAATGGTTTAAAGAAAGGGATTCCCCAAAAACGCAAAAAGGTCCTGATTTTCAGCCAGTACGCCGATACGGCTCAATATCTTTATGCCAATATCAATCCGGGTGGCAAGAGAAAGGATATTGAGTCGATTTTTGGCACGGATAAAAGTAAAGCGCGAATGGCTGAACGATTTTCTCCTCTGGCAAACGACTCGGATTTTGCCGGAACGCCCGATGAGGTGAACATTCTGGTGGCGACGGATGTCATGTCGGAAGGCTTGAACCTTCAGGACGGTGATGTTGTCGTGAACTATGATTTGCACTGGAATCCCGTCAGACTGATTCAAAGATTCGGGCGTATTGACCGCATTGGCACGGAAAACGAACGAATCTGGGGTTTTAACTTCCTTCCTGAAACGGAGCTGGAAAAGGGGCTTGGGCTTCACGAGATTCTGCGTCGCCGGATCAGTGAAATTCACGAATCAATCGGCGAGGATGCTGCCATCCTGGACAAAGACGAGCAGATTAATGATGAAGCGATGTTTGCCATCTATGAAAAGAAGAGCGCACAGTTAAGTTTGTTTGAGGAGGATGATAGCGATCTTCTGGATATCGGCGAGGCGGAAGAATGGATGCGGTCATTGCGCGCCAACGAGCCGCAGGAGTTTCAGCGGATAGCTGAACTGCGTGATGGCATTCGCTCTGCGCGGGGTGTGTTGAACAAAACCGGCCGCTACATTTTCTGCCAGGCCGGAAAGTATCAGCAACTTTATCTTACCGATCCAGAAGGGAAGATCATTACCCGCGACATTCCTTCGGTGTTGGGACAAATCAAATGCTCGAAAAATGAACCGGCAGCGCGTGTTCCGGAAAATCATAATGAATCCGTCATGAAGATGCTGAACGCTTTTACCGCCGAAGTGAAGCATCGAAAATCCTTGCAGCAGCACGGGTTGTCACTATCGGCAAGTCAATCATATGTATTGCGGGAAATGCGCGCTCATTACGGCAGGCTAGAAGATAAAGACAGTGACCTTAGAGCGCAAATCACCACACTGGAAGAAGCCTTCAAACAGCCGGTCACTGCGGCAATAAGGCGACAGCTCAACAGCCTGAGGCGCAGTGGCGTTGTCGGTGATCCACTAATTAAGTCATTGTCAGACATTTACCGCGACCACGGTTTACAAGAACAGGAATACGCTGACCGGCGGCGACACGAGCAGGAAAGCGAAGAAGTGCCGCATATCGTATGTAGCGAGGCGTTGGTTTAAATACTTTCGTGAGGCGAACAATGAATGATGTAACGTTATTTGCAAATCTTCCTAAAAAGATGAAAAATGATATTAAATGTTATGGCATCGATTTGGGAACCACCAACTCTTCGGTTGCCGAGGCCTATTGGACATCTGAAGCTCAAACGGAATGCCGAATCCTTGAAATCGATCAACAGCTCTGGCCGGCAGGTTCCATGACCAGCTTTCTCGTTCCGTCAGTGGTGACTATTCTGAACGACAGCGCACCTCTGGTAGGTGAAGGAGCAAAGAGGCTGCGAACAAGACCTCAAGACGCCAATCTATTTCCGGAAAGAAACCTGTTTTACGAAACAAAGAATGATATGGGCCTCCGCAAAACTTATCATCGTGCACCTGATGTCTTTAATCACGCATCAAAGATTGCCGGGCACATTCTCCGTTTTTTGAAAGATGCCGCTCTGGAACAGGAAAAAAGCAAAACAGCACATTTTTGTGTAACGGTTCCGGCATCCTTTCAGATTAATCAAAGACGAGACACTCTTCTTGCGTGCAATTATGCGGGTATCGAGCTTCAGGATGATGACCTTCTGGATGAGCCGACAGCGGCGCTAATTGACTATATCATGACCGAAGGCAATGAGCGTGTTATCGAGGCGGGTAGGACAATCCGGTGCGTTGTTTTTGATTTCGGCGGCGGCACCTGTGATGTTTCAGTTATGGAAATAACGGCGGATAGAAAAAAGGAACAAATCCTGATGAGCCAAATGGCCGTATCGCGTTACCATCGTCTGGGTGGCGGCGATTTGGATGCCGCTATTGTCCATGAACATCTGATTCCCATTATCCTGAAAGAAAACGGCCTCACTTTGTTGGATTTAACCTGGGCGGAAAAGAAGCGGGGACTGGAACCGCAGCTTCGCGGCACAGCGGAAGCCTTGAAAGAAGCCCTCTGCCGTGAGATTGACCGCCTTAAGAAATTCGGTAAATATAATGAAAATATTAGTAAAAATGATGTGATTGTGAGGCAGCCAGGGATTACGCTGCATCTAGGGAAGCGGTCATATCAACTGAGCAATCCTTCACTTACGGCATCGCAATGGGAAATCTTGCTGGCTCCATTTCTTGACAAGGATTTTCTATATGCCAGACAGACAGAATATCGGTTGACGCAGTCTATTCTTGCGCCCCTTCAGGATGCCCTGGATCGGGCAGGCATCAAACCGGAAGAAATAGATTTCTGCCTTATGGTGGGAGGTAGTTCTCTGATCCCACAGGTGCGGGAGGCCATCGAATCCTATTTTCAAAAAAGCGCCGTTGGTTTCTTCCAGGATCCACTGGATATCCAACTTTCGGTTGCCCGGGGGGCCGCCTGGAATTGCCTGTATAAATCCAGAACGGGACGGAATCTAATTCAGCCGGTTCTTCATGAGGGATTGGCATTGGTTACAGCTGGCGGAGCGAACTATCCTTTAGTTCCCGGGCAGACACCATTGCCTTATCCCTCAGAAATGAATTGGGCAAGTGTGTCTTTAGAGATACCGGCGTCGAAAGACATATTCATCGAGAAGCTGTTATTCAAGATAGTGGGTGCAAAAGACAATAATACAGTGCTTCATGAAATCTGGGATTTGCCCGAATCCGTGACCGCCGGAACGGAGGCTGTACTTCAATACCGGGTAACGGCCGGAAAACAGTTTCAGTGCCGGGCTTTCCTGAAGGATAATCCGGAAGTCATATTTGAGCAAATGATAGAGAATCCACTTGTCAATATATACAATCCCGGCAGCATACGCCTGCTAATCGAAGAAAAGGAAGAAATTCTAAAAAATAAGGGCGGCGGTTCAGTGGAAGATCGCGATGATTTTATCCAGCTTGCACGCTGGTATGCAGATTTGAATGAGAAAGAGAGAGCACTGGATTGGCTCAGATTGGCTTTGAGTAAACTGGGAAAACCCGATGCAGCCATCTTGAATCTTCAAGGCATCTACTATGGAGACCTCGGCGACCAGGAGCGGGAAGAGAAGTTTTACAGAGAGGCGGATAAAGCAACTGCATCCTGGGGTGGTCCCTTATTTAATCTCGCGTTGAGTTATCGTCGCAGGGGCATGCAGAATAAAGCCGTTGAAACGGTTGATGCGGCAATGCAGAAAAGCCACCAAACTGGAGCCTACCTGGCTCTTAAAGCATCATGCTTAGAGAAGAACGGGCAAGAAAAAGATGCGAAGTCCCTTTATGCTGAATCATTAAAAGCTTTTGGACGGCCAACTGGTTTGGATGATTGGGAGATGGGTTGGTACTTGACGGCCGCGCGTGGAGCAAATGATGTTAAAGCTATCAAGCAGGCGGAAAAAGAAAAAGAGAAGCGAAAAAACCTGGGTGCTTTGGATATAGATCTGGAAGCGCCATTGCCAGGGGTTAAAGGCGGACTGGTGGTGAGAGAATAGTATGGGAACCTGGCTTTTACCGGTGGGAGATTTAACGCCGGATCAGAACCGCGCAGTGCAAATGAAACCGGACCAGAACCGCGTTGTATTTGGCGTAGCCGGATCTGGGAAGACACAAGTTTTAATTCATCGAGCAAGCTATCTTGCCCAGACGTATAATGTCCCTCCCAATAAATTCCGGGTTCTAGTTTTCACAAATGTTATCAAAGAGTATATCAAATCGGGAATTCGGTTTTTGGAACTTCCCGAAGAAACGGTCAGTACTTTCGATCACTGGTGTCGGCTGATATATGAGCGGGAAGTATCGCAGAGGCTCCCTTGGTCGGGTAAAATGATTGATTTTAAGGAAATACGGAATAAAGTATGGGGGCTTTTGAAAACAAAGCCTTCTCTTCAAAAAACTCACGATTTCATCCTGGTGGACGAGGGACAGGATTTAAGCCCACAGGTCTTTGAAACTCTAACAATGGCGTCACGTCATGTAACCGTCTTCGCTGATCGGATGCAACAGATATACAATGACGGAGCCGGGGAAGATCAAATATTGGCAAGAATGGGAATCAAAAAGGAAAATGCCACACTTTTGGGAGCATACAGAAGTTCACCTTATGTGGCGCAACTGGCTTCCTACTTTATCTTTGATGACACAAGACGAAAACAATATCTATCACAAATCGGGCCGAAGCAAATGACCAGGGAACTGCCTCTATGCTACATTGCAAAAAGTCATGACGAAGAAATAGATCACATGGCCGAAGTTATAAAACAACGTCAGCTCATGAATCAGAGGATTGGTATCATTGTGCCGCAAACCAAACAGGTATTCGGCTTTGCCACAGCGCTCTCAGAACGAGGTGTCAAGGTGGAAAAAGCCGCACCACCAAAAAAGCCGGGCATGAAAGCGGAATATGACTTTGATAACGACCTTCCAAAGATTGCAACTTACCACAGCGCCAAGGGACTTACCTTTGACAGCGTACTTTTACCTAAAATAACAACGAATGCATTCTTTAACGTTAATGAACCAGGGCTTCGGCAACGCATGATTTTCGTTGGGATTGCCCGCGCGACTCAATGGGTTTATCTCAGTACCATAAAAGGCCAGGAATCCAGCGAATATTCTCTTTTAAAGGAAGCAGCCGCCAGGCAGCACTTGACCATTCAGGATGGAAAAGCGCAGCCAGTTCAGACAAATACAACTCAACAAGGTGATGATTTCGATGCACCGTTCTAAATTCATGGAATGATATAATGACCTAAAAGTGTAACGAGTGGTGGAAAAATGTCGAAGGGGATTATCGATGGAGATTGCGTGGTATATAAAAATGAAAAGTATTACTGGAAATCAGGGCATTGGATTAATGCTCAGAGCAATCTTCAAATTTCGCTAGATGTAAGTCGAGAATTGGATATATTGTTTTCTCCTGTAAAAATATATCCTGAAAAAAATCATCCAAAAAATGCAGCACAGTCGAGAAAAGAATTTCTATATTGTCAAGGTGGAAGTCCCAGTCTTGGTAAACGACATCGTTAAAAAATTTAGCTGATTGATTATGGAAATATGCCTTTCTTAAATTTCCACGATAGAGTTCGTTGATTAAGGCACAACACTGTGCAAAGACATGATCGTTTTCACGTGGCGCGGCACAGAGCAATATAATGAGAGGATTCACGGAGGCGAGATCATGCTGAAATCCATGCTGAATATCAGGCGATTCATTCATGTGAACTGCACCGGGCTAGTGAAAGCGGGCCGGTAGCCGGAAGACTTGTTACCGTTGCGACTAATATTATACACAGAATCATCGCATATCGTGCGATATTAATGTCCCAAATTAGTAATAGTGTGGACCATGTTTAATGTAATCTTTTTCACCATCATATTTACAAGTATCTTGGTTCTGCATGACGCACGTGCCATCGGTGTGCGAAAAGGACAGATTCAGGGTCTGGGCGACATGGGGCCGTGGGGCTGGTTCTTTACTTGCCTGTTTTTTTGGATTGTCGGGTTTCCCTTTTACCTGTTCAAGCGACGTGAGTACATGCGTATAAATGGAATAAGCTTTCTGGATGAAAATCCATGGTGGGTGGAGCCTTTGTTCGGAACAAGAAAAATAGAAACAGAGGCAACCATTCTGAAGATTGTCGGTTTCATCTGGTGTGCGATTCAGAGTCTGATACTGCTTATGTATCTTAATGGGGTGTTTACATCCAAAGGCTTTTCACATGAATTATTTGATGCTAAAGTCTGGATCGGCTTTTTGTTTTTAATAACACCAGGAATTATTGCCCTTATATTCGCTGGAAAAATTCAAAAGATAATAAAAAACAGAAACCTTTAGCCGGGGAAGGAGAGAAGAATGATGGATAAAATCTTGAGAGGCACAATAACGGATGGTGAAACAGGTGAAACCAGCGACATAGAGCCATTATATTTGTATTTCAACCCGGCTGAGATCAGCGCGATTGTAAAGGTTCGATGGATGGAATCTTATTATGACAGAACCAAAGAGGTTCAGGGAGAATGCCTCGCTTTGGACTGGCAGGGGAATGTATACAAACTGAGCTTGTATTTTTCGCCGGAATCTCCCGATGAAGCAAAAAAAATCATTTCGGAGTTCGCCGTAGGCAAAATTATGGCTGTCGCTGGCAGCTATTGCGTAATGCCGAAAGAAGAATGTAAAATTAAGCTGTTTCAAATTGAATATAATCCTTTGCCGCCTGAATACTCGATTGAGGAAGTGGAAGAAGTTTTCCGCTTCAATAACGCCAGACGGATTCGCGAAGATGCCAGACATGGAGACGTATATGCGCAGGTCGAACTGGGAAATATGTATGCTGAAGGCGACGGGGTTGAGCAGGACTTTGCTGAAGCCGCAAAGTGGTATCGCAAAGCCGCTGACCAGGGAGACCGTCTTGCGCAGTATCTTATCGGCGGTCTGTATAAAGAGGGCAAAGGTGTTCCACAGGATGATGAAGAGGCCGTAAAGTGGTTCCGTAAAGCTGCTGATCAGGGACTGAGGGAGGCCAAGCTTGAACTTGAGAAGATGAAGGATAAATAAGATTGTATGCCGGAATCTACAGCACATAATGTTTAGGACAAATAAATTTGATGATCTCGACAAAGTCAAAAATCACCACTTTGGACTTTATATCAATTTTTGAAGAATCAAGGTTCGAATCCTTGTTCCCCAGCCAAGTAAAATCCATGCGCACTCAAAAAACCGTCCTGAAAACCAACCCGGGTGAACAGCCGGCCGCTTCCCTGGAGGAACGGGCTGTCCGGAGAATGACGCTCCGTCTGATCCCCTTCATGTTCGTGCTGTATATTGTCGCGTATCTGGACCGGGTCAACGTGGGATTTGCGGCCCTGCAGATGAACGCCGAGCTGCAGATCAGCCATGCCGCGTTCGGCTTCGGCAGCGGCATTTTCTTTATCGGATATTTTCTGTTTGAAATTCCCAGCAACCTGATTCTTTACAAAATCGGGGCCAGAATCTGGATTTCCAGGATCATGATCAGTTGGGGCGTCATCGCGTCGGCCATGATGCTGGTGTCCGGACCCAAAAGCTTCTATGTTCTCCGCTTCCTTCTGGGGTTTGCCGAAGCCGGCTTCTTCCCCGGCATGATCCTCTATCTGACCTACTGGTTTCCCCAGAAATATCTCGCGCGCAATGTCGCGTTCTTTATGACGGCCGTCGCGCTGGCCGGGGTGGTCGGCGGACCGGTTTCCGGCGCCCTTTTGGAAATGCACGGCCTCGGCGGGCTGTCCGGCTGGCAGTGGCTTTTCCTGCTCGAAGGTCTTCCGGCAGTTCTGCTGGGCGTTGCCGTGCTGTTTTATCTTCCCGACCGGCCGGAGAAATCGG
>Ga0209201_1002160_pt1 | contig 20033 bp, 18 predicted proteins | sample AD_UKC055_MetaG_FD_184411 | JGI IMG/M metagenome (GOLD analysis project Ga0209201, IMG submission 184411) | Active sludge microbial communities of municipal wastewater-treating anaerobic digesters from USA - AD_UKC055_MetaG (SPAdes) (version 2) | ecosystem: Engineered > Bioreactor > Anaerobic >...
TCTCGATGATCCGGAAGTTCGATCTGTCGCGGCGCGGATTCTCGAAGTACTGCCAGGCGGTCGATCACTGGATGGGATACCTGAAACCGGCGACAAGAACCTCAAGGTTCGATCCATTCGGGAGGTTGTTTGAATGAGGGCGTGGCTTACCTCTGTGTGTGTGTTGGCGCTCGTGCTGACGGGATGCGGCGGACCAGGGCCGATCGATGCGGGCAGCCTGATCGTGCTCAACGAGATCGACTGCCGCGGGACCGACTGGATCGAGATCGCCAATCGCGGTGACGCGGTCGTCGACATCGGCGGCTGGTATGTCACCGACGCGCTGGACAAATCCGATCATTTCTATCAGTTCCCTGCCGGAACCGCGATAGTGGCGGGTGGATGGCTGGTGGTCAAGACCGAGGGTGTCGGCCGTCCGGGCTTCACGTTCGGGATCAAGTGCGACGGCGAGTCCGCCTACCTGCTCGATTCGGATAAGACGTTGATCGATCAGGCCGATCTGGAGGGGGTGCCAGACGGATACACACTTGGAAGAAGCCCGGACAAGACGGGTGAATGGATGCACACGCTGCCGACCCAGGGCAGCGCGAACCTGGCGACACCGGACACGCCCGCGGGGATGTTCGATCCGAACAAGGTCGGTCTTTTCGAGATCACGCTGTCCCAGGACGCGATTACCGCGCTCAATGCCGATCCATACGAGTACGTCGCGGGTACCCTGGCGCTCACCGTTGATGGCCAGGCGCTGCCAGCCGAAACGGTCGGGGTCAGGCTCAAGAGCGGTTTCTCGTTCCAGCCGCTGTCCGGCAAGTCGTCGTTCAAACTCAGGGCCGACGGCTGGGCCGAAGACGATCGGGTTGCCGGTCTGATGAATTTCACGCTCAACAACATGGTCGACGACCGAACCATGATGCACGAGACTCTCGCGTACGCCATCTTCCGGGCCGCCGGGATACCTGCGCCCCGGACCGGTTACGCCGAAGTGAAGGTCAACGGCGAGTCCTACGGCCTGTATGTCGTGATCGAGACATACGACGAGCAGTTCACCAGTCAGAATTTCACCTCCACGCAACATCTTTACGAGGGTAGCGCGGATCTGTATGCCGGCCAGATAGCCCAGTTCGACATCGAGGATGGCGACGAACTGGACACGACCGACCTGGAGACCCTGATGACGAAGGTCGCGTCGCAGGGCACCGGATGGCTGGCAGGGGTTCAGGCGCTCGCGTACATGGAGGAGATCACCGCGATGTGGGCGATCGAACACTTCATCGGCCACTCGGACGGATACTCGCTGGCCGCGAACAACTACTTCCTTCACTGCGACGACAACGGTCTGTTCACGATGATGCCGTGGGGCACCGACAGGACCTTCATCGACGTTCCGGTTTTTGGACAGTGCACGTCGATTTTCTGCTCGAACTGCATGGACGTGACCGAGTGCAGGGCAATGTACGACAGCCATCTCGACGCGGTTCCGGCGCTGGTGTCGTCGACCGGTCTTGCCGCGATGATCGATTCGATCGCGGCGACGATTGCACCGCATGTCGCCTCTGATCCGCGGATGCCATACACGGCGGCCGAGCATGACGCGGCCGTGGCCACGCTCAAGACCTGGCTGGCCGATCGCCTGGCGCTGGTCGCCGAGTAGATTCCGTTTGCGGCCCAGTTCGGATAACCTCTGTCGTGAATCGCGGGGCCTGGCATGGACGACTTGAGCGATAACAGAGGACCGGGACTGCGCGCCTTCCTTATGGCGCTGGCCGCTGTCGCGGTCGTCGTGGCGGTTTTCTGCCTGCCGATCCTTATCGGTCACGGCACCATCTTCCACACCCATGGCGGGTGGCCTCCGTCCGACGAAACCTCGGTTCATCTTCCGCTTCACGTCGAGATCTCGCGGCAGGCGGCGCAGGGCAGGTTCGCCATCTACAATCAATGGCCGGCGTTCGGCCAGTCGCTCGCAGCCGATCCCGACGCGTTGCTTTTCGATCCGTTCATGCTGGTGTTTCGTGGCGCCGGTTCGCCTTCGGCCGTGCTCTCGGCGCGCGCGATAGTGTTCGCGTTTGCCGGCGCGATGGCGGTCTTCGGCTTTCTTGCCCTGTTCGGTGTCCCTTCCCCGGGCCTGATAACCGCGGCCGCGGTCTACGCGGCCCTTGTGCTGCGATACCCGCCCGCCGAGGAGGTCCTGGTTCACTACGCCGCGACAAGCTGGTCGGTCATCGGGCTGTTCCTGGCGGCCCTCGCCGTCAGGCGCCATCGGTGGTGGGCCGCGCCGCTTGCCGGGCTGGCCACGGGATTTTCCGCATTGGCCGGACATCCCCAGGCGGCAGTGTTTGGTTTCGCTCTGGGCCTGCTGTATTTTGTCGCCGAAACTGTGACCGGCGCGGGGCGGCAGCGCCTGCCCGTCGTGATCGCGGGAGTCGGATGGCTGGTCATCGGGCTTGCGGTCGCCGCCGTTCAGATCGCGCCCCTGCTGTCCGCCATCAGGGCGTCGGCGCACGTCTTTCCGGACGCGTCACACCCCGAGATGGACGAGGACCTTTTCGGTTACGCCTTGACCCTGCTCGGTCCCGGCATGGCGCTGCTGGCGCTGACCCCCTCAGGCGCAGGTGGCTGGAATCGGGGGTCTTCATCCTGACCATCCTGTTCTTCCTGACCATCCTGAACACCCCGATTGTGCGTCTCTGGCACGCGGTGATTCCGTTCTTCGACAACTTCAAGCTCAGCTCAAAATATTTCGTTTCGCCGTTTCCGATTCTGGCCTCAATCGGTATCGGACTGGCGATCGGAAATGTGAAGGATTTGCGTCTGCGCGAACGGCTGCCTTCGAAGTGGTTCGCGCGGATCGCGGTGGCGATCTGCGTGGTCGCCGGGCTGTGGGTTGTATGGGCGGCCCCGCTTGAGATCATGCACCGATTGCAGCAGCCCGCTGCAACGGTCGAGGCGCTTGACCAGGCCTGCGTCAACGACATCCGGGACTCGATGCCCCGGATGGGACGAATGGTCAGGTTCGGGACCGAGGCGTTGTATCCGTCCTTGTCGGTCAACGCGCGTCTGTTCGACGTGCAGACGTCGGCCAGTCATATTCCGGCGCGGTACGTGGACCTGATGACGGCGTTCACCCCGGAACATGCGGACACCGTGCGCGAGGATTCCCGCGTGATGGCGCTGACGGATCCGGCGGTGCTGAAACTGGCATTCTGGGACGTGGCCGGGGTGACGACGCTGGTGTCCGGCAGACCGATCGAAGTTCCCGGCTGGGAATTGCTTCTGGCCCGACCGGATTCGAAGTGCATGTACGAGCAGACTGGTTACTGGATTTACGGCAACACCGAAGCATTGACGCGCGCGTTCGTCACAGGTCCGGACGGCGTGATCGACGGGTTCGAGGCGGTCCATTCGGCGTCTACGCCGGTTCCCCGGGCGGTGACGGCGCAGATCACGCGCTACGAGCCGGATCGCGTCACCGTGCAGGTTCGCGGGCCTCATGAAGGACACCTGGTCATCTCGGACTCGTGGTCACCGGACTGGACCGCTTTCGTGGACGGGAAGCAGGTCGAGGTTGGCCGGGCCTGGCATATCTTCAGGATGGTCAAGGTTCCCGCAGGCGATCACGAGGTCGAGTTCAGGTATCGTCCGACAGCGCTTCGGGCGGGGCTGGCGTGTGGCGCGGGCGGAGTCCTTATCGCCATCGTCTGGTTCGTCACAGCAGTTTTCGCGCGGCCTTCAAGACGAAGGACAATTCGCGATCAAGGTTCATCAGCAACGACAGATTCTGACCGGCAAGATACCTGACCGGGAAGCCCGGGTCGGTCAGGAGGTCCAGATACAGGCGTCTCTGCCACGAAGCGACCATTTCATCGGATTCAGCGCTCAGGTTCAGGATCTGTTCATAGTGCTGGAAGCGTTCGTACGGGATGTCCCGCCCCGAAAGGTATCTTTCGTAGGCCTTTGAACCCGGATAGCAGGTGAAGTTTGCGACCTGGATCATCTCGGGACGCAGGCGGCGCAGCAAGGCCCTCGTCATCTGGAAGTCGGTGCGCGTCTCGCCAGGTGATCCGACCAGGAAGTACGCCACCCTCATGAGACCGGCCCGGCGAGCCTCGGCGAAAGCCCTTTCGGCTTCCGCCACTGTCGCGTTTTTATTAAGCTTTTCCAGGATCGCTGGTGAGCCGCTCTCCACGCCCATCGAGAAGGTCGAGCAGCCGGCGCGATGCATCAGCCGGAACATCTCGAAGTCGGTCGGTTTGACGCGGCCCTCGGCGGTCCAGCCCATCTTCACGCCGGACGAGAGGATGTGCTCGCACAGTTCCAGGACACGCTCCCGGGACGAATTGAACAGGTCATCGGTGAAGACGACGGTAGTGACGCCTCGGCGGGCGAGCCATTTCATCTCGTCGACAACGCTCTCCGGGCTGCGATTGCGAATCTGTGGCCCGAACGACGTGCGAAGCGTCTTTGAGCAGTAGATGCACTGAAACGGGCAGCCCCTGGATGCCTGGATGAAACCCCACCTTCGCCTGGCTGGAGTGCTCATCGGGTGCAGGTAGTGGTATACCGGAGCCAGAAAGAAGCGGTGGTCCGGCATTCCGAGCGAGTCGAGGTCGGCGGAAGGCGGTCGGACGCCGTGTGAAACGACCTTTCCAGATTTGAACGAGCATGTTCCGGAAACCCGCCAGTCGTGGTCGTCGGCGAGCGCGTCCAGCATATCCGCGACCGTCAGCTCGAATTCGCCGGAAGTCGTGCCGTCGAAAGGTGAACCTGGATACAGGAATGTGCCCGGAGAGTAGTCCGCGTGCTGGCCGACCGCCACGAGCAGGCATCCGGGAACCGCTTTCCGGATCCACGTCGCCAGTTCGAGCATGGCCGGCACCGCCGGGGTTATCCCCGAGATGAAGATCGCGCGGGGCCGATGAACGGCGGCGGCCGCGGATACCTGGCCAAGCTTGATCTGGCCGGTCTCGAGGTCGAAAACGACCGGCAGGAATCCACGCGAGGTCGAGAGCGCCGCGCAGTAACCGAGGTCCAGCGGGGCCTCGCAGTTCTCGGGATGGATGTGCGCGGTCGAGATCCACGGAGGCACGCGGACGAAGAATGCGAAAGGTCTGCCGTCGTCGACAACCCGCAGGTCAAGACCAACACCTTTCAGGATACTGTCGATCATCGTGGCCTTCGTCGCGCGCCCCTGACAAGCCCCTTCAGGCCTGGCCAGGTCCGCGCGGTCTCCTGCAACAGGTAACGCCCCATCGTCGGGTTCATCTCACCGACTATCATTCGCGCATATCTGAATGCGTACGTCGGGTTCCAGTAGATCCGGAACAGCATCGACCGTCTGGCGTTGACCAGGTCCTGCCTGCTGCTGGTCCACGGCAGCCTGATCCACGGCTGCTCGGCGCGTGGATCGGAAGTCCAGTCGCCTACAAGGGTTCCATCCGCCCTGGCCTGCTCGTACAACGCGGTGCCGCCGTACGGGGCCAGTATCTCGAGCGCGACCGTTGTCGGGGCCGCCGCCCGGATGAACCTGACGTTCGCGTCCATCGTCTCGGGAGTCTCGCCCGGGAACCCGACGATGAAGCTGGCATGACAGTACATACCGAGATCCATGACGGTCCTGATGGAGCGCATCGCCATTTCCGGGGTGATTCGCTTTCTCATCGCGGCCAGGATTCCCGGGTCCGCGGATTCGATTCCGATGCTGACCTGATAGACGCCGGCCCGGCGGGCCTCGCGCATGAGCGTTTCGTCCACGGCATCGGCGCGAGCCTTGATTCGGAACCGGATCGGCCAGCGTTGCGCGATCAGCGCCTTGAAGAACTGATGCGCCCTGTCAGGGTTGGCCGTGAAGTTGTCGTCCAGGATCTCGATCGTCTTCGTGCCGCGTTCGTACAGCGTCGAGATCTCGTCAAGGCAGTTGTCGATTGAACGGTATGCCTGCTTGAAGCGCCAGTTGTAGCAGAAGGTGCATCGGTGCGGGCAGCCGCGGCTGGTCACGATGCAGTCCAGGCGCCGGTCCGGGACCAGCAGGGTGTAGTACCGGTTGTTCGCATAGTTTTCGCTGACGCAGCCGCGGTCAGGGATCGGAATGCGATCCAGGTTGAGAATCCTGGCCGGGGTCGTGCCGTCAGCGGATTCTCCGGACGTCAGGACGCCCGGTATGCCGGTGGGCTGCCGTCCGGAGCGAAGCTCCTTCACATATGCCACCAGCGATTCCTCGGCCTCGCCGAGCAGGAAGTGGTCAATCTGAGGTATCCATCCGGCCAGGGCGCCCGGGTTGAATGTTGCTTCCGGTCCGCCGGCGAAGATCGGCAGGTCGGGAAATCTGTCGCGAATGGCCTTGATCAGCGCGGCAGTAGCAGGCAGCAGGCCCGCGAAGACCGGAACGCCAACCGCGAAAGGCGTCAGCCGTTCGAGCATCGCGATCACGCCCGAATCGTCCAGGTTCATGGCGTTGGCGTCTATGACGCGAACCGGCTCGTCGGCCTGTTTCATGGCGGCCGCAAGGTACATCAAGCCCACGGGTGGGAAGACCTTCTGCGCGACGTCGCCGGCGTAGTCCGGTCGCGGATTGATCAGGACTGTCGGTCTGGTGTCGGTCAAAATGCCACCTTCGCGGTTCAGCGGATACGCCCCATGTCGAGCCCACGCGCGCGTTTCTTCAGGAAGGGCTTCAGCACCGGGTTAGCGTGCAGCGTCATCGCGCCTTCCGGACAGGATTCGCGGCACGCCAGACACCCGTTGCACGCGTCGCCGATCAGTCGCCTGCGGGGGCCTTTGACAATGATACAGCCGACCGGACAGACCTCGACGCATTTGTTGCAGTCGGCGCACCGCGACGGGTCGTGAACCGGACGCACCAGATTCTTCCTGGCGAGGTAGTAGGCCAGGGTCAGTGCCGGCGTGGATTCGACCAGGTCGTTGCCGGGACGGACGAGCGGGAAGGGGCGGATGAAGTCGCCGACCACTTCGATGTTCGACGTTACGCCTGCCCGGGACGGCAGGATCTGTTCGGCCTTGCACAGCGGCACCGTGGCCGGGTCGAAACCGGCCAGGCCCGCGCACACCCGATCCACGTGGAAGATGTCGCGTCCGGCCACCACGCAGCCCATCCAGACCGGCGCCGGTTCAACGTTGCCGCCGCGTCCGCCAAGCGCCAGGACGCCGTCGACGATCGAACCGGCGATGTTGACGCCGGCGCGGGCCAGCGCGTCGGGAATCCCGGCGACCAGTTCCGCGAAACGGGCCCGATCCGGCGCGATCGTGTGAAGGTGTGGTTTTACGGCGCCTGGAAACGCGCCCATGAGGTTTTTCACCGACAGAGTGAGTCCCAGGAATGTGTGAGTCTTCATCTTAGGCACGTCGAGCACCGCGTCGGCGTCTAGCAGCGCGCGCGCCACCGGCACGACTGTTCCGGCGAATCGGCCCCCAAGGTCGATCATCGTGAACGGGCCCGCGTCGAAGTTGATCATCTTCCCGCCGGCCTCCTCAACCGCCCGGGCCATGCCGGAGGCCTCGAAAATCTCTTTCGTGAACCCCAGGATGCCGCTTGAGTCGCCAACCGTCACCGAACAGCCGTTTTCCACGAGAATGGCCGTCAGCGCGCCGACGAACGCCGGATGTGTCGCTTCGGGAGTTCCCGGTGGCGTCCCCTTCATCATGTTCGGTTTCAGCAGGACTCTTTTTCCGCGCAGGTCCTCGATCAGCCCGGCGAGCTCAAGGGCGCGTCGAATCGGGCCGCCGCACTTCTCGTAGTCGGGACAGACAATGGTCGAGACCATGGAAGGATTGTTCATTCCGGAAGACCCTTGCCGTCCCGGAAAGATGAGCTACTTCCGGGACTTTTCGTCAAAGTGGCCGAGATCGGCCAGCATCCTCAGAGCGGTTCGGGCGCTGCGCATCAGTTCCGGACCGCTCCGCATTCGTCGCAGTGCCCTGACTATGTACCACGGCCTGTAGTAGAAGGCGACATACGCCAGCTTGGTGAGGGATTCGACCATCTTTTCGTCGATTCTGGACCAGATGTTCGGAAGGCGTTCGAGATTGATCTCGCCAAGGATATGTCTGCGCCACGGGTCGTCGCCGACCACGTTCACAAGTTCCTGGTGAAGGCCGGAACCCGGTTTCGGGATCATGCGCGAGAATTGCGCGTAATCGAGTGGCAGATCCATCGCATATCTGATCGTCTGTGTCGCGCTGAGCACGGTTTCGCCCGGCACGCCGAGCATGAAGAACCCGAGCGGGCGAACCCCTTTCTTCTTCATCAATTCGAGAGCGCCCCTGACGCGGTCAACGTGAACGCGCTTACGCATCAGCTCCTGGGCTTTCTGATCCGGAGTCTCGATCCCCAGATACATCTGACGGCACCCGGATTTTACGGCGGCGTCCAGCATTTCGGGCCCGATGATGTCGACACGCGTGCGACAGGACCATTCGAGATCCAGTTTCATCTCGCTGATTCCGTTGCAGATCTCGAGCGCCCGTCGGTAGTCCGCGAAAAAGTCGGCGTCGAAGAAGTCGATCTCGTGGATGTCGAACCGCTGCACACAGTCGCGAACCTCTTCGAGGACGCGCTCGACACTGTTTTTGTACAGTGGAAGCGGGGCGATGGCGCAGAAGGTGCATTTGAACGGGCAGCCGGTCGAGGTCACCGCCACCGTGAAGTTGCTGCGCTGCGAGATGAACGAATGGTACATCGAGTTGTCTATCAGGTGCCGGGGCGGGGGTGGCATCTCGTCGTAGGGGTTGAAGGACGTGTCGATCGGGCCGATAACGGGGAGACCATCGTGACCGGGCGCCACGATCTCGGGCAGGCCGGCCGGATCACGTCCTTCTTCAAGCGCCTTGAGCAGGGCCGGCAGGCCACGCGTGGCAAAGTGAAGCACACAGTAGTCGATGGCCGGGTTCGCCAGTGTTTCTTCCGGATAAAGTCTGGGATTGATCCCGCCCGCGATCGTCGGAACACCGAATCTATCACGCAGGGCGGCCATCCATTCGACTGTGGAATGGAAGGCGTAAGTCGACAGGGTGAACGCCAGAGCGTCCGGACCGAAATCCTCGAGTCTGCGGATTACCTCGTCGAGGGTGAGGTCTCCTGTCTTGGCGTCGATCACGATCACTTCGTGGCCGGCATGTTCCGCGATACCGGCCGCGTACAGCAGACTCAGCGGCGGCAACCTTCCGAAGTCGTCGTCGACTACCCTCAGGTTTTCCTGGAAAGGCTGGTGATGATATGGCGCGTAGACGAAAGCGACCTTCAAAACACTGCCTCTTGTCCTTCCGGCGAGGAACAGGCCTTGCCCCCCGGTGTCCCGACAGCTATCTTACTGCAATGATGGGAATGTCTGTCAGGATTAGTCGGGGTAACGGTTGAATATCGCGGATATCGGCTTCGCGGCCGTCGCAAGGGCGGCACGCGCGTTGGCCTTCGGTGGCCCGGTGCCGTTGTTCGCCAGTCTTGAGTTGACCCTGAAGTGCAACGGTTCCTGCCTGTTCTGCGGTTCCCGCGACGCCGCGGGCGTTGCGGGGCGTGAATTGAGTACCGCCGAGTTCAACGCGATCATCGATGATCTGGCCGCTTCCGGTTGTGTCGCTGTCAGTCTCACCGGCGGCGAGCCGCTGCTTCGAACGGATGTCGAGGCGCTCGCATGCAGGGCGCGTGGTCACGGAATGGCTGTCGGTCTGAACACGAACGGACGCCTTCTTGAGCGGCGCCGCTCAATCCTGGCATATCTTTCCAGTATCACGGTCAGCCTGGACGGCGTCGAGGAGACGAACGATCGTATTCGCGGCCGTGGCGCTTACGCCGCCGCCGTTTCCGCCATCCGCACGGCCAGGCACGGCGGCGTTCCGGTGAACGTCACGACAGTTCTGTCCGAACCCGCGATCGCCGATCTCGACGCGTTCCTTCAGCTCGCCGGAGACCTGGATCTGGAGGTCATGTTCCAGCCTCAATACGGATCGATGTTGCGCAGCCACCGGGCCGTCGTGATGGACAGGCCTTCGCCGCAGGCGGTCGACGAAGCGTTCACGAAGATCGCGGCGAGTCGCGCCCGCGGATTGCGTGTCCGGAATTCCGACGCTGGAATGAGGCTGCTCTCGGACTCCTTCTCCGGCCGGCCGCTTTCCATCAGGTGTCCTGGCGGTCGGTTTTTCGTCAGAGTGGGCGCCGGCGGGTCGGTCGGGGTATGCGGGTTGGACAACGATCCGTGTGCCCGGACAGAGGCATGCGATACGGCCGGCTCCGGTCTGTCCATGCTGTCGAACCTCGACGCCAGGGACGGCATCAGGTACGCCATGAGGCGGATCGGCTGGCCTTTCGAGTGTGGCGGATGCCTGTCCGCGGCGCGCGCCGATCTTTGTGCGATGGCGGCTTTCAGGGACGCGCGGGGGAAGTGATGGTCAGAGATTTCGTGAGCGAAAGGCTTTGCAGAATTCCTCGACGCGACGTCACCGCCTTTGATTCCGTGATCGCCACGGTCGCGTCCTGGAACGGTATCGACGGTTCAGAGAGGCATCTGACAGCGGAATTTCGCAGACGTTTCGGCTATGCGGGCGCGTATTCGACCGGATCCGGACGCGATGGTCTTCGGGGCATCCTGCGCGCGGTCAAGGGGCGTGTCACGCCCAGGGCCTGGGTTCCGGCCTGGACGATCGCGGCCGTTGTGCGCATCTTTGAGGAGGAGGGCTTCGAGGTCAGGTTCGTGGACGTGGATCCTGCATCGCTGTGCCTGACCCCGGCGATCGTCGAGCGTCAGTGCGTCGAACCCGGTCTGCTGCTGGTGACGCACTACTTCGGGCTTCCAGCCGACATGAAAAGCATTTGCAGGCTGGCGGCCAGGAGCGGTCTGAAGATCATCGAAGATTGTGCTCACACCCCTTGTACGCCATGCTGCGGCAGACCTGTCGGGTCCTTCGGACTGGCCGGTTTTCTGTCCTTCGAGACCAGAAAACCGCTCAACGGCCTGGGCGGCGGGATGATCGTAACGAACAACGCGGCGACCGAGACCGCCCTGACAGCCGCGCATCCGGCCAGGTCGAACGGCCTTTCGCGTGACCTGATGAAACTGTTGATGACTTCATCAGAGTGGGCCGCGCTCAGGCGTCCAATCTTCTCGCTGGCCGCTCCGGCGTTGTACGCGCGGCACCCCGCCAGGGCCCTTGTCTCGCTTTATCGGCTTTTTCACGCGCGCGGGCGCTCCGGCGACACCGCTTTGTCCGACCTGCAGTCTGCCCTTGTGTTGTCTCAACTGGACGGCCTTGAAGCCGCGATAGACCACAAGCGCGGGCTTGCGTCGGTGTACGACCGAAAACTGCCAGCAGCCTTCAGCCGTCCGCTGGACCCGGCTCAGCGCCCACACGGTTACTACATGTATGTGACCACCCACCCGGAAGCGGAAAAGGTCGGTCGACGTCTGCGCGACATGGGGATCGACTGCGGAATCGGTCCCGAGGTGCTGCAGCGCTGCGACACGGACGGTTCATGTCCCGGCGCCGCCGAACTGGTCCGGACCGCTATCGAACTGCCGATGTACAACGCCCTGACCCCGGCCGACTGCGAACGGGTCTGCGCGGCCGCCGCCAGGGCACTTCGCTGATCATTCCGGGCAGTTGTGATTCCATCGACCGCCACATGTTGGTACCATTCGTAAAATTGCAATCCAATTCCCACATCTACCACGTAAAATTTCGATCCATTTTTTACGAGGAAGGCTATTTAAGGGCTCCACGAAAATCGGGCGCGGCATAAAAGGACAAATGGAGTACCCGTGTTATTGATGGTACTGAGGGGCGGCCGAGTCTATTCAGAAGCGGCAACGTTCCACGAAAAGATGACACGCACCGGCAGGTGATCCGAAAGCTGGTTGCCGTTTTCGTCGACGAACTCGTCGGGAATGCTCCATTCGAGCGGTTCGAGTTCCAGGCCAGGCGAGCTCCTGAACATGATCCTATCGATTCGTTCGTCCCCGCAGGAAATGGCGCGGCACGAGTCGGCCAGGCCGGTTTTTGAAAGGAATTCTTCAAGAGTTACAAGGTCTTCCGGACGAGTTGCCTTCAGGTTTGTGTCCCCGCCGACCAGAACCGCCACGCCATCCGATGCGTTTTCGATGTAATCGGCAAGCTGTTCCGCCTGCGCCTTTCTCGCGGCGATATCCTCGTTGGAACCGCTGGCATCCATGTGCAGGTTGTAGACATCCAGGAAGACGCCGGGCGCAAGCTCATGCCTGCCGACGGAGAAACCTTTGGTCGTCATGCAGTCGCCGCCACTGTTGATCAACCCGTTGCACTGTTCCCAGCTAACCCTGTTGACAGGTGTGAAGGGGATGGTCGAGAACCGGTTCAGACCGTCTCCGATCTTGTCCCAATCCGGCGTCTCCCACATGGGGGCCGACCTGTATGGATGGGCCGTTCCCGCTTCGAGATCGGCGTGGAACCAGAAATCTTCCTGAACCAGGACGAGCTGATAGCCATTCAGGAGAGGCGCGATCTTCGGCATGTTCACGACGGGGTTTTGATCCGAAAGCTCCATCGGAAGGCCAGCCACGTTGTAGATCAACATGTCGACCGTGCCTGATGGCGTTTGTGTCGTGTCGCATGCGACCGCCAGAACCATCGGGATCAGAATGATCGGGATTCCCAGGGGCATAAAAAGTCGTCGCTTTTTCATCGAGTGCTCCGTTCTCGTCGGAATTGTCTCAAAACCCGAAGGCATTTCCCAGCATCGGCAGTCGTTGAAGCGCGTTGTGCGCTTTGTAGGAACTTTCATCCACAAAACGCTTGCATGAGAACGGCAAGGCCTGGTGGCCGGGTGCCCAGGTGTTGTCAAAGTCTGGAGTCGGAACCCATGCCCGGGGTGCGCCACGAGCTGCTGGCATGGTCTGGCATGACCGGGACGGATCGGTGGATGGTTCCCGAAGCGGGGCTTTGGTGGGCCGGCGGCCGACATGAGCTTAAGAACGTCAGGAAATGGTGATGGCCGGCGGGTCTCGAGCGGCTCCTGGGCCAGGACGGGAGCCTTGTCGTCCCCCGGGCGTTTTTGCCCCGGGCCGGCGGATGCGGCAGGGCCTTGCGGTATCTGGAGCGATTCGCGAAGACCCCGTGGTAGCGGACCAGGTTTTCGTAGGGGGCTGGGAGTAAGGTAGGAATAAATCCAGCGTGATGTGTTTTGAAGCGTCGGGGCCGCGCGGCGCCGGAACAATCCGAAACAGTCGCGTCAGGACATATCAGGCCAGGATGTCCCGCAACCCGAACAGCAGGACGCCTTCGGTGGCGGCACGCCTTTGCAAGTCTTTTGTGAACCCGGCTCTGGACCACAACGCATAAGTCACGTTCCCGGGAACCCAGGAAAGATCGGACACGACGGCATCGCGACGGCCGACAAGACGGTCCAGCACGTCGGTGCCGACGGGATTGACGCTCCACTTGCATTCGCCCATCAGCAATGCGCCTGCGTCCGCCACCGCCACGACATCGACTTCTGCATCGGCCCGCCACCATGACCCCACCCGGTCGTACCTGGCCGGAAGCGCACCTGCCCTGTTCATATCCTCGACGTGCTGACGGCAGATATCTTCAAATGCGACCGACACATGCTGATCAAGATGCGGGGCGACCTTCGAATCCATGACCTGGATCGGATCACCGGCTTCCAGGGCGCTGCGGTTTGGCAGCACGAACCTGAACCAGAACCGGAAAAACGGGTCGCAGAGCCGATAGCGGCCGCGTCGCGTGCGTTCGGGGTTGCGCTCGGTGACGGGGGTCATGCGTTCCAGCACCCTCATTTCGCGCAGGGTGTCCATGTACCTTCCGGCCACGCTGCGATCGGCCAGACCAGCGGCCTGGGCGATTTCGTTCGGGGTGGTGCGCCCGAAGGCGACGGCATTGCAGACGGAGTAGTAAATATGCGGGTCCCGCAATTCTTCCATCAGCAGGAAGCGCGGTTCTGTATAAAGCGGGGCACCTTTCGACAGGATTTCGGCGAAGATGTTGTCACGGATGGATTTCCCGGGGCTGAAGCGTTCGAGATAGGCAGGGATCCCGCCCAGAATCCCGTATGCGGCGACCTGGTCATCCGGGGTCAGCCCTGGAAAGAACGCGGTCGCGCCACGAAAACGGAACGGCTGCAGCAGCCATTCGCCGGTCCGCCGACCGTACAGCGGGTTTTTGGCGCCCAGCACCTCGCGTTCCATGAACGACACGTAAGATCCACACAGCACGATGTGCAGACGCGAATCCTTCATTCCCGAATCCCACAACCGCTGCAGCACCGACGGCAGCGACGGATCCGATGCGCAGAGGTAACCGAATTCATCAAGAACCATGAACAGCGGCGCGTCCACGGCCCGCGTGGCGACAAAACGTAAGGCGGCTTCCCAGGATGGAAAAACAGTGTCTTCCAACCCGGGTTCGCCCAGAGCGGCCATCGCGACGCGCGAAAAGGCCGCAAGCTGATCCCCCCGCGATGCCTGATCCGCAACAAAAAACAGAGCACGCCTGTCTTTGGCAAAGTGGCGCAGCAACGATGTCTTGCCGGTCCGCCGACGCCCGTAAAGCACGATCATGGCCGCACGGTCGGGAAGCGCCTGCCCCGTCAGGAACTTCAACTCTTCGGTTCGATTGTAGAAAGCCATTTTGTGCCGCCTTTGTCTACTTACGATTAGTCTAATCCAGATTAGACAAAAATCAACTTTCGGTATTGGCCGGGGAATAATTTGCGGGTTACCAGGGCACCAGGTCCGGGTACTCCTCGTACACCACCTTCCGGACATTCCCGGGCTGGTTAGCAAGGGCGGCCTTGGTGTTTTCGCGAGCCGTCGAGATCTCGCTGTCGGCGAAGGGTGAGCGTCGGATTAAATCGACCATTCCCGGGGTCGAGCCATCCAAGAACGTGGCGGGTTATGGTCGTCGGCTCCTCCTCGCTCCGTCCCTGAAGGGATATTGCAACCACGGATTCGTTTTCCGCGTCGGCGTCCAGATTGGCTTCGGAACCAGGACCATCGCCACCGGACTTTGGGCATCCCGCGTGCGCCATAAACACGAGCAGTAACGCCGGCAGCATGGAAGTAAATCTGATTTCCGACATCGCCGTTCCCCCGTTAAGAATGACAGTACTATACGGCCAACATGTGCATCCAGTTGATCTGATCATGACCCCTTTTCAACTGACACGCTTGAAGAGTGAACGGACGCCAGGTTCGCGCCTATAACCCCACGCCCGGCACGCAGCCCCGGACATACTTTTCCTGGGCCACTGTCTGGATGGTGCCGGGGCGCGCGTGCCTGATGGTCAGGATTGCATCGTCGGGGGACATTCCGAATTCGATCAGCAGACGCGCCGCGAAAAGCCCGGTCCGTCCGAGCCCGCCCAGGCAGTGGACACAGATGCGGTCGCCGTCGCGCAGGGCCGCACGGACGATGGGGCCCTTTTCCTGCCACAGCCTTTCCCATCCGGCATCGGGCACATCCATATCCCTGATCGGAAGCTTCACAAGCGTCATCCGTCCCGCGATTGCGGACTCGATGTGATCGATGTGGACCATCCGGTATTCAAATTCCTCGATCAGGTTAACCAGCATGCTGGCGCCCCATTTGTGGATGACATCCAGGTCCAGGGCCAGGTCCCGGTCATGAACCCCGGTCATTCCCGTGTACTTTTTGCCCGGGCAGAGCGTCATGCCGATCAGTCCGTTCGTCCCGGGAACTGCCACAGAGTCGATGCGAAGCGGATTGTTGATGCTGTTCTTAACCATAATGTGGCCTTTAGCGATTCTGATTGATGCCCCGCACTATACCTGACCGGTCCGGCACGGGCAATCCCGTGGCGCGGGTTGCGACGAGCGTTTACGACTGATGTCCAGGTGCAGGCGTTGCCGAGGACCGCAAAGTCGTCCATGCAAGGTCCGTGATCATTGCCCAAAAAGCCACGTAATTGCAGATGATTTGTGCTGATTGTTGTTTCCTGAGGGCGCGTTTCGGGGTAAAGCGTATTCAACTGATTTCTCGGGCAGGGGGACAACCATGAAGCTTTTGAAGAAATCCGTTGTGATCGCGGCGTTGCTGACGGCGCCCGTTTTGTGGGCCTGCGGCGGGGAATAGGTCTGCGTGGACTGCGCGCCTGGCACCGGCCTGGTCAGCATCGAACTGGGGCTGACGTCCGTCGACATCATGAGGGTGGCGGCCCAAGTCAGCGGCGCGGAACTTGAAACCCCGCTGGCCCAGGATCTGACCATCAACGCAGGCCCGCCACGCACCGCCACCGGCAGTTTCGCGGACGTGCCCGCGGGAACCGGATACACGGTGACGCTTTCAGACTTCCCAGCCGTGGTCGGGCAGGCCGAAGACACGGTCGTCATTTTCCGGGGCGTAACCACTGTTGACGTGGAAGACGGCCTTGTCGCGACTGCCGAGCGTGTAGGAACTTTCATGCACAAAACGCCTGCATGAGGCGAGTATGGCCTGGTGGCCGGGTGCCGCAGGTGTGTCAAAGTCGGTAATCGGAATAAACCGTCAGTTCGGCCCGTCCTGATCGTCGGTCGGTCAAGAACGACGATCCGTGTCAAACCCCGACAGTCGATCGGCCGGCGTGATGGGACGCAGGGGGCGGCAGGGGTTGCCGGCGGCAATTACGCCGGGCGGGATGTTGCGGGTGACGACGCTGCCCGAACCGATGACGGCGTCGTCACCGATAGTCACGCCGCCGTTGATGACGACGCTGGCCGCAATCCAGACGTTGTTTCCGATGGTTACTGGCTTCGCGTATTCGAGGTCGTACAGCGTCCCGTCAGGTTTTGTCCGCATGATGCGCTGGTCGGCCAGCAGCGCGTGCATCGGCGGCACGATGGTGACGTTCGGACCGATCATGACGTCGTTTCCGATACGCACGGGGCCACAGTCCAGTACGACCAGGTTGTAATTGGAGTAAAAGTTACGGCCGATGAATGTATTGCGGTAGAAGTCGAAGCGAATGGGCGGCTCCATGAAAAACGGGCCGTCGTGACCGCCCAGCATCTCACGAAGGATCCCGGTGCGCCGTTCGTTGTCGTCCCACGCCGCCCCGTTATATTCGAAATTCGCCCTGCGCGCGCGATTGCGCCCGGCGACCACTTCCGGGTCCGACGTGTCGTACGGCATGCCGGCCACCATTTTTTCCATTTCTGTCATGAATCGTGTACCCCTGTTACCCGCCCTGGCCGCGATTGTATCTTTCATGCCGCAAAATTCCATTATGATCCCGAACGGGAATACTTCGGGTCGGGGAGTCGAGTTTCTCTCTGAAAGTTCCCGATAGGTATCATTTTTGTTGGCTCGGCCTGTACGTCGATACTACCGAAAATGCCGGGGGTGAAGGCTGATGAGGCGGCTTAACGTATACCTGAACCAGGATATCGTCGGGACGCTCGATCAGAACGATGACGGCCGGCTGGAATTCCGTTATGACCCGGCCTGGCTGGCCCGGGCGATCGATTCGGCCTTGGCGAGCAGGGCGCGTCCGATGGGCCCGACGCAGAAATGCCGTTTGACCGACAGCGGCCGGCGAATTCTGAAAACTTTGTGATTGCGTGTAGGAACTTCCATCCACAAAACGCCTGCATGAGAACGGTATGGCCTGGTGGCCAGCCCCGGTCCAGCAGGAAGCTTTCGATTTGCTCGATTTGTAGTCAGAAACCCAACACTGTATCTGGCGTATAACTGAAGTATTACGCGATGATAGCGCTCAAATCGCGGCGGAACTCCGGTCTAGGTCCTCTTCCTGTAACTGACGATGGCCCAGGCATAAAACACAACAGCGAACGCTGAAAGTGCCATCAGCGGCTTCAGCAGCGCAGTGGTGTCGCTGCCTTTCAGGTAAACGGCGCGCATGACGATGATGAAGTATTTCAGGGGAAGGAAGGCGCTGATGTTCTGGGCCCAGCCAGGCATGGACGCGACGGGGGTGTACAGGCCGCCCATAAGGATCATGGTCACGACGAAGAAGAACATCATGAACATGCCTTGCTGGATGGTGCGGGCGTAATTGGAAATTACCAGGCCAAGCCCTGAAATCGCCAGGATGAAGGCCGAAGCGAACAGGTAAATGGTGCCCAGGCTGCCGGCGGGCGTCATGCCGTAAAACAGCCAGGCCACGCCGAAACAGATGGTCAGCGCCACGAAACCGATCAGCCAGTATGGGATCAGCTTGGCCAGGATGAAGGTGAAGCGTCGCACCGGGGTGACGTTCATCTGCTCCATGGTGCCGCGTTCCTTTTCCTGGACGATGTTCAGGGCGGGCAGGAAGCCGCACACCATCGTCAGCATCATGACCATGATGGCCGGGATCATGAACACGCGGTAATCAAGGTTCGGGTTGAAGCGGTACTGCGGGACTATTTCGAACGCGGGCGTCACCAGGCGCGGCGCGGACGCCAGCCATTCGCCGCGGATTTCACCCGCGAAGTCGTTAACGATTCCGGAAAGATAGGCGCTGCCCAGGCCACCCCGCGTGCCGTTGACGGTGTTGGCGGCGACCATGACGGCGGTCTTCCGTTCGCGCACCAGGTCGCGCTCGAAGCCGGCCGGGATTTCAAGGATGATGTCCGCGCGGTCGCGTTCGATCGCGGTCAGGGTAAACCGCACCCGGTTTTCTTGGACACGAACTTGGGATAAAGATCCCAGGGGAGGAGGACAGGAAAGATGGGGAAGGACAGAGGGACCGAGCGAAGCGAGGGCCGGGGTAATGGTTCGGGGGTAACGGAAGAAGGGCGTAGCCCGACTGGAGTTACCCCCGGCGGAGGCGGGATTTCAGGACCGCTGGAGAGCGGTCAACGCTGGACGGTGGCGCGGAAGCGTGAAGTGGCGATACGGGTGATGCGCGGGGAATCGATTGAGATGCTGTCGCGGGAGCTTGGCGTCGAAAGCTATCGCATTCAGGAGTGGTACGAGCGTGCGATTTCGGGGCTTGACGCTGGACTGCGTGAACGAGGCGGGGACCCGCTGGAAGACCAGCTCAAGCGGGCACACGCACTGGTCGGTGAACTGACGATGATGAACGAGCTTTATCAGGAGCGGCTTCGGCGGATAGAACACCGCCCTTTCGACCCGAAGAGGTCGCGGAAATGACGCACGCGACCTCGGCGGGGACGAGTCTTGGATATGGCGTCCAGCGGGTCTGCAAGGCCTTTGATATAGCCCGGTCGTCTTACTACGACTGGCGGGTACGTAAGGCCATGGATTGTGCCCCTGGAGACTTGCATCAAGTCCCGGCGAAGCGCGGGCCGAAGACCGAATTGAGCGACGAGGAATTGCTGAAGCTGATAAGAGAAGACCTTGAATCGTCGCCTTTCAAAGGTGAGGGTCACAGGAAGGTCTGGGCGCGTCTGAAGGTGCTGCGGGGCATCCGCGTGGCCCCGAAGCGTGTTTTGCGGGTGATGAGGCAGAATTTCCTGCTGTCGCCTCACAGAGTGCCACAGGGCCTGCAAAATGAGCATAGCGGAAAAATCATGACCGATGCCCCGAACGTGATGTGGGGCACCGACGGCACAAAAGTCTTCACCCTCGAAGACGGCTACGTTTGGATATTCAGCGTCGTCGATCACTGGAATGCCGAGTGCCTTGGCTGGAATGTCTGCAAGATTGGCAACCGTTACCAGGCTGCCCAGCCGGTCGGCATGGCCATCCAGAAGGTCTTTGAAAGCGCTTGCAAAGATGTCGCCCGCGGCATCGCCCTCCGGATGGACCACGGCACCCAGTACCTGTCCGACCATTTCCTTAACCAGATCCGTTTCTGGGGCCTTGCGCCGTCCTTCTCATTTATTGAGCAGCCTCAGACCAACGGTGTCGCGGAACGCTTCAACAGGACACTGAAAGAACAAGCCATACATGGACGAATTTTCAAGAATCTCGAAGAGGTGCGCGATGCTGTCAGAGCCTTCGTTGAATTGTATAACGAGCACTGGCGTGTCGAAAAGATTGGCTTCCTTACACCGGCAGAGGCACGAAGAGCCTGGTCGAATCAGGAGGCCGCGTGACTACAAACTTGTGTCCGGGGAACCGGTTGCGGTACA
>Ga0209201_1002163_pt1 | contig 20016 bp, 18 predicted proteins | sample AD_UKC055_MetaG_FD_184411 | JGI IMG/M metagenome (GOLD analysis project Ga0209201, IMG submission 184411) | Active sludge microbial communities of municipal wastewater-treating anaerobic digesters from USA - AD_UKC055_MetaG (SPAdes) (version 2) | ecosystem: Engineered > Bioreactor > Anaerobic >...
ACGAACTGGTACCCGGGAAAGTCGCTTATGATCTTTATTATCTGCGGTAACATGGATCTGATCTCATCTTTCCTGCTGCCCGGGAGTATCGTAATAAGCGGTTTACTGCCGAGCTGAAGAATTTCAATTATTTTGTTCTTCTCCGGCATTGAGGTTATCTTTCTTTCAATCTCATCAACCAGTGGATTCCCTCTGTATTTGACAGGTATGTCATATTTTCTGTAAAATTCAGTTTCAAAAGGGAAGATTATGAACATCCTGTCGACCCATTTCTTCACTTTCACTACCCTCTTTTCGCGCCAGGCCCAAAACTTTGGGGATATATAATAAAACACCTTAATTCCGGACAGCTTTGCAAATTTTGCAATACGCATGTTAAATGCAGGATAATCTATAAGGATAAGCACATCGGGTTTATATTCCTCAACCTGTTTTTTGCAGAGCGAGATATTATGAAGTACCCTCCCGAGGTTTTTAAGAATTACCAGGAATCCCATGAATGCGGTATTCCTGTAATGCATCAGAAGTTTCGCACCGGCAGATTCCATCAGATCACCTCCCCAGCAGACGATTTCGGCATCCTTATCTTCTTCAATAAGTGATTTAATAAGATTAGAGCCGTGAAGATCTCCCGATGCCTCACCTGCCACTATGAAATACCTCATATCAGCAATTTATTACCGAAAACTATCACTGCCCATGCAATAGTAATACCAAGTACTCCCCTGGAAGCACGCAGCATATCAAAATGATTGAAAAGCAAAAATATCAGGACATTGGGAAATACGCAAAGGGTAATGATCTTACTTACAATGTCGGCAGCGATAATTTTACCGATCCACTCTTTTAACGATGGATCTCCCTTTGCAAAAAGGAACATTGTGATGGCGATCAGAAAAGGCAGTAACAAGCCTGATAACAGACCTGTTGAAAGTTTATCGAATTTTCCGGTAAAAGTCATTTCCCCAGTCTTTTCTTAAGAGTGTCCATATAGGGATGTGCCGTCATATCAACAGATACCGGAACCACTGAAACATAATTATTCTTCAGAGCCCATTCGTCGGTATCTTCAGCATCAGGCTCATGGTTATTGTAGAAGCCGGTAAGCCAGTAATAGGTCTTTCCCATCGGATCTTTCCGCTTTTCAAATTCCTCTTTCCAGTTGCCTTTTGATTGTCTGCAGATCATCAGGCCTTTTACTTCTTCTCTTTTAACTGCAGGGATATTTACATTAAGGCATATTCCGGGGGGAAGAGGTTCTGATGCCAGGTTATTCATAACCATCCGGATAAAATCCCTGCATACCGAGAAATCTGCAGCCGGAGAAAAGCTGTTAAGAGAAAATCCCACGGAGGTGATACCGTACAGGCAACCCTCCAGGGCTGCAGCCATTGTACCGGAATACAGTACACTTACCGATGCATTGGCTCCGTGGTTAATTCCTGAGACAACAAAATCAGGTTTCCGTTCCAGCAACTGGTTTACTGCAAGCTTCACGCTGTCAGTCGGTGTTCCGTTACAGGCATATATCCTGTGTTTGTCATTCTCTTCCAGCAGCTTAACCCTCAGGGGAGTTTTAACGGTAAGCGCCTGTGACATTCCCGACTGGCTTTCAAGGGTTGAGACAAGGATAACCTTACCAAATTCCTCCATTACTTCGAGGAGGGTTTTCAAACCCGCAGCATACAGACCATCATCATTTGTCAACAGAATGAGCTTGTCATCTTTTTCGATAACCATATTACAGACTTTGGCTGCAAAGATAAGGAAATCCTTTACTGATGGGTAAATATAATTTACCTGAGTGTAAAAATTAATACCAGATGCCAGCACCAGACTCAATCCTTGAGGCAGCGCACATATTGTCCTTTTTTCTTGCTATAACCGAATTTAGGAAGACCCGGATTTGAGTGGTCAAACTCCCGGTTCCATGCATAATTATCATCCACTGCCGTAGCAGTCCAGAGATAGCCCATTTTGTCAACCTGTAAGAATAATCCGTCTGCATACCGGCTACCACCCGGAAGAGCGGTAAAACCTGTTGCATTTCTTTTGGAAGGAAAGTCCTTATTACCTACTGCACCCGGATTATTTGATGGAAACCATCCCTGCGTTGATGCAAGAGATTTAGCCACTTTGCTTCCCTGCGTTGATCCATCATAGTTAAATCCACTGGCAATTAAGTAATTTTCCAATTCATTCCACTCCGGAACAGATGGCACATGCCAGCCCTGAGGGCATAGTTCTCCTGTGTTTACGGTATACCAGTTGTACAACGCTCCATAGACATCCTTGTAGCGTTTTTCCTCGTTGTTAAAATAGCAATAACCGGGCGAAATAAGCTGGCTCCATTGTGTATTATCAACTATGGACGGAATAGCCGTTCCGTTTCTATACTTTGTGGTTTTCAGGTTTTCAGCCATCCAGGTTTGTACAGCTTTATTCTCTTCAGATCCTTTTGCTGAACCAATCTGCACAACAGAATAATGATTGCCATCCCCATCGGTACAGGGAATAAAGTTGAATGAGATGGTTTTACCTTCAGTTGGTCTATCCGTTACAACCGTGCTGTAAATACCTGAAATCCCCTTAAACAAAAACCTGTCACCTGAATTGAACTGCATTGTTTTTTCTTCAGTTGTGCCTTTTGAATCGTATTGCTTTTTCTGAAGGGCTAATGTGTTTTCATAAATAATTTCCACTACTGTATTATTTGATCCGGAGCTTATTAATCTTCCACTGCAGGAATACCGGCCGGAAGTCACATTCGCAAAGTAAATGCCACCCTCAATCCCACGGATAACATAAACATGCCTGCCTCTGTCCAGAAAGTCATTCCTTTGTGAAATCTTCCTCCCGGAAATATCGTACATGGTTATGATTGTTTCACCAGGTTCGGGCAGGATGAACTGCATCTTAGCCTGATCTTTCATCGGATTTGGATAGAAACGAATAGTTCCTGTTTTATCCTCATTCATAGACTCAATGCCGGTAACAACACTCAGACGAAGCACTTCGCTTCCCTTCATTTTCAGTGTTGTACCCTGTATGAGGTTCTCGACTATGACAGAGTCGACTGTTGTGCTTGCTCCGGTACCAGTAAAACTTATGAGGTAGTCCTGGGCCCGGAGATTCAGTGTTGAAATAAGCGCCAGGATCAATATAGCGCACGTCCTTGATTTCAGAAAAGTAGTATTGATTTTCATTGACCCGTTTTATTAAGGTGACCGCTTTAAGATGAATTAGTTATGAAATTTACGAAAATTTTTATTACAAGTCAAGTCTTATTCCTCCCCTCCGGAGCATAAGGATCAGAATGCAAAGTGATACCCGAGGCTGAATCCAACCGGGATTGAAGGAGCTTTGAATTCAACACCCATATCCTTAAGTTCATCATAATCAGCCTTATATTCAGATGGCGTCAGTGGAATCACCAGTTCAATGTTAAAATAATCATTTTTCATGAAAGACCACAGCTCTGTTCCGATAATGAAAGTCGGCCCATAGTATACTTTTTTGAACTCAATCGATCCCGTAACCTTTATCACAGCATTGTACCCATACATTGCACCTGCAAAAGGGCATACCCTCTTCTGTGGAGATATCCTGACAAACCCACCACCGTTAATACCGGCACCTATTAAATTGTAACCAAGAGCTCCGAATAATGCAAATCTTTCCGTTGGTAAAAATGTGAACCTTCCGCCAAAACCACCGTAATCCCTCCCTATTCCTAACGCGACGTTCATTTTATATGAGGGGATCTTTGATGATTCTTCCTGTCCGTAAATGTTAAGGAATAAGGGAAGAAGTATTAATACTGAAATGATCTTTTTCATCTTTATTTGTTTTTAGAATTTCCATAACAATGCGACTTAATGCTTATATGGCTCTGCGTCGTTGTGCCGTCACTCCTTTACGCCCCTGCGCCTCTGTGCCTTTGCGCCATGTCCCCGGCAAAAGCACGAGTACACAAGGTACGATAGAGTAATTCAGAACATTACCCTGACCATTGCTCCGTTACCGGTCAGACCCACATGAAGATCAATCCTGTTAAGGCTACCTGTTTTACGCGAGGAGTTGTAAAGGTTAATGGATTTTCCGAGTTGCGAATTGGAAACCAGCATAAACGGAAGACTTGCAACAAAGCATCCGGCAGTAATCAGAAGATTTGCGGTACTCTTGTTTGAATAATCCGTGGAACCCGAGAGATCTCCATCATTTGTAGCCTGTGCAGCTTTAACAGAATTGACGAGTCCGAATCCGGCTGAAACAGTCCCGGCTCCAATGAGACCATAAGCTATATAACCCGTGATCCTGGCTGTCCTTAAAGGCTTTACTGCTGCCTGGTCTGATGCAAGAATGGTACCAAGCTGTTTTGCATCGATGGTTTTGCCATCCTGAATATAGCTCTTTCTCATACCTTTCTTTTCGATTTTGATCGGTCCTCCGACCTGTGCCGACATTCCCAGGGATATCATTATAAAGATAAACCCTGAAATAAATAACTTTTTCATAATTTAATAATTATTGATTAATACTTGTCCCCATTTCTCTTTTCAGGGGATTTCTATATTCTATATTCTGCAAATCATGATTCCTGACTAAATTATGTTAAAAAAATTTCAGAGTTTCTGGATTTAAGGTTTTCAGCGTTTCAGGCTTTGCCGGCCGAAGCTGATCACCGCTACGAAAGTGAAGGTGGTGCTATAAGATTATTGTTTGACCAGATCGCAGGAGCTGCCAATATGATCGATTGTAAATTTGACATGGCGGTAAAGAACAACAGTGTCGGAACTGTTATGATCCGGTGGCTTCCTGAGATGATGTGCCTTGATCAGTCGCGGGCTTTCGGATATCCTGAAGGAGCAGTCTTCAATAATACACTGGTCAGGAGGAAACGGAATCCGCAGAAGTTCATTTATGAAGTCGGGATCCCATATTCTCACCCCGAGGCTGCAAATATGAATATTATTTCAGAGAAGAGTCTTCCCGAACTTGCCGCCTTCTTTAAGAGGATTGTCGACCCGTCACTGCAGGCTGGGTTCTCTCCACCATGGATTTTCCTGCTAGACATAGCTTCCCTTGTATTTCAGCCAGCTGTTGAAGAAAAGGTCGTTCAGAACGTACTTACTGTCAATTGTTGTGATGAATTCTTTATCAGTAAGACTTTTGACAGCAAGGCTTACTGAACTCGCAGCTCCAAGGCCATACGATGAGATAAATTCACTTGAGGTTGGATTCTGTATCCCGTTGTTGAGGGCAATTGCGCGAAGTATCCTGAACTGAAGAGGTGTTAAAAGGTTTATATAACTGGCATATACTGCTTCATTTTCGGTTATAATCTTAATAAGCATCCTGTCTACAGCTTCCCGGTCGGTTTTTCCCTGTTCACTGAAAAGACGGTTACAGATGTACTGGACATAGAAAGTATGTGCTGAGGTAAGTTCAAGGAGGTAGTCGGTGGCAGATTCCTCTATCTTCAATCCGTTCCCGGTGAATTTTTCAAGTATAAAAGCTTTATAAACATCAAGTGGTATCTTCCCTATCTCCATTACCTGAGTGCTGTTATAGAATGGCCTGTCAGGAGTTGAGAATATACCAGTAAGAATATGTTTACGGCTTCCCGAGAAAATCATACTGACGTTAGTTGTATTCTGAATATGGGTTCTGAGAACCGCCTCGACATGCTTTTCGGGATAAGCGGCTATCTGCTGAAATTCATCTATGGCAAGAGCAAAATGACTTTTTTGTTCCTGCAGATAACGGAAGACAATTTCAAGGGAGGCTGCAGCTTCCCGTTCATTACTGACAGTAAAACCAACTGATGGTTCGCCGGATATAGGATCTATACTGATCTTTGGTCTGATCGAAGAGAGGCTTTTAACTATCTTCCTTAAAGCAGGTTCATTCTTAGCCAATGTTGTAAGAACTGATTTGCCGAAACACTCGGTAAACTCCCTGAGTGTACTTGTGGCAAGGATGTCGGTATAGACAGGAATAAAGTATTTCTGTTGCTTTGCTATATGAAAAACATGCTTTATAAGTCCTGTCTTTCCTATTCTTCTTGGAGAAAAGATGGTCAGGTGTCTTATATTACGTACTGCTTCTGTTACTGTTTCCGTTTCATTCTCCCTGTCACAGAAATAATCAGGAGAAATATACCCGCTTATCAGGAAGGGATTCTTTTTCATATTTTATGTTACATATTTTATGTAACGCAATATATGAAATAGTTTTTATGTATACAACTATTTTAGACAGGAACTTACTTTGTGTATCATGTTCCAGGTCTCAGATTCTGGTTCAATTTCGTTTTTCTCGTCTTCGGTCTCCGGATTATTTCTTCACCAATTCCACCCTCCTGTTTTGCGCTCTTCCTTCCTCAGTATTATTATCGGCTACGGATTTATCCTGGCCAAATCCCACAGGGCTGAGCCGGTCAGAAGCAATACCCTGTGCAACGATTGCAGAAACCACTGATTTTGCCCTTGCTTCAGAAAGGGTTTTGTTTGATGCAGGAGAACCTACATTATCGGTATGCCCTTCCACTCCGATTTTAAGAACAGGATTAGACTTCATCATCTGGACAATCTGGTCTATTATTGGTTTTGAATCGTCCCTGATGATCGATTTGCCGGTATCAAAGTTTATATACAGAGCAATATGACCGTCACGGTTCAGAGCTTCAAACATACTGCTTGCAGTTACATCCTGCTTCATTAATTCCTTTAAAATAATAGTCATATAATAATCGTCTCCGCCGAGGGTTGAAATTTCGACCCACAACTCATCGCTGCCTTTAACAGCTTTCCCGACAACTATATTTAAGCCATTGAATTCAGCACATTCAGCATCCTGAGGTGCCCCATTAAAAATAATTGTCCCACCCATACTTGTAATGGCATTGGAATAATTACGGGTTATTTGAATTACACTAGCTTTCCGGGCATCCTCTTTCAGATTGTAAACCCTTCTGAATTTTCTGCCTTCAACGGTTGTACAGTTCTTACCGTTCCAGAAATTATAACTGTCAAATTCAATATCCTGAGCCTCATAGATAGTATAATTAGGCATTCCCGAAAACCATTGAGTGTCCTTAAGTTGAGGTTCATCATCCTGACCATTCAACTGAACTGTAAAAGTTATTGACAAGGTCACCATAACAGTATCCATAATTTATTCTTCATAATTTCCTCCTATTAAATAATATGATTCGTAAATAATTATCTGTTGTATTTATAATTGAGCTGCACAAAACTTTGATAATAAATCTTTTTCTTAAGGCTGGTCATTTGGCTATTTATTTATACAGAATTGGATAAAGATTAATTATTTCGAATGATCAGATTGTTGTCACTTCATAAAACACCGGACAGAAAAACCCGGATCAGCACCATAAGTCCTATAAACTTTAGCGCCATCAGAATCTGTAAAAATTTCCATATAAAAGATATAGCCGGTATAAGTCGTGCTGGCCCACCAATAACCCCGTAATCCTAAATCCCAAAACTGACCTCCTCCCCTCCTTCCGCCGGCCCTCCCTGAAAATCCTGTTGAATTTGTTGTGTCGGAGCTCTGGGTTGTCCAGAAAATAGTTCCTGTTTCTTTAAGGGGACCACCGGCAGAGCCTCCACCACCAAGTCCATCTATAAGATTATTCCATGCTATTTCAGAAGGTATTGTCCAGCCAATCGGGCACAGACGGCCATAAAGTGCTGCCTGCTGGTTGTACAAAAGTCCATAATTTCCGGCATAGGCTGAATTATTGTTATAGTAGCAGTAAGCCTTATAATTACTCCAGATATCCTGATTATCGGCATGGTTTACAGCAGTTCCGTTATCAAATGTCATTGCAATGAGGTTCGAACCCATTGCTACTATATCACCCGATTTGTTCTCAGGATCAGGTTCGCCATTGGCTCCTTTGCCTGTTCCGATAATGACGACCGGGTAATGATTGCCATCTGCATCGGTACAGGCATGAAAGTTGAAGGTGACTGTTTTATCTGATGTGGGTACAATTGTCAGTACAGTACTGTAAATACCTGATATTCCTTTCATTTTTAATCTGTCACCGGTGAAATATTGCATCATCTTTTCAACTGCCTGTCCCTTTATACCTTCCGGCTTTGCCTTTATAGAAAGTGTGTGCTCATAAGCTATTTCAGGAATTCCTCCGGATGATCCCGAGTTTATTAACCTGCCGCTGCAGGAGTACCGGCCGGAAGTCACTTTCCCAAAGTAAATGCCTCCTTTAATACCCCGGATAATATAAACATGCCTGCCCCTTTCCAGGAAATCATTGCTTTGTGAAATTTTCCTTCCGGAAATATCATACAATGTTATCATTGTTTCTCCCCGTTCAGGCAGGATGAACTGCATTTTTGCCTGATCTTTCATAGGGTTGGGATAGAAACATACAGTACCGGATTCCTCTTCATTCATAGACTCAATACCGGTTACCACAGTCAGGCGGAGCGTTTCGCTTCCCTTCATTTTCATTGTTGTACCCTGCATCAGATTCTCAATTATGACTGAATCCACATCTGTACTTGCACCGGCGCCTGCATAGCTGATAAGGTAGTCCTGAGCCTGAAGGTTTGTCAGTGAGCTGATCAGCAGGATAAACAGAATACAAATTAAAGCTTTAAGAGTGGTAAATTTGCTTTTCATGAAAAGGTTTATTAAAACAATATACTAATATTCAATTAGTTATGAAATTTAGTAAATTTTCCGGTAAGAACAAAAAAATTTTAAGTTGCAGTCTAAGTAAAATTTCTATACGGAAAATTGATTATCACCGGCATCTGAAAAGATATCCTGCCAATCTGCCTCCCGGATGTAATTGTCCCGCCAATTCAAATGCCACAACAAAGCGTTTTCTATCTGTAATTTACAACACAACTACGTATTTTAATACGTAGTTTAATACGTAGTTCCGGCCACACACTTGCAGAAACATTATGGACCCATACAATGGTACGGTCCGTCTCTCCGGGACACCGGCTGAAACCTGCCCGAAGACCATGGTGTTTTTCAGATGCCATCCGGGGTCATAGTTTTATTTTAAGAATTACATTTGAGAAATATGATCTGACTCCTGATAATATATTTTCCTGATTTTTTCGGCAGGAGTAAGATTCTCAAACAAATTACAGCTTAAAAAGCAGAGGGTGATCAAAACATTTTCCAAAATTATTACTTTTGCGTTCTGTTAGGAAGTCAGAAGACCGAAGACGGAAGTCGGAAGAAAGATGAGCAACTGGACTCCTGACTTCGGACTTCGGTCTTCGGACTTCTGGCAAATAAATAAACCACGATGAAGATCTCATATAACTGGCTAAAGGATTACCTCGATATAGATATTGAACCCCGGAAATTATCAATTATCCTCACCGGTATCGGTCTGGAGGTTGAAGCCATGGAAGAATGGGAATCTGTTAAGGGTGGATTGAAAGGGGTTGTTATCGGAGAAGTACTTACATGCAAAAAACATCCTGATGCCGATAAGCTTACCGTCACAACCGTTAATATCGGCGCTTCCCAGCCATTGCAGATCATATGCGGGGCTCCAAATGTCGCTCCCGGACAGAAAGTTCCTGTTGCCACCATCGGAACCCGGGTTTTTAAAGGTGAGGAAAGTATCGAAATAAAAAGATCAAAAATAAGAGGTGAATTTTCAGAAGGAATGATCTGTGCCGAAGATGAACTGGGGCTTGGAACATTGCATGAAGGAATAATGGTGCTCGATGAAAATGCTGTACCGGGTACGCATGCATCAGAATATTTCAATATTGTAAAAGATACCGTTTTTGAGATCGGACTCACGCCCAACAGGATCGACAGCGGATGCCATTTCGGTGTTGCAAGGGACCTTGCAGCTTATCTGAACATCAATGAAGGACTTACAGTCAAAGCAAAACTTCCTTCACTCGATAATTTCAAACCTGATAATAATGACAATCCATATGAGGTGCTAATAGAGAACTCTACTGACTGCCCAAGGTATACCGGTATAACTATAAGCGGTGTCAGTATCGGTGAATCGCCTGAATGGCTCAAAAACAAATTGAGAGCAATAGGGCTCAATCCCATAAATAACGTTGTCGATATCACCAATTATGTACAGCATGAAATCGGACAACCGCTACATGCTTTCGATGCCGACAGGATCGACGGGAAAAAAGTGATCATCCGCAATCTTCCCGACAAATCGAAATTCATCACACTCGATGGGATTGAAAGAAGCCTATCTTCCAGAGATCTTATGATATGCAATGTAAGTGAAGGCATGTGCATCGCGGGTGTATTCGGAGGCATTAAATCGGGGGTTACTGCCACAACAAAAAACATCTTTCTTGAAAGTGCATATTTCAATCCTGTCACGATCAGGAAAACTGCCAGACGGCATTCCCTGAATACTGACGCTTCATTCAGGTTCGAACGTGGTGCTGATCCGGAAAGAACAGTATGGGCGCTAAAACGGGCCATTCTCCTGATGAGGGAAATAGCAGGAGGGAAAATATCATCGGATATTGTGGATATTTACCCGCGGGTAATAAAAAGAACACAAATAAGTATCACCTACCATAATATTGCCAGGCTCATCGGGAAGAAGATTGAGCCTGAGACGATCAAAAAGATAACGGGTTTACTTGATATGAAAATACTGAACGAGACCTCTGACGGGCTGGTTCTTGAGATCCCGTTATACAGGGTAGATGTACACCGCGAAGCTGATGTAATTGAAGAAATACTGAGGATTTACGGGTATAATAATATTGAAATAGACGAGCATGTAAATTCAACGCTTTACTTTGCCGAAAAACCCGACAGGGAAAGGTTACAGAATATTATTTCCGATATGCTAACTGCCAACGGTTATTCTGAAATTATGTGCAATTCCCTGAATCCGGCATCATTCTATGATCCGGAAGTATTTGACAGGGATCAGCTTGTAATGCTTGCAAATCCGCTCAGTTCAGATCTAAATGCTTTGAGGCAGTCTCTTCTATTCGGAGGTCTCAGTTCTGTAGCCTGGAATATAAACCGTCAGAATACTGATCTGAAATTATATGAATTCGGTAACTGTTATTTTTACAGGAAAACAGGCAAATCCGTGCCTGCGGTTGACGATTTCTCGGAAAGGAAGTCCCTCGACATCTTCATCTCGGGTAACAGAGGTAAGCAGCGCTGGAACTATAAGACCACTCCTACCGATTTCTTTAATATTAAAGCAGCCACAGAAATGGTACTGACCAGGCTGGGACTGCAGGCCGATGACCTTCAATCAGGTGAAAGTCAAAGGAAATATTTCTCCGAATCAATAAGCTACCTGTCAGATGACAGGTTAATTGCCGAAACCGGCAAGATCTCAAAGCATTTTCTGGATACGTTCGATATCGACCAGGATGTATATTATGCACACATTGAATGGGATCTGCTTATTAAAATAGTTAAGAACCATAGTGTTTCATACAGTGAACTTCCAAAGTATCCCTGGGTAAGAAGAGACCTCGCCCTGCTTCTCGATAAAGAGACAAAGTTCACACAGGTAAGGGAAATTGCATTCAGAACAGAAAAGAACATTCTTAAAGATATCGATCTTTTTGATGTATATGAAAGTGATTCACTTGGTTTTAACAAGAAATCATATGCAGTCAGCTTCATTCTGAGGGATGACTTAAGAACACTTAACGACAAAACAATTGAAAAGACAGTTAATAATCTGATCAATGCTTTTAAAAAAGAGCTAAATGCAAGTATAAGGTGATGGAAAAAATTTGTAACGACAGAATCGAACTTATTAAAGGCGACATTACTACTCTTGATGTCGATGTGATAGTAAATGCAGCTAACAACTCACTTCTGGGAGGCGGAGGTGTCGATAGAGCTATTCATAAGGCAGCCGGACCGGATCTTTATTCAGAGTGTCTGGAACTGGATGGATGCAAAACGGGAGAAGCAAAAATTACAAAAGGTTATAAACTGAAAGCCAGACATATAATTCACACTGTAGGTCCGGTATGGCATGGAGGGAAAAACAGCGAAACCGATCTCCTGGCTTCATGTTACCAGTCGAGCCTTAAGCTGGCAAAAAAGAACAACCTGAAAACGATCGCATTTCCCGGTATATCCACAGGGATGTACGGATTTCCCAAAGATCTGGCTGCATTGATCGCATATAACGAGTCAAAAAGATTTCTGAAGAATAATCCTGTTCCTGAGAAAGTAATCTTTGTAGCTTTCGACGATGAAAGCTATGAGATTTACCGGAAGCTTCTTAACCGATGAGCGGTCTCACGGGTTCAATAAAGAACTATCTTTCACTTGTCAGATTCAGTCATACTGTCTTTGCCATGCCATTTGCCCTGATCGGGTTTACACTGGCCATAACCCGGGGCAATGAAGAATTCAGTATAAAGCTTCTATTATTGATTATATTATGCATGATATTTGCCCGTAATGCTGCAATGGGATTCAACAGGATAGCCGATCAGCGTTACGATGCCCTCAATCCGAGGACCCGGAACAGGGAAATACCTTCAGGGAAGATCAGCATGAAAGCTGCAATTATATTTGTTGTTGTTAATTCGCTGTTATTCATTATCACCACAGGTTTTATCAACTGGCTGACTCTCGGACTTGCGCCTGTTGCACTGGCTGTCATTCTGGGATACAGCCTGACGAAACGTATAACCTCACTGTGTCATTTCATCCTGGGGCTTGGGCTCAGCCTTGCGCCTGTCGGAGCATATATTTCTGTAACGGGGCAGTTTGCCCTTCTTCCGGTAATATATTCACTTATTGTACTTACCTGGGTAAGCGGATTCGATATTATCTATTCCCTTATGGACGATTCATTTGACAGGGAAAACAACCTCTTTTCAATACCTGCTGCGGCAGGTTTACGCCGGGCAATACTGATATCAGTCATCATTCATATTATAACATTCCTGCTGGTCATTGTTGCAGGTATTCTGGGAAGTGGAGGAATCCTGTTCTGGACAGGTTCGGTTATCTTCATTTCACTTCTGATATACCAGCATCTCATTGTCAGACCTGATGACCTGAGCAGGGTCAACCTGGCTTTCGGAACTACAAATGGTATTGCAAGTATTCTGTTTGCAGTTTTTGTAATCTGTGACCTTATTTTTTTCTGATTTTTTTTCCTTTTAATAATCTAATTGGATTTTTTCATATACTTGTCAAATATTAACCCGGAAAGTAATTAGATATCCTATGGGTGACGTGATTGTTAAAGAGGTTATTACGAAAAAAGACCTCAGGCAGTTCATTTACCTTCCAGAAAAGGTACACAAAGATGACCCCAACTGGCTCCCTCCTTTATATATAGATGAATGGGAACTGTTTGACAAAAAGAAAAACAAATCATACCAGTATGCCGATACTGCTTTGTACCTCGCATTCCGGGGAAAGAAACCTGTGGGCAGGATTATGGGGATCATAAACAGGAGGTATAATGAGCTCCATAAGGAATATCACGGCAGGTTTTGTTTCATGGAATGCTATGAAGATCACGAAGTTTTTCATGCCCTTATTTCGAAAGTCGAAGAATGGGCCCGGCAGAACGGAATGGTCGGTCTTGTCGGTCCTCTGGGATTTTCCGATAAGGATCCCCAGGGATTCCAGATCGAAGGATTTGAATATCCGAAATTCATTGTTGCGGCAACCAATCTGCCATACATGCCGCAGTTTATGGAACGTGAGGGCTTCGAAAAAAAGGTTGATCTTGTAAACTATAAGGTAAAAATCCCTGAAAAACTGCCTGAAATTTACAGAAAAGTACTTTCGAGGGTTGCAAATAACAAAGAGTTTAAAATTCTCGAGTTTACATTAAAAAAGGAACTCAGGCCATATATTCTTCCTGCCCTGGACCTTATGAATGAATCGTTTCAGGAGATCTATGGTTTTGTTCCGCTTACTGACAGGGAAAAGAAAGAACTGGCCGACCGCTATATGATGATAATTGATCCCAGATTTGTTAAGCTGGTTGAGGCCAGGGGAGAAATTGTGGGATTTGCCGTGGGCATTCCTGATATGAGTCCCGGGATTCAGGCTGCAAGGGGGAGAATGTTCCCGTTCGGATTTCTGAAAGTACTGGGTGAGGCAAAAAGGACAAAGAATCTTCTGATGATGCTGGGTGGTGTCAGGAAATCCTTCAGGGGCCAGGGGATAGATGTCCTCATGGCAGTAAAGATCCTTGAATCGAGCATCAAATCACAAATAGAAACGATTGATGTTCACCTTGTTCTTGAGACCAACACCCGGATGCGTGCCGAATGTGAGCGGGTAGACGGCCGGATCCTTAAAAAATGGCGGATATATCAAAAGCCCCTTTAGAACCTGAAAATAAAAGAAAATCCAAGCAATTCCTTGAACTGTATCCGGGCAGTTTTCTTAATCTGATTATCATCTCCCATCACAGGCTTATTATCCTTGTCATAAGTCGGGGTTTTTGTATCATCATCGAAGATAAGATGTGTATTTAATCTTACATCGGTGAACCAGTTCAGTTTTGCAGTAACAATCATTTCCCAGTCAATATCTATGTTCTGAGGATTATTAATATAATTTGTAAAAAGCTGCAACCTGTTAGTTACCACCACAGTTGAATTGGGTTTGTAAACATTGCTTATCATAAAGCTGGCTCCGAATTCATTCTTCGATCTTCTGTCGGCTGCAATACCATATTTTGTCTGGTCGATAGATTTATCCGGCACATATGTACCTTTATATGATACAGGGGAGAAGTTTATTGAAGTGTTCTTATCCGGCTTATAATCCAGTCCTGCTCCCACTGTGAGTATTCCCGGGTTCATGAACCTTGATACCGCCACAGAATCGTTCGGATAGTTATATCCTTTTGCTATCTGGGTTTTAAAGAGCAGGATACCGCTGAAATCAAATTTCCCGAATGCTTTGTGATTTATCTTTGAATTTGTTTCAAGCAGATCGAGGTTTTTCCTTACACCTTTATCACCCGAGGCGATGAGACCGTATTTGATCCTGCCAAAATGATTTGAGGTAATATTGTATGGTTTGTTTGTATAATCAGCATACCCTGTTATATCGATTGATGTGGCAATATTACTTTCTCCCCCTTTCACCCAGTTTGTAAGGGAAGCCTGGTTAAGAGCAAAGGCTGCTTCAGAATGATATTTCCAGCGCTGGGGTTTGGTGATTATCCTCTTGACATCCAGAAGCTTTGACTTATCCACCTCCTGAACCTCAATCCTTGCAGCCGAGTTATACCCCTGTCTGACAGGTCTTGAAAAACTTATCCCGTTCTCAAGGTAAAGTCCTATTGTGTTCCGGCCCTGGGAACCGATCCAGACTGTAACAGAATCCTCAAGGTCGGTCCTCAGCCAGTATCTGTGCATCATACCGGAGCGTGAATTTAACCGGACAGGCGTAACAACATTGCCCAGTCCTGTAAAATATATTATACTGGAGTCACGGGCCAGTACATAACTCATCAGGGAAGAAATTGCAGCTTTTATTGAATCGCTCTGGAAAGGAGCATCATAATACGTGAAAGGGAATCCGGGTCTGTCGGAAGTCACCTCCTTTAGCGTGTCGGCGACTACATATACCACAGTGTCTTTCAGACTGACTGACGGAAGTGCCGGAGATACTTTCGCGGGCAATATCAGGTCAGAAATTCCTGTGGTATCAGCCGGGATTACAGCCAGTGCCGAATCTGACACTGCAAGTGTATCCACTGGTACCGGTGAAACAGGCGGAGTAATAACCGGTATTTTAAATTTCACCGTATCCCATATATAGAATTTATCCCATGCTACATCCAGGGAATCGAAAGGATATTTCTTTATAAAGATCTCTGCTGAGTCAAACGGGGGATTGGATGCTTTAAAAACAAGTTGTCTTATTGCAAGTCTCAGAGGATCATCAATATCTTTCCAGTATTTCGGAAGGGTTCTGTTCTGAAGGAATCTGACAGCATCATCAACCGACAGAGTAATTTCCGGCTTCTTTTTTTGTTCCTGGAACGTTACTCCGGTCTTCCTCAGGGAATCGATCGGTGCTAAACGGATAGTGTCTGACTCGATTTTATCCTGAGAATGTGCTGAAAAACTAAAAGTTGCAAAGATTAAAATAAAATAATACGTGAATTTACTGATATTCATTATGTCTTGTTTTCTTATTGTTTGATACTTTGAATATATCACAAAATATTTATAATTTTACCTTTCAATATCATTATCAGATGGATTTTTCTTATAACGTCAAATTACAGTTCCGGTATCTGCCTGATAGATTAGAACGGTAATCCGGGCGGTTATATTTTATAAGGGAATTCCTCATAATTATATAAAATCCAATAGCTGCGGCAAGGGATAAAAATTTACATCCCTACGGTTGAGTACCATTTTGTCCGGATTAGACGTAGTTATTATGAAGTTACCAACATTTGAGCCTTATAAAATAAAGATGACTGAGCCTGTTTATACAAGCTCGCGTGAGGAGAGGGAAAAATGGATCAGGGATGCTTCATTCAATGTATTCAATCTGAAATCAGAACAGGTAATAATTGATCTTCTGACCGATACCGGTACAGGAGCTATGAGTGACAGGCAATGGTCGGCTATGCTGACGGGAGATGAAAGCTTTGCAGGATCATCATCATATCAGAATCTTACTAAGGTTGTCACAGGGATGACAGGATTTCCGTGGGTTATTCCTGCACATCAGGGCCGGGCAGCAGAGAATATTTTATTTTCAACTCTTATAAAGGAAGGTGATATTGTTCCGGGGAACCTGCTTTTTGATACTCTTACAGGGCAAATTGAATTCAGAAAGGCTATTCCTGTCGACTGCACAATTAAGGAGGCCAACGACCTATACAGCTGGTTTCCTTTTAAAGGGAACCTTAATCTTGCCAAGCTGGATGATATTATAAGGAATAATCCGCTGGAAAAAATATCCTGTATAATAATTTCTATAACCAACAATTCAGCCGGGGGTCAGCCGGTCAGCATGGAGAATCTGCGCGGGGTCCGGGGTATTGCTGATAAATATGGTATAAAAGTATTCCTCGATGCGGCAAGATTTGCTGAAAATGCATTCTTCATCAAAAGCAGGGAAACAGGTTATGCCGAAAAAAGCATCAGGGAGATCGCCTTTGAAATGTTTTCATATGCCGACGGGATGATGATGAGTGCAAAAGAAGATGCCCTTGTCAATACCGGAGGATTCACTGCTTACCGCGATGAGGAGCTTTTCCGTAAAGCAAGCGGATTCAATATAATTTATGAAGGATTTACAACAGGCGGCGGTATGTCGGGAAGGGATATGAATGCCATGGCAACCGGATTAACCGAAGCGATTGATCCGGAATATCTTAAAGCCAGGATGAACCAGATTTCATTTCTGGGATCAAAACTTATGGAATATGGTATCCCCGTAATAGAGCCATTTGGAGGCCATGCTGTATATATCGATGCAGAAAGATTTCTGCCCATGGTGCCAAAGGAAGAGTTCCCGGCCCAGGTCCTTGTATGCGAAATTTATATTGAGGGCGGTGTAAGAGTCAGCGAAGTTGGAACACTGATGGCTAACAGGAACCCTGTGACCCGTGAAAACAGATATCCTTTGAATGAATTTGTCAGACTGGCAGTTCCACGAAGAGTATATTCCGATAACCATATGGCATACGTCGCCGCAGTTGTCAAGAATGTTTTCAACAGGAAAGGAAATATAAATAAAGGATACCGGATCAAAAAGGAAGAGCCTATACTTCGTCAGTTCACTCTTGAACTTGAAGCCATCTGATCAGAATTAATTACCTTTTTCGTATTTTTAGAAAATTAAATCAATCCTGCCGGTAATGATAAAATCCATGACAGGTTACGGAAAATCCGTAGCCGAAACCCCTCAGAAAAAAATAACTGTCGAGATAAAGTCACTGAACTCTAAACAGTTCGATCTGAATTCCCGGCTGCCCTGGCTTTATCGGGAAAAGGAATCAGAGATCAGAAACCTTGTAAGCCAGAGACTCGACAGGGGTAAAATTGACCTGAATATCTCCTTTGATTCAATGGAAGCTGAAATAATACCTTCAATAAATAAAGCTGTTGTAAAGAACTATTACAGCCAGATCAGAGAGATTGCAGGGGAGCTTGGGATTGAGTCCGACGGAGAAATCCTTTCAACAATACTTAAATTTCCCGATGCACTCAGGACAGAGAAACCCGAACTTCAGGAGGAGGAATGGAACATTGTAATTGAAAAACTTAATGAATCAATTGATCAGCTCGACAATTACAGGAGCGAAGAAGGTAAATCTATAGAATCGGATCTCAGATCATGTATTGAAAGGATAACCGGATTTCTTGGCGATATAAAGAACTTTGAAGGAGAAAGGATTGTAAGGATCAGGGAAAAGCTTAATTCTTCTCTTCTTGATAACCTGACAAGGGAGAATATCGATCAGAACAGGTTTGAACAGGAGCTTATATTCTATCTCGAAAAGCTCGATATAAATGAAGAAAAGGTAAGGTTAAAAAATCATTGTGACTATTTCATCGAGAAGATCGCTTCACTCCCGCCTAACGGAAAGATCCTTAATTTTATCACACAGGAGATAGGACGGGAAATAAATACAATAGGCTCAAAAGCCAATGATGCATCTATACAAAAACTTGTTGTAATGATGAAGGACGACCTTGAAAAAATTAAAGAGCAAACCCTTAATGTGCTATGAATGGGAAAATGGTCATAATATCAGCACCCTCGGGTGCAGGGAAATCGACAATTATAAAGTATCTGATGGAGCAGGATCTGCACCTCGAGTTTTCGGTTTCAGCCACGACAAGAGAACCCAGGGGTGATGAAAAACACGGAAAAGAGTATTATTTCATTCCGGTAACACTTTTCAAAAAGAGGATAAAAAATGGTGATTTTATTGAATGGCAGGAAGTTTATAAGAACCAGTATTACGGAACATTGAAAGAAGAGATCGAAAGAATACACAAGAAGGGGAATAATGTCCTTTTTGACGTCGATGCTCAGGGCGGAATAAACCTGAAAAAGATATTCTGTAACAATGCTGTTTCAATTTTCATAATGCCTCCATCGCAGCGTGAACTTGAAAAGAGGCTTCTGATAAGGGGCACAGACAATCCCGGGAAAATAAGGATGAGGGTTGAAAAAGCACAGGCTGAAATGAGGATGGCTGATCAGTTCGACCACATTGTAATAAACGATAATCTTGATCTGGCTGAGAAGGAAGTTTATGAAATAGTTAAGAGTTTTACAGAGAATTGAAATGAAAAAGACAGGCCTGTATTTTGGATCGTTCAATCCTGTTCATATCGGACATATAGCCATTGCAGGCTATATGACAGAATTCACTCCTATGGAAGAGGTATGGTTTGTTGTAAGTCCCCAGAATCCCCTCAAGCGGAAAGTATCTTTGCTTGATGATTACCAGAGGCTTCACATGGTCAATCTTGCCATAGATAAATATGACAGGATGAGAGCCTCAGAAATTGAATTCAGGCTTCCGGTACCATCATATACCATCGATACCCTTGCTCACCTTAATGAGAAATTTCCTTCTCATAATTTTTGTCTTGTAATGGGTGAAGACAATCTTTTCACCCTTCACAAGTGGAAGAATGCCGGAGAACTTGTAAAAAAGTGTCCGATCTATGTTTATCCGCGTCCCGGGGCCAGGAAACCCGCATCCGCCCTCCTCGATACAATTCTGTCAGAAGCATCGGTCCATTATGTGAAAGCTCCATATATGGATATCTCCGGAACCTTTATCCGCAACGGAATTAAAAAAGGCAGGAACATGTCATATTACCTTCCGGAACCGGTATGGCAATATATTACGGAGATGCATTTTTACGAAAAATAGCATAAAGCGGTAACCCCCCCGGCCGGGGAAGCAGGATTGTAAACATTTCAAAATCAGCAATCCCGGCCACGCTTCCTGAGCCCTGAGCCCTGAGCCCTGAGCCC
>Ga0209201_1002172_pt1 | contig 19945 bp, 11 predicted proteins | sample AD_UKC055_MetaG_FD_184411 | JGI IMG/M metagenome (GOLD analysis project Ga0209201, IMG submission 184411) | Active sludge microbial communities of municipal wastewater-treating anaerobic digesters from USA - AD_UKC055_MetaG (SPAdes) (version 2) | ecosystem: Engineered > Bioreactor > Anaerobic >...
CTTGCGCATAGCTTGCTCCTGGTGATTGGCCTTGAAACGGGACGAGTTCCGTTTCGCCCTATTTCTCGCCCCAGAGTACGATAGCCGGCGGCAGGTTCTTCCAGCACACGCGGGAATGTCCCACCTTCGAAAAGCGGCTCTCAAGCTTCTTCTTGAAGCGGCGGCCCGAGGGCAACAACACACTGCTCAGATACATATATGTGGCGAACTTTCCCCCCGGACGCAACGCGTCCACGGTCGCATCAAGCAGCCGGTCCTGCAACAATTCTTCGAACGCAGCCCACGGCAGGCCCGACACGATGCTGTCGCACTCGCTCTTTCCGTGTTCCTGCAGATACCTCAGCGTATTCTCGGCCGACCCCTCGATAATCTCGACGCCAGGAAGGCAGTTGCGGCACATCTTGACAAAATCCGGGTTGATCTCGAGAGCAAAGAACGTTGCATCTTGACGCAATCTCGTGCACAGGACCCGCGTTATCGTGCCCGTGCCAGCGCCGAATTCCACGACCACATTCGCGTCCGGCACGCCCGCCGCATTCGTCACTGCGTTCGCCAAGTGCTTTGAACTCGCAGCGAACGCCCCGACTTCTTTTGGGTGCGCAATGAATTGTCTGAAAAAGAACCAAGCAGTTCGCTTGTCGTTGCCGTTGTTCGAAGAACCCATGCAGCCTCAGTCTCTTTGGATAAAAACCCCTTAAGGACCCTTCCATCTTCATGATAACGCAGCCTTCCTGCCGCATCAAGGGGCTTCTCCGCGGCGTAACGGCATTGCCCACAAGGCGGCTTCCGTGCCATCTCGGAGGCCTCGCCAGAACACCGTCCGTGGGGCCTTTCGCTGCTCTTGGTTCCGTCAGTCCCTGCCCGCGGGGTTTTCTCCTTCCGGCGGGCATGGCGCCGTTGAGGCGTCCATCCCGATGCGATACAATACGCATAGACATGCCCTCCGGGGGACGTGCACCCGTTTATCCGCCCCATCTCCCGCGGCTACGAAGGAGGAATCATGAGTTTTCGCGCCGAGCGCATGAACCGTATTGACGCGAGCGGAATCCGCAAAGTGTTCGCCCTGGCGGCCAATCTCCAGAATCCCATCAACTTGAGCATCGGCCAGCCCGATTTTGATGTCGACGATGCCGTTAAGCATGAGGCCATCGCCGCCATTCAGGCCGGCTTGAACAAATACACGCAGACGTGGGGACTCGATGAACTGCGCGAGGAAGCCTCGGCCTACTATCAGCGCCGCTTCGGCACGCCCCTCGAGAATGTCATGATAACCTCGGGCGTCTCGGGCGGCCTGTTCCTGGCCCTGCTGGCTACTGTCGATCCGGGCGACGAGGTCATCCTTGGCGATCCCTACTTCGTCATGTACAAGCAACTCGTGAACCTGCTGGGGGGCGTGTGTGTTCCCATCAGCACTTACCCCGACTTCAAGCTGAAAGCCGCCGATGTCGAGGAAGCCATCACGGACAAGACCAAGCTCCTCATCGTCAATTCGCCCTGTAACCCTACGGGCGTCACGCTCAACAAGGTGGAACTCAAGAAACTGGCCGATGTGGCCGCAGAATACGGCATTCTGACCATTTCAGACGAGATCTACGAGCAGTTCTTCTATGAAGATACCCCTGCGTCCATGGCAGGCATGTGCGAGAATCTCCTTGTGCTGAACGGTTTCTCGAAGATGGCCGCCATGACCGGCTGGCGCGTGGGATTTGCGGCCGGGCCCGCTGACATTATTCAGGAGATGAACACTCTGCAGCAATACACCTTCGTCTGCGCGCCATCGTTTGCCCAGAAGGCCGCAGTAACGGCGCTGCGCACCGATCCCGCCGAGAAGATCGCGGCATACAAACGCAAGCGTGACATGATTTACCAGGGTCTGGCCAAACAGTTCAACGTCGTCAAGCCGGAAGGCGCATTCTATATCTTCCCCGAAGCCCCCGGGGGCGATGGCGACGCGTTCGTGGCCAAGGCCATCAAAAACAACATTCTCGTCATTCCTGGAAGCGTGTTCAGCGAGCGGAAAACCAATTTCCGCCTCAGTTTCGCTGCCGACGACGCCACCATCGAGCGCGGCGTCGAAGCGTTGAACAAACTGGCCGCGGAGATGGGTTGAAAACCCGCTCCGGTGTCCTGTCCGTCAGATGCGGGCACACCAAAGGCATGGCTGCGGCAACCGTGGGCGGCTATGTGATTCCTGTGCGTGCCCTGAAAAACCCCAAACGTCGGTGCCGCAACGCGTTGTACGCGCTATTCAGGTTCATCGATATGGACGCCATGCTTCAAGATGTGCTCGGCAAAGCTTCCGCGTTGGGGGTGGCGACGGGCTGTGTCCGGGAAGATGTGAGCTTCGACATTCAGGCCGGCTTCCTGTTGGACCTGCGTCATCGCACGGGCACGACGTTGGAGATCCCAGTTATCGATCCCATCCATGAAAGCAGCCACGTCGATATCGCTCCATTGATCCGCTGAGCCGGATACACGCGAGCCAAACACATACACGGCGCGGACCGTTCCGAAACGTGCCAGTGTTTGCCGCGCCGCCAGCGCCCGCTGTTTCACGTCAGCATCGAGAGGAGCCATTGTTTCCAAAGCTGGCAGATTCCCAGATCGACAGCGGATGCCAATTGCCACGCCCTGAATCAGGGCTCAGGGAGGCGGCGATCTGCGTTGCGGGAGTTCTGCATCCTGAAGTGGCGTAATACGGCGGCTTTTGAAACGTGACTACGAAGCCCTCCTCAATGGACTCGATCGCGGCGGTGAGCACTTTTTGCGCGGCTAGACCTTCAGCGCCCGGGGCCTCGATTTCGTCGGGACTGCGCCAAGCCCTGTATGTCCCGTACGACAATGAACTTCGAACTCGATCGTCTCTCGCAATGGAGGTTCCAAAGAGAGCAAAGTCTTTTCTGGGGCATCCCAGATTCTCACCGCTTCGCCAGGAATATCCGTTTGGCCCCGTTTATCCAGGTCCGGTTGCTGGATTTTTCCTTTGAGATTGGTGTCCGGGCGGGGATCTATAGGTAAAATGGTCTTCAAACTTGCAGAGGGCTACGCCCAATGGGTCATTCTGACAGAATCGCCCTCGATCGATGGGCTGCTCACAGGGACGCCGAGGCGTTTCGCGAAATCGTTACGAGACATTCCGCCATGGTACTCTCCACGTGCTGGCGGATTCTTGGTAACGGCACTGAGGCTGAGGACGTCACCCAGGAGTGTTTCGAGGCTCTTGCTCAGTCAGACAATGTGACTGGCAGTAACGTCGGACCATGGCTCCATCGTGTCGCGACCAATATTTCCATCAAACGCATTCGTTCTGACAGTCGACGTAAAGAGCGCGAGAAACGATTCGCTTCTCAGCGCAGCGCGCATACCGAGCTCGAGTGGCAGGACATCTACCAATATGTGGACGAGGCACTGGCGGAACTGCCTGACAAGTACCGCATTCCGATCGTTGCGCATTTTCTTCAGAATGAGAGCCAGTCTGATATTGCGAAGGGTCTGAATGTCTCGCCACAAACCGTATCGCATCGGATAAAGCGCGCCGTATATCTGCTGGGAAAGGCCCTGCGTCGGCGCGGCATCCGCGTGGCCGCCGTTGCCCTCGCCTCCATGCTTGCGGCAAACCTCGCCGAGGCCTCTCCAGTGCCCTCATCTCTCGCGGCCTCACTCGGGAAGCTTGCGTTGGCACACAGTACAAAAGCGACAGGGGTCCAAGCAGCAGCAGACCTCGTCAATACGATTGGAGGAACGATCCTCGTGAAAAAGATCGCCGTTGCCGTCATTGTAATTCTGGCCCCAGTGGTTTTCTGGATTGCCACACACGAAGGATCTGAGAAACCGGACATTTCGATACCGACCGTCAGTACGAAAACGGAGGAAGCGCCTAGCGTACCCCGCTCCGCTCCTTCAGCTCCCGACAGAGTAATGATAATTCCTGAGCCCAAGGGCGGCACCGTCAGCGGTCGTGTGTATGATGCCAAAACTGAGCGCGGCATTGCCGGCGTTGTCATACGAGCAACCGCATCGGGGCCAAACGGAACGCGCGTGCTGAGCGAGCCAACAGACTCTTCCGGCTCATATCGGATATCTAGCCTCCTTGGAAGCGGTTACCAGATTGCATGCAGCGATACGCCAGCGGGTTATCGAGAACCCGCCTTTTCCGAAGGAATCTCCGTTTCGCTTGAGCCGGGGCAAGAGGTCAACGCCGTCGACTTTCCACTCGAGAGAGAAGTGCCTCTAAGCGGGATTGTGCTCGATTCACAACGTAATGCGGTACCCATGGCGACGGTTATGCTGCACGGTGGCACCAATCGCCCTGTTGCTGCCTCGGTTGAATCCGGCCGTGACGGAACGTTTTGTTTCCATAACCTCGGGCCGACGGAAGGTCTGAGTCTGCAGGCAAAGACCGAGAGCGGCCTGGTTTCGCCGCACAAGCTCTTTTCCTTGCCAGAAGACGGGCTTCGGAATGTTGAACTCATTGTTGACGCCGCCTCGGTGGTCAGCGGCGCCGTCTTTGACAGCAAGGGTGCACCCGTCCCCAATATTGAGATTATTGCATCTCCAAATGGCAACAAGCGGGTCTATGGCATTCACACAACATCCGATGAACTCGGGACCTATTCTCTCGATGGACTCGCCGCGGGGGTTTACGTGCTCAATCTGCCTGAATGGCCCCACAGTGAACATGGCGAGGGGGTGAGTAATGCCCGTTTTGAGCTCGCAGCGAATGAGGAGATTTCAAACCTGGACTTGCTGTACGAGCGGGGGACACTTTCTATCACGGGTCGCGTTGCATACGCAGATGGACGCCCCATAGCCGACGCAAAAGTGTTGTGCGGCAATTCGCGTGGCAGTGACAATGAAGTTGTCACAGATGCTGATGGTTGTTATGTGCTTTCAGGACTTGAAGATGGCATCTACGGGGTGTTTGTGCACAAGTATACCCGATCCAAGGGCATTGAATTCGACCTTTCTCGACAGTTCGTTCGGGCGGGGAGTAAAGGCGTCGACTTCGTTGTCAAAGAGCGCATCCTGGGCGTTCAGGTGGTTGATGCCCAAACTTCAAAGCCCCTCGGCGAGTTTGAGTACGCGTTCGTAAACAGTCGGGAAAGCATGCTGGATGCCAGTCTCTCCAACAGGTTCCAGCAGGTCATCGATACCGACGGTTGCTTCGAACTTACCCTGCCGCTTCCGAAGAGGTATTTACTTGCAGTTCGTGCTGTGGGCTATTCGACCGCTCTGCTGCCTGTAGTCCCGAATGATGGTCAGTCAAGGCAGGATGTCGTCGTGCGGCTGGCGCGGGGATATGACCTGCACGGGATTGTGAGAAATGAAGACGGAGAGCGTATCGGAGGGGCTGGTGTATTCTATGGAGAGCCCAATGCCAACTTTGGGCCGGCGGCCAGGACGGCTCCGGATGGCACGTTTACGTTGCAGTCTTTTCCGGATAGCGCCCAGTCAATCTCTGTCCAGCACCCTTCTTATGCCACGAGACTCGTGGGAATACCCCCCAAGATGGATTTATCTAACCCCTTGATAATCACACTTGAGCATGGCGGCGCGATTCAAGGCGGCGTGGCGCTCCCTGAAAGTATCGAACGCGAGAGTTGCAGAGTATTCGTCAGATATCCTCAGTTCAATGCTCCTCTCCGGTATGCCGACATCACGACTGACGGTTCATTCAGTTTCTCCCAGCTTCCATCTGGCGAAGCGTCCGTCCATCTCCAGATCAGAGTCAGCAGTTGGTATCCATGTACTCGTGGCCCGAGACAGATTGTCGATGTCAGAAACAATGAGACCAGCGTGATTCATTTTGATGTGCCTGAGGCGGACGCTGTGCTCGAGGGTAATCTCTTGTTCCATGATTGGGCCCAGATAGAATATGCTCGTACTACGCTAAGCGTCGTGTCGCCGTCCGGCGAGGAAGAAGTCTGTGCTGTAGCTGGAAACGATGGATTCTACCGTATGGAGGATATACCGGCAGGCGATGGAGTTCTGAGAATACTGTTGGTAAGAACAGGTACGGGAGAACACGTTGAAGCTTCCTTGCCCATTGAACTCAGCGCTGGCATGTTCCTGCATCAGGACATCGACGTGACGGATATGTTGCGATAAGGCCGCTGTTGATGCTGACCCGATTGTTTGAACGTGGCGGGGGCGGATTCTATCCCGTGCCCTCCTGAATTCAAGCCCGGCAGAGAATGGCGGCTCGCAATAAAACGGTCACTCGACCTTCACGACGGTGCCCTGTTCGATGGACTCGATTGCGGCGGCGAGCACCTTCTGCGCGGCTAAACCTTCGGCGCCCGCGCCTTCGATATCCTCCGGACGGTCGCCCGCTTGAACCTGCTCCACGAAGCGCCTGATCCGGTTCATAAAGGTGTCTTCGAAGCGCTTCTCAGGAATCCCCCCAAAGGCCGTATTCGTAATGACCGTCTTCTCGATGCTGCCCGCAGGATAAAAGGTGAGCTGCGAGAACATGTCCTCCAGAACGAACCGTCCGCCGGTGCCGGCCACTTCGCAACGCTCCATGGGGTGGCCTCGCTCGATGTCGTAGCTGCCCGTGAGCCCTCCCACCGCGCCATTCACGAATTTCATGTTGAAGTGCGCGGTGGTCCAGATGGTGCGGCCGGGAGCTTTTGCGGCGAAACACTGCACGGCCTCGATGTCGCCGCAGAAGTGACGCATGACGTCAACCGTGTGAGGGTGCAAAGCCTTCAGCTGAAACCATGGCGAACTCTCCGCCGGATTCTTGATCCACATGGCCATGTTCACGAAGAGCAGGTGACCCACCTTGCCGCTATCGACCCATTCTTTGGCGATCCGGGTCAGCATGGTGAAGCGATGGTTCAGGTTGATGCCGTAACATAAATTCTTCCTGCGCGCCAAGGCGACCATCTCCTCCGCCTGAGCGATCTCGTTCGAGATCGGCTTCTCGCCGAGCACGTGGCATCCCGCCTCGAGAGCCTGCATGGTAGGCTCATAATGGTCGCTGCCGTATTCGTACCCCCCAGTGGTTATGGCACAGACATCGGGCTTAACCTTCCCGAGCATTTCTTCCGCATCGTAATACGCCGGTGCGCCCGTCCGCGCCGAGGCGGAATCCGCCCGTTCGGCAATTCGGTCGCATACGCCCACTACTTCGCACCCGGCAATGGCGCGATAGCAGTCCGCGTGGCGGTTTCCAATAGGACCCATTCCGATGATGGCGACGCGCAACACTGAAAACCCCCTTCTCGACAGGCCGTAACGGAGGCACGAACTACGGCACATCTCCCCGTTCAGGACGGTCTGCACGCTATTCTATCCCCCGATCCTCCCTGAATCCACCCGGAACAGTTGCCAAGCTTTGCGAAGGCCGTTGCGTGCCCGCCACGGACCCCAAAATGCTTGACCCCATTCGGCGTGGTGGCGCACACTTCGCTCTGGAGGGGTGATGACGATGATTTTGATGGTGATGGTGACGCTCATGGCGATTGGCCAGGCGGAGGACTGTATCTACAAAGATGGGTTTGAGTCTGACCTACAGCCTCCCTGGCGTGTGGTTGACGGCGTTCCGGCCGTGGTAGCCGCACCGGATGGGCAAGCATTGGAACTGACGCCCAACAGCCGGATACTGCTTGATTTGAAGGAACCCGTTCAGGATTTCGCGTTCGAAGCCAAGGTTCGGTTTGTCGAAACCAGGCCGTGGGTCGAGGCGCCGGTCTTGATTCGCGCGGATACGAACGGCGCAAATGCCGTGCAGTTGTACCTGGAGCAGCTCGAGAATCAGGTGCTCGCGGTGCGGTACGGGCCTCAAACGGTTCGGCTGGCGGCTCAAACAGCGCCGGTGCCGCTCGAGGTTGGCCCTTGGTACACGTTGAAGGTCGTGGCGCGCGGTCAGCGGCTCGGCGTCTGGGTGAACGGATTGCCCGCGCTGGCCGCAATCGACCGCGAGCCCCGGGCTGGCGTCATTGGCCTGCGCGTGGGTGACGCGCGGACGCAATACGACGACGTAGTGCTCCGGCGGGCCAGCGATGACGAGTCCGCGGCGCTGCTTGCGTTGGACTATCCCGAAACCCCCGATGCAATCGTGCAAACCTTGCGCTTTGTGCGTAAGGATGGCAAACAAGGCGTTCTCGAGTATCCGGACACGGCCAAGCCCTTGGTTCCAGTGACATGCACGCTTCGAGATGCCGGAGAAGGTTCGTATGAGGTCGCGGATCTCACTCGTCCGGCTCGCAAGACGCCCTTCACGGCAAACGGTGAGGCCCAGTTCCGTATCGTGGGCGTGCAAGGCGTCCGCACGTTCGGATTATTGCGCGGCGGCGAGTCCGTGGGCACGTTCTCTGTCCAGTTTACGACGGCCACCGACTGGCAGGCGGACCGGTTCTCGGAGTTGTTCAAGACGTTGTGCTCACAGGTTCGCGGCGACCGGAGTTACTGGAAACGCGACGGCCGTATGATTGCGGCAAATCCCACATGGGTGCGCGACCATATCCACGAGATGAAAGGCTACCAGTTCTGGGAAAGGGACCTCACTTCCTACGTGGACGAGTTGATCGCGCTGCAACATCCGGAAGGATTCTATTACGAGATCATCGGCCCCGCCGCGCACGACCACCAGGATTTCGTGCAGCCCAAGTATTTCCTGCGTGAAGACGACAAGGATCTCTGCTGGATTCGTCTGGAGATGGAGGCCGACATCGAGTATCTCATGGTTGAAGCGGCTCACCGTATCTGGAAGGCCACCGGCGACGACGTTGCCATGAAACGCCGTTTGCCCTCGCTGGAACGCGCCCTCGAATATGATTTCACCGACCCGGCGCGGTGGGACGCCAAACACGGCGCGCTAAAGCGCACGTTCAGCATCGATACGTGGGATTTCACTTACGGCGTTTCCGACCACAATCGTCGGATCGAGCCCGGCATGCCCATGGGAATCATGCATGGCGACAACAGCGGCCTTTATCAGGCCTGTCTCCAGCTGGCGGACATGTTGCGCGCGGCCGGCAATGACGAGCGCGCGGACCTCTGGCAACAGCGCGGCGGCGCGCTGCGTGAACGCGTCAACAAGCTCTGTTTCAACGGGCGCTTCTATACGCATCAGATTCTTCTGCAGCCCGTCGACACCGGCGTGCGGGAAGAGGAGATCCTGTCGCTCTCGAACACGTACGACATCAACCGGGGCCTGCCGACCCACGAAATGGCTGTCAGCATCGTTGACGAGTACCAGCGGCGCCGCGCCGCGACGCGCGACACCTATTTCGCCGAATGGTTCTCCATTCATCCCCCATATCCTCGATTCGGGCCCTACGAAGCCAACCACTACATCAACGGCGGCATTTGCGGGTTTGTCGCGGGCGAACTCGCCAAGGCAGCCTTCCACCACGGGCGCGAGGCCTACGCGGCGGACATCCTGAATCGCGTCGAGCAGCTTGTCGCCAACGACGGCGTCATCCGGTTTCTTTACGACATGAGCGGCAAAGACATCGCTGGCGGTCCCTCCGGCTGGTCCGCGGCGGCCGTGCTCTCTGCCTTGGTGGAAGGCCTGGCTGGCATCCGCGACGAAGCCACGCTGTTCCAGACGGTCACCGTCGCCCCGCGGTTCCCGGCCGCCGGTATTGCGCACGCCTATGTGTGTCTGAGGTATGGTCCCAGCGGCGCCTACGTTGCCATGGAGTACGCGCATGCGGACAGACGCATTTCGCTTCGCCTGTGCGGGGACCCCGACCTGTACCACGTGAGAATCCTGCTGCCGGAAGGCGTGCAGGAAGCCACGCTGGCCGGTGCTTCGGACGGCGCTGTCCTTACAGGCGTGCAGGCCGTCGAAGACGCCCGGTACTTCACGCTGGATATTCCGGCGCGCGACAAAGCGGCGGCGGAGGCGACGTGTGAGGTCGCATACTAAGCCGCCCTCGTTCGTTACGATTGGAGCGGCGGCAGAGGGTCCCGCGACGCAGTCGTCATTCGGTGCGTAGACTCCAGACGAAAAAGCGAGGACTTGCAGGAAAGCAACGGAGAAACGACCGTGAACGCAGGCGCCACATTGATAGGATGGATAATATGTGTCTTAGCGCTCAGTGGCAGCCCATATGCCGCCGAGGGAGAGAAGCCGCCTGCGGCAGACATTCCCGCCCCTGCCGGCCGTACGGAAGCGAGCGCCGGCCAGATAGAGATCGCAGGGGATTTCATGTTGTGGGACGAGAATGTGCCGCTCCCATCGCCGGAAAGTCTCACGTATCCGGATCAAGCCGTCGACGTCATGGTCCATCGGATGGACGAAGAATTCCGGTTCCTGCATGACAATGCCGTCGTGTGGCACAAAGACATTCTTTTCGCGGCCTGGTACAACTGTCCAAGAGCAGAGATCGCGGAGTCCTCGTGTATCCGTTCCAGACGCTCGCTGGATGCGGGCAGAACATGGTCGAACGTGGAGGTCATCGCGGCGGACTACAACGCTCAAGGCGTTTTCTATGTGCCGGTAACCTTTCTCTCCTACAGCGGACAGCTTCTGGCTTTCGTCTCGAATATGGCGGGCCATGATCTTGTCACGCGGTGCGAAGCCTTCAGTCTGAACGAATCGGACAACCAGTGGGCATCCCGTGGCTATATTGCGGGCCCGTTCCTGCCGAATTGTCCGCCGCTGTTGATGGACGATGGCAATTTCATCATGGCGGGGCGCATGGCGGCTAGACGGGCGACTACGCCGGAGACGCCCGCGGTGGCCATCTCGTCCGGAAAGGATTTAACCGGCCGATGGGATGTAGTTCCGATGATGGCCGGAATTTCCAGGCCCTATACCGCCTTCCCAGAGAGCACCGTCTGGCTGGACGGACCCGATGTCACTGCCATCGTTCGCGGCGGATTGGTTTTCACCAGCAGCAACTTCGGCAGGACGTGGCGCGGCCCGTTCCAACACAACGTACCCGCGGAAGACAGTAAACCCTTCGCGCTTCAACTCAGCACCGGCCAACGCTGTCTTCTGTGGAATTATCCAAAGTCGCCCGGAAGCACCCGCCACCTGCTCACCATCGCGGTCAGCCGCCCCGGCGAACACACGCTGTCTGCTATGTGGAAAATCCGCGACGGGTACCTCGAACAATTGCAGGCTGGGCCAGAATGGTCCTATCCCTGCGCGGCTGAACACCAAGGCTCCCTCTACATTATCTACACCTCGGAAAAGAAGCACAGCGTGATGACAATAGTTCCGCTGAACGCAATCGGCGTGAAAACGAGATGAGCACGGGGACTATCGAAATGCAGCGTCCTGCGTTGTGCTTGGCGAGGCCGACCGGGCGCTGTTCAGCTTCCGACGCGTTCGCGGCTGCGCCCTGAGACCTGTACTTTTCACATGGTTGGATGCCGGCACAACGACTGGTATAATCTGCGCAGTCAGGTCGCCCCGATGCGGTTCGCAGAGGAGATGTTCATGGTTGTTCATCGCTGCTCTCCAAAGTGGCCGGTCTGGGGTGAAGTTGTTGTATGCCTGTTCGCGTTACTGCTTGGGGGCGCGCAGGCAGCAACCATTACGCTCTCTGGGACAGTGACGGATTTGGACACGGGAGCCCCCATTGTCGCGGGGAGTGTGGGAGCAACGCGCGTTGCCAGCCTGGGCGCCGGACAGCCGGACGCCCTTATTCCCGTAGAAGCCACGACCTCGACCAATGCCTCCGGGCAGTACGTTTTCCAGATTGACAGCAGTACTCCCAACCTCGACCGTGTACTGGTCTTCACCCGTGTTTCCGGAGCCGCCAACCGCCTGTATGACGGTGTTCCATTTGCCGGAAACACCCCCACCCATGCGGATGTAGCGAAACCCGGCGTGGTGGAAATCAACTTTTCCCAGAGCGTCAGCGGGATCAATTTCGCTATCGAGAATACTTCGAGCAAGACGACCTACTTGCTCGCGATGAGCGACGGAATATGCCTGGCGACCGATGTGTATCTGCCGCCGGGCGATGGCCCCTGGCCCGTCATCCTCTACCGAACCACCTACGGGAGGACAAGCGACAATGTCGGAGCGTGGCCCTCTTGGAACAGCCAGGGGTATGCGTGCGTTACGCAAGACATACGCGGCTGTTACGACTCCGAGGATATTTTCCGTGGCTACTTCGATGATGGCTGGGGCGAGAATCAGGACGGATTCGAGACGTGCGAGTGGATTCAAGCCCAGGACTGGTGCAACGGAAAGATCTGTACGTTGGGAGGCAGCGCCCGCGGGATCTCGCAGAACTTCCTGGCCAGCAGTCTCCCTTCGGGCTTGGTATGCCAAAGCATCGAAGTGGCCGCATCAAACCTGTACACGCAGTCTACCTTCCAGGGCGGAGCTTATCGGCATGAGCTGGCGGAGGGATGGATGGCGGGACGCGGTCCGGAGTCCCTGCAGTATCTGCATGAGGTCATCCTTGCGCGCCCCTACTACGACGATGAGTTTTGGCCCTATCTCAATCCTGAAACCCGCTATCATCTCATCAATTGGCCCATTGTCAATCGCGGCGGCTGGTACGATTGCTTTCAGCGCGGAACAATCAACAACTTCCTCCTAATCCAACATAACGGCCAGCCCAACGCCGAAGGCAAACAAAGGCTCATCATCGGGCCTTACGGCCACGGAAGCGGCGGTGAATTCAGTTGGCCGGCCAATTGTTACTCCGCGCCCGCTGCTTACGGCAACACCACGCGCTGGTTCGACTACTGGGTCAAGGGAGCCGAGAACGGCGTCATGGACCAGCCCCCGGTATGCTATTACGTGCTGGGCGACGTGGACCACCCTGAAGGGCCGGGCAACGAATGGCGGTTTGCCGACGACTGGCCCGTTCCCGCCACCGAAGTGCCTATGTACTTCCACGATGCCGGCCTCCTGAGCTCCACGCCCCCGGCCGCCGCGGAAGCAAGCAACACGTACGGGTACGACCCGGTCGATCCCGTGCCGACACACGGCGGCGCCAATCTGAGCATCGCGAACGGACCCCACGATCAGAATCCGCAGCTGAGCCGAAGCGACGTCATCGTGTTCACCACGCCGGTCTTGGACAGCTACGTCGAGATCACGGGGACGGTGCTCGTCCGGTTGTATGCTTCCAGCAGCGCGGTGGACACCGATTTTACGGCGAAGCTGTGCGACGTGTATCCCGACGGCGCCTCGATGCTGGTCTGCGATGGGATCATCCGCGCACGCCACCGCAACACCCAGCGTTACAGTGAATTCATGACACCGGGAACCGTCTATGAGTTCGAGATTGACCTTTGGGACACATGCATCGTGTTCAACGCCGGCCACCGAATCCGCGTGGCCATTTCGAGCAGTAATTACCCCCGCTTCGATGCGAATCCCAACACCGGCGAGCCGTTCAACGAGCATACGCACACCGTTCCGGCTACCAATACGCTCTACCACGACGCGGCTCATCCCTCTCACATCTTGTTCCGGGTAACTGGGCCGGATTCCAACGGCGACGGTGTCCCGGACCCCGCCGACGTCGACAATGACGGCCTGCCTGATACGTTTGAGTGGCCGATCATCAACTACGACCCGGACGACGCTGTCGCGGCGCTTGCCGATGTGCTTCCCGGCGACGACTTCGACCAGGATGGCTACACGAACGCGGAAGAGTATATCCATGGCACAAACCCGCTTGATGACGGGGACTTCCCCGGCCCCCCTTCCGTGGATTTCACGGCTGATGTGAACTCGGGGTATGCGCCGTTAACCGTACAGTTCACGGACCAGTCCGCGAACAACCCTACATCGTGGCTTTGGGATTTCGGGGACGGAAGCGGAGCCAGCACCGACCAGAACCCAATGCATACCTATGAGGCCGCGGGCTTGTACACCGTCAGCTTGACCGCTGAGAACCAGTTTGGCTCAAATTCCGTTACCAAGACTGGGTTTATAGAAGTGGTGGCGCGGACCATACGCGCGGACCGGTCATTCTGGTACTACAAGTATCTGCCGGGCAGCACCCTGGATGTAACCGTGACCGTTCACAATGACGGCCCGGGCGACATCTCCGTTCTGAAGCTCGAGGAAAGAATCCCATCTGGCTGGTCCTATGATTCCGTGGTCAGCGGGGCTGTGCCGGATAGCGTACCGGCTCAAGGCGCCACAGGCACGCTCTTGTTCGAGTGGCTCAACGTTCCCGCGTTTCCGGCTGGGTTGACCTTCCGGGTAAGTGTCCCGTCAGGCCAAACGGGCGACGCCACCTTCTCCGGCGGCGTGCTGTACCAGCGGTCCGGCGGCGTTGAACAAGCGGCGGCAATTGGCGGCCTGGGTACGGTAGCCGAGCGCATACACCATTCGCTTGACCATAGTCCCGCCGACGGTTTCATAAGTGTTTCGGAGATCCTGCGCGTAATCCAGTTCTACAACCTCAGCGGCTATCATTGCGCCACCGGAACGGAAGACGGATACGAGCCCGGCCCTCCGGGCGCCCCGGACATGACCTGCGCGCCGCACGACTGCGACTACAATCCGCAGGACTGGCAGAGCGGCGTGTCGGAGATCCTGCGCGTAATCCAGTTCTACAATCTGGGCGGCTGCCATGTTGCTGAGGATACGGAAGACGGGTACGCTCCGGGCGCCGCCCCCGTGGGAACAGGCATGGCCCTCCGGGCCGATGCTGATGCCGGCCCATCCGGGGACGGCACCCAGCCGGCCCTCGAAGCTGCGCGCAGCATGGCCGCCGCCGGGGGCGCCATTGAAGTAGGAGTGACCCTCACCCACATCGGCGACGAGCCGATCTCGGCCCTGGGGCTTGTGGAAACGCTGCCGCCCGGATGGGTCTTCGACAGCCTCGGCGATGACATCGAACCGCCCGTGATCGCGCCCGTTCAGGGCGACTCGGGCGAACTGGACTTTGTCTGGATTGCGGTGCCTCAGTTTCCGGCCACGGTGAGATACAGCATACACGCGGAACCGGGCGCGGCCAGCGTGACCGGCATTGACGGCGTGGCCTTGTATCGCACTTCCGGTCCTGAGCAGCAGGCAAAAGTCGCTTACGCGCCCTTCGATATTAACGGCGATGGCAATGTCGACGCGGCAGACCTCCAGCTGGTCGTTAACGCCGCGCTCAATATCGGCCAACCACCGAATGGTGACGTGGACGCTTCAGGAGCCGTCAACGCCGTGGATGTGCAGCTCGTTGTCAATGCCATCCTGAGCTGAAACCCGGCAAACAGCGGCGGCCCGGTCATGCGGACGGGTACTCGGCGGGAGGAAGCCGTGGCGGCGGACTCCGCCCGGTTTCTCGACCAGGCGCCAGAAGTTCCCCCAGAATCAGCCTGCCTGCTTGTGTAACCTTTTGAGATATAGCGTTATGTGTGGGAGTGGTCGCGCCTGAGTTTTGTGAGATCTTTCCGTGGAAACTCCTATTGCCACCCGCGCGGAATTGGCACATAATTGATTTAGTGAAATTGTGCTCTTATATGGTTTGCTGGGAATGCCTGCTACCGGCCAAAGGCAAATTCCGGCTGAGGCTTCATCGAAAAGGAGCCGAGAATGTCGGCAACGCTCACAAAAAGCACACACACCTCGTCTTCAGAGCGCTGCGCCCGCTTCATCCTTCTGGCGTCCGCCGGGGCGCTCCTCCTTAGTATGCCCTGTTGCGGAGAAAACGGCCCAGAAGCCACGGTCTGGGAAGGCGAAGAAGCCGTCCATTGGCTCGGCGCGGTCGTCGCCGAGCAAGAGAAGTACTTGGCCGCCATTACGACCTTCTCGTTCACGATGAACGAGAGATGGACGACGCGCCTCGATGAGTTGGCGCGCGACGGAATCAATGAATGGAATATGGAGCACAGACAGTTCGAAAAGGGGCCATGGCTTCGCGTTGAGCGTTCGGGAACAGCCCCGGCGAGCTTTGATGGCGGGAAGCGGACAATCATTTCAAAAGTGGAATGCCTTGTGATGAACGACCGCTATGTGGCCCAAGCGCATACGCCCAGCGCCGCGGCCTATCTCCGCGAACACGCCAGTATTGATGCTCTGCCGCCCCAATCCCGCGATGCACTGAGTGTTTTTGATGCGAGGGGGCCGCGCCGCCATGGTTTCGGGAACGGAAACGATTCCTTGGCCCAAATCCTCCGAAGCGCTCAGACTCGCAAGGACCTGCGTTTGCGTGTCGATCGGGTGGCCGGGCCGGACAGGCTTTATTCCCTTAGAGCCTTCTACAAGAAAAGCCTCATTTTCGAGATGGTTCTTGACGGAGAACACGGCTTCCTGGCGACCGAAACGAGGCGCTACGGTCCCGACGGATTCTTGAACGAGGAAATCGCGCTGGTGCCGGCCGAGATCATGCCCGGCATGTGGTTCCCAAAGGAGTGGCGCCGGATGACCTACGACGTCGAGGCCAAGCCCACGGAACGACGCGTAATCCAGACTACCTTCAACGAGATCACTTCCATCGAAGTAAATCCTGACCTCGACGACGCCCTGTTCACGTGGCAAACGATGCCCCTCGGGCCGGCCGTACAGATGTTCCGGCACGATGTCGCGGGCGAATTTCAGATCATGGACATTGTTGACGGCGAGCTTGTGCCGGAGGAGCTTGTGAAGAAAATGGCCCCGGGAGGCTTTGGCAATCGAGAAGGCGCAGAAAATCAGCAGAGTCGTAGAAAAACGATCGGCATGAAACTGAGGTAACTTGAGAGCCCGAACAAGCAGGGGGAGGTCGGAAGGGAGGCGAAGCACATGTTTAACTTCAGGGGTATCAAGCGACTGCACTTGCTGTGTGCGATTGTCCCCGCGGCACTTATGGTAGTAGCCGGAATAGTGACAACCACGGGTCGTGAGGTGGATGCGACCATATGTTATCGAAGAGTAGAAGGTCCTTGTCCCCCACCTCCATGCAACCAGCAGTGCGATTATGGCAGCCTGTGTCGGTACCTGGACGGTATAGTAGACGCGAAAGTGGTCCCACTTTATGAAGTCTATTCGGAGGGAGGCTTGGACTTCGAGTCGATCCCGCCCATCTATGTGTGTGGGACACTCTGGAAATGCACGAAGGACTCCTCGCTTGAGTGCGATGGCCCCAACCCGCCAGCGCCGTGCGCTCATTGCGACGTTCCAGGGGATAACGTCTTTATGTGTAAGAACTATATACAGAAGGAGACAAAGTACGTCTCCGACGTTAGCATTACAGGGGACGGTACCTGTTGGAACTGATCGGTGCCCAAGCTCCGAATAAGCCGCCTCGCCCGGCAGTGAGCAGTTGTGCACGAGTGGGTGCGGCAGGCAACCCGCGCCCTGAGAAGTTGTGGAACCAAGCGCGGTTCGGCTTGTGTAGAGTCGTCGGCGCGTGATGCGCGTGAAGTCAGAGAAGACCAATAATGCGCATTCAAATGAAGAAGCTGGTCGTGTGGGGCGTTCCGCTTGTTACCCTTCTATCAGCGGCTACGTTATTGGTCCTAACGAGCCGGAGTCACTGGATCGGCGCCTCCGTCGGTCCAGAACACCGCTTCACGTTCCCTGTGGCCCGTCAACGGGCCATCGTCAACCATACTTTCGAACTGCGCAACTCTGATTCGGACCCATTCAAAATCACGAGAGTCGTCACAAGTTGCGCGTGTGCTCTCGTTAGAGGGGTGGACAGTCTCACGCTTTTGCCGGGTGATATAGTAGATATACCCGTGGAATTCTATGTTGGCAGCGAGGGAGGCCATGCGCAAGCTACCGTATCGGTGCTGATAGAAGGGCGCTCGGAGCCGGTGCTCTTTCTTCTTGAGGGAGACGTTGTCGAGGAATATCCCACGACAGTCTCATTCGGGACGATTAGAAGGGGCGAGGCTGTGAAGAAGTCCTTCGAGATAAACACATTTCCAGGACAGCCGGAGATCGTCATTCTTAGCGTCTCGTATGATCGCCGCGCCTTTCATGTCACCTTTGAAATGTCTGAGGTTCGGAGAGGTGCACAGAAAGTGACTGCCGCTTTATGCGACACCATCCCTTACGGACACTTCAGTTCCACACTTCGAGTGTTAACAAATGACGTGGAGGTTCCTGAGAAGTCTATCGTGTTCTCAGGCTACGTATTATTACCTCTGGAGGTGTCCGACAAGACACTTTACCTAGGTGTCATCGGCGCTCGCGACCCGGTCTCGGCTACAGTTGAGCTATACTCTCCTTATGGGCATGCGGTGGAACTTATAGGTGTAGAAAACGCGAAGCCGGGTTATTTCGCGTGGAACGTTGAAGAGCGGGGCTTGCCCGATCGACTGAAAGTCACAATATCAACGACAGAAAAGTCGCCACCTGTGGGAGTTCTGAAGGGGACGCTCATTTTTCACGCACGGGTGGGTGAGACGAACGAGCAGGTGCGTGTGGAGGCTTATGGCCTGGTGCAATAAGGGCGGGGCGATGTCGTTGCGGAGGCTGGTTTCAGCAGGGCTGGCTTTGGCTATAGCGGCGGGCCTGATCTGGTGGTGTTGGCGGGCATGGGAGGCTTCAGAGGAGCAGAAACCGCCAGCACAGCGGCCCCGCATTCAGGCGGGGAGGGCCACCGTTGGACCCCGAAAGCCACTGCGGCGAGCCATGGCGCTCGTGACTGCGTCCGCGCCGCCTCCATCCGAGGATGCTGACGGGATTATTGAAGGCATGGCATACCTCTACGATGGGTCACCGGCCTCTGAAGCTGATGTACGTGTCTCTACGGACGGCTATTGGATGCCGGAAAAAACGCTGGCGGAATCGAAACCCTCTTCGGCCGTGGCGGATGCGGCCGGCGTCTTCGCCGTCACGGGACTTCCTTGTGGCGGCTACAAGATCGTTGCGCGCAAAGGAGACTGCATGGCAATTGACGGCGCGCGTATCTCCCCGACCGCGCCTGTGTGGGAGGTCACTCTCATGCTGACCCCGTGCAGCGCGCTGGCGGGAACAACGGTTGATCCTGCCGGGATTCCCGTGCCAGGGGTGATTCTGATGCCCGTGGAGAACGATGGCCGCGTGCTTCCCCTCGAGCTTGGGCGTGCGCTCGAAACGCAAAGCGGGCCGGACGGGCGATTCCTGTTTGAAGCGCTCAAACCCGTGTCGTGGCGGTTGCGCGCGGAAGCCCCGGACTTTGCCACGCTCATCACCGAGCCCTTGCAGGCCGGCCAGTCGAATGCGGTAATCCGGCTCAGCCGGGGCGGGAGCGTCTTGGGCGTTTGCCTGAACGCTTCGGACGAGGCGCCCTGCGCCGGTATCTCTGTTCTGGCGCGCAGAGAACTCGCCCGCGAACCCGAGAAAACCACAACCGATGCCGCCGGACGGTTCGCGTTCGAAATGCTTGCTCCCGACACGTATCTTCTCCTGCCTGAAGATGGCCGGTTGACCACCGTGGACGGGCCTGTCCGCGCCCGCGTGACGGAGGGCGGCGCCGTGCCGGACATCGTGTTGAGGCTCGAGGTTGCGGGAATCGTTCGCGGCCGAGTCTACGACAAGGCGACGAATTCGGGCATCGCCGGCGCAACGGTACGAGCTTCCTTTCAGAAATCGGAGCCACCCCATTTTCCTTCCTGCGTCTCCGAACACACGGGCGTTTCGGGCGACTACGAGATTCATGGCCTCGGCCCGGGACTGTATCGCCTCTCTTGCGCCTTGCCTGAAGGGGCTCCGGCCCAATTGGCCACCGCGGTGGACCGCTCGGTTTCGGTTTCCCCCGGGTGCGTACTCGAGAACGTCGACTTCGGTTTGTCTCGCGGCACGTTCATACGCGGCGTTGTCGTAGACAAGCAGGGGCAACCGCTCCCATACGCCCAAGTCGACAGCTCCCAAGGTCCGGACTGTAAGGCGCGGTGTAATGCTGCCGGCGAGTTTGCCCTGGAGGTTCGACCGAACCAGGACGTGACCATCACCGCTCGAACCCGGGAGCTTTTCAGCGAGCCCCACGGGCCTTACCGGGCTGGCCCGGAGGGCCTGAACGATATTCGGGTAGTCGCGGGTACGGGGCTGAATTGCCTCATCGCCGGTTACGTGGTCAATACGCTGAACCAGCCTACC
>Ga0209201_1002183_pt1 | contig 19847 bp, 20 predicted proteins | sample AD_UKC055_MetaG_FD_184411 | JGI IMG/M metagenome (GOLD analysis project Ga0209201, IMG submission 184411) | Active sludge microbial communities of municipal wastewater-treating anaerobic digesters from USA - AD_UKC055_MetaG (SPAdes) (version 2) | ecosystem: Engineered > Bioreactor > Anaerobic >...
GTCGCCCTGCTCAAGCAGGCCACCGACATGATGCTCCATCGTGGACCGGATGATGCCGGCTACCATGTCTCCGGCAATATAGGTCTTGGCCACCGCCGGCTCAGCATCGTTGATTTGTCATCCGGGCATCAGCCCATGACCAATGAGGACGGCCAGATCATCACGGTTTACAATGGTGAGATCTATAACTACCAGGATGTCAGGCGTGAGCTCATTGCCAGAGGGCACAACTTCCAGACGAACTGCGATACCGAGGTGATTGTCCACGGCTATGAGGAATGGGGCATGGAGTGTGTGCACAGGTTTAACGGCATGTTCGCTTTTGCGCTATGGGATAACCGCGAGAAGCGTCTCTGGGTGGCACGTGATCGCCTGGGTGTGAAACCCCTCTATTACTACATTAATCACGAGGCCTTTGTCTGCGCCTCAGAGATCAAGCCCATCCTCAGAACTGGGATGGTGAAACCGATCTTGAACGAGGATGTCCTGGATGCCTACTTCACCGTGGGGTATGTGCCGGGGCCTGAAACCATGTTCAAAGGCATCCGGAAGGTCATCCCCGGGCATTATCTGCTGGTGCACGATACGAGAATCACCGACCACGAGTATTGGGATTTTGTACCGGAGGACACCCGGCCGATCTCTTTTTCCCAGGCCAAGGAGGAGGTGGAGGTTTTGCTCCTCGATTCCGTGCGCAAACGGCTCATGAGCGATGTGCCGCTAGGGGTTTTCCTGAGTGGCGGTCTGGATTCGAGTGCGGTTGTGGGACTTATGAGCAAGGTCGTGCAGGAAGGCCCGATTAATACCTTTACCATCGGTTATCATGACGGTTACTCTGAAGAGCTGTATGCCCAAAAGGTCGCCGAGCTGTTCCATACCGAGCACCATGTCTTTCACCTCGAAGCCGAAGATTTCTTGTCATCGCTCAAGACATTGGTCCACTTCGCGGAGGAACCGATTGTAGAGCCGGCCGCCATTGCACTCTATCACATATCAAAGCTGGCGCGCGAAAATGCCATAGTGCTTCTTTCGGGTGAAGGCAGCGACGAGGTCTTCGGGGGATACTATCTCTATCGTTTCATGTATACAATTGAACGTCTCCATGCACTGATCCCTTCGAGCTTATATCCTATATTGAAATCCCTGAACAGATATCTTCCCAAGGATAAATATCGGAAATATACCGATTGGATGGCCATGCCGTTGTCCGTACGCTACCAAGGGACATCGAGCTATATGACCCCGACGTTGAAGGGAAAATATTATGGCGACGAATTCATCATGCGTGGATCCACCTATCTCGATGACCGGTTCCATGGATACTTCCAGCGTGTGAAAGGGTGCGATCCATTGATGCAGATGCTCTATGTTGATACCAAGACCTGGCTGGTGGACGACCTGCTTATCAAGGCCGATAAGATGACCATGGCGACATCCGTTGAGCTGCGGGTCCCGTTTCTGGATTATCGCCTGGTCGAGGCGGTGGCCAGGCTGCCCTCGAAGTTCAAAATCAAGAATGGGGCAGGGAAGCATCTCTTGAAGAAAATCATGGCTCCTTATTTACCTCAAGAGATCGTGTATCGGAAGAAGATGGGTTTCCCCGTTCCGACGGAGAACTGGTTGAAGGGTGATTTGATGTCACATGTCAAACGAGTCATTGCAGAATTAAAGCAAACGTCTTGGTTTAAGCCAGCTATGCTTGATGATATGGTAGAACGCCACGCGATAGGTGCCGAGGACCATAGCAAGTTCCTCATGACGCTCTTGGTCTTTCATGAATGGTCGGAGCAATACATGTAACTCACAGACAGTGGGAAGCGCATCTCCATTGGTAGGAATAATGGGGTAGGCAGTAGAGATGAAGAGTATTGTTTATCATTTTCGCGTACGCGGTACCGGAGCTGAGGGTGTTCATATCGCAGGAATAGTCAATGGGTTCCGTGCGTGTGGTTATTCTGTGCATATGGTATCGCCAACGGGTGTTGATCCGACCGAACAAAGCCTGAGCAGAGAGAAAACGGAGATAAAACGTTATTCTTTGGTATCGAGGGTTTTACATAAGATGGCGGATATCTTACCGCAACCGTTTTTTGAAGCCATGGAATTGGCTTATAATTTCGTAGCTGTTCCAAAGCTATGGAGGGCAATACGTGAAGAGAAGCCTGACTTTATCTATGAGCGCTATGCGTTCTTTAACTTCTCCGGAGCCCTGATGGCACGACTGCTAAATGTTCCTCTAGTTGTGGAGGTCAACGAAATAAGCGGCCATAAGCGTGTGCGCGGGCAATACTTCCTTGGCTTGGCCGGTTTGGTTGAAAGAAGGGTTTTTAGAACGGCTGTTGTTGTCATTACGGTCTCGGATTTTCTTCAGCATGAAATCAAGCAAAAGGTCGGAAGGGATATTGAGGTTATGACCATCCCCAACGGTGTTCCTCAAAGCTGGGTTCAAAAGCTTCCTGACGAGCAGACGGTGCATGATTTACGGAGGCAGTTGAATCTGCTTGATAAAAAGGTTGTTTGCTTTATTGGAGGATTGGTTCATTGGCATAACTTTGATATGTTGTTAGAGGTCATAGGAATGGTGCAGAAAGAACTTCCAGAGACGGTCTTGTTGATTGTTGGCGATGGCCCTCTGCATGAACATATCGAGCAAACGGTCAGTCGATTGCGCTTGTGTGCTGAATCCGTGAGAATGATCGGGAAGGTTCCTCATGCTGAAATTCCTCTCTATATCAAGATGTCCGATGTGGCAATTATTCCAGAAACAAATGATTTCCGATCGCCGATAAAGATGTTCGAATATATGTCCATGGCACGGCCCGTGGTTGCACCGCGCATGCCTCCGATTCAGGCCGTCATTACCGATGGCCGGGACGGGCTATTATTTGAACCGGGCAACAAGACCTCGTGCCGGGATGCATTGCTGCAAGTACTCATCAATCCTGAGTATGCCCATGTACTAGGGCAAGCAGCATATGAGAAGATTATCGCACATTATACATGGGAAAAGCATGCCCAGGAGATTTTATCCATTATGTCATCAACATGATAACCAATGCTAAGAAAAGCATCCGGACTTATCTAAGCTATTCTTGTCTTCATTCGCATCATATCTAGACTTGCGAATCGCTACATTCGCCCCAGCATCTGTACCTTTGAATATGAGTACAGAAATCGATTACGAAATTGAAAATGAGAGTCATAATATGTAACCGAGGCGGAAGCGCTGCGTTACTAACCATTTAATATTAGATGATGGTATGGAAATTGCTCCATGAATGGAAAACTACCTAGACGGGTGGAGGTGAAACATGACTTTGATTTTTAAAGATAGCCTCAAGGTGTGTGTAAGAAGCATTTTTTATACATGCCTTTTTATTGTAATAAGTGGAAATGTATTTGCCGCAACCTTGTACATGGGACCTTCCGAGAACTACACGAATCTACAGGCGGCAATGGCAGCGATGTCCAGTGGGGACACGCTCATCATCCGTGATGGAACCTATACCGGCTCAACCAATGTGATCGATCAGTCCCATCGACCCCCCAGTGGGTCATCTAGCACATATACCACCATTAAGGCAGAGAATGCGGGAAGTGTTTTGTTCGATGGGGAAAATATCAGGAATATGTGCTACTTGGTTGGAACAGACCAAACCAATCATTTGAAATATGTACAATTAGAAGGCTTATCATGGACCAGATCATCCGGGGATCTGGTGACAACCGGATTTAGTGATCATATAAAATTTATAAAATGTTCAGCTTATGAAACTGCAGGAACAGGATATATGAGTAATGGGTTTCATGCATCTTGGTGTAGTTATATTCTCTTTGAAGATTGTTGGTCATATGGATCATCAAACTATAATTTTATGGCCGACAAGAATGCTGATCGTATAATCTTTCGCCGGTGCATAGCGCGGCATGACAGATATCCCCTATATTATTCCCAGGCGGCCTTTGCGGCCTATGATTCGAGCAATGTGGAATTTCAAAATTGCATCGCCTTGGATGCAGATCAAACTGCTTACTACACTACCACGGATGGATCAACCACCCCACCCTATATCTGGATGTTCCGTGATACGGGGGCAGGGACGAATGATATGACCTCAACCTATTTCAGAGGGTGCATCTCACTTAACAACTACAGCTGTTATGGAGTAGTAGGATCTGCAGCGGATGCAAATACCAATGTTAATTTTATCAACTGCGTCCTGCAGTGGAATGCATGGCTGGGCAATCGGACGAGATATGACGGCGCTAATTTTGATCATTGTGTGGTCGGTAACATCTATTCCTCGGATTCTTTTTGGGGTAGCGGCATAGCCTTTGAACAGAACTCTAAGCATATCACCAATTCGATTATCTACAATGTTAAAACAAATGGCATCGCAGGCGGTGATGGGCAAAGTAATTATAATGCGTTATACAGTAACGGTACCAATTATAGTGGGGCAACTGCAGGGACTAATGACAAGACCACGATCAATCCCTTTAGCAGTGGTGCATTAAAGTATCTTACGCAGATTGAGAGTGGGAGCAGCTTAAAGGGCACAGCCTCAGACGGTGGTGATATCGGTGCCACCATAATCAAGAGGATTGGCAAGACTGGAACGCTCTGGGGTGAGACGGGATATAACCTCACGCAGGACGGGACCAATGGGCAAGCGAATGAGAATCTCTGGCCATTCCCAAATGAAAATCTAATTCGCCAGAAGATGAGGGCTTATTCGTATAACAGTGGTAACTTGAGTGGTGTACGTGGATTCTGTGCCGATGGACAGACACTCACCAAGTACATATGGGAATACCTTGGAAACACGATCCCAACGAGTATTTATGGTGGCGCTAGTATTTCCGCGCCATCGGGTGTGATCATACAAATTATTGATTGAGAGCATCTACGATCAATCTCAGATACTAACAAAGAGGGGGGGTACCCCCCCTCTTTGTTAGTATCTCTTCCGGGGATGGTTGAAATCCCTCACCTCGAAACCTTTACACAACCCTACAGAGAAGAAGATCAGATATGGAGCTGGTCTTCAGCGATAATAGCCATTAACCAATTGATAATATTGATTATATATGGTAGTATTTCCCCAAGGTTGCGTGAACTGGGGGAGACGCCATGGGGTTCAAAGAATACGAGAGGAACATGAGCTTTCTGGGCATGGAACTGAGTAAGACCCTGGGGACTTCGAGGACACAGCGGGTACTCAAAGAGATCCATGATCATATCAGATGGGAGCCTTTAGAGAGGATTCTTCATGCAGAGTATCCTGTGGGGAGTCACCGGTGGGTATGCGGCTTATCCCCCGCTGATGCTATTGAAGGCAGTGTTGCTGCAGAAGTGGTTTGGGATCAGGTCTGATCCTGAACTGGAGAACCAGATCAATGACCGGGTATCGTTCATGGTGTTTGTCGGACTGCCGCTTGGCGATCCATCCCCTGATCACAGCGTGATCAGCCGGTTTCGGGACCGTGTGGGGAGCAAGGTAATGGAGCGTGTCCATGCAGAGATTTTGGGGCAACTGCAGAAGAAGGGGTTCTCCATAGATGCTGGGCTGGCGGTGGATGCCAGGCTGGTGCAGTCGGTCTCGACGCCGGTGAGCAAGGACAAGATTGAGGAGAAGAGACTGGAGCATGAGCAGAGGAAGCAGGATCCCACGAAGAAGCCCATGAAGTTTGGACGGGACCTGGAGTCTGACTGGACAAAGAGGAAAGGTACACCTTTCTATGGGATGAAGAAGCATGCATCTATAGATGTGACCAGTGGACTGGTGAGGTCCACGCTTTTGTCACCTGCATCCGAGCATGACACGAACTATCTTCAGTGTGTAGTGGTCAATGGTATTCACACGAAGAAGCTGCCGCCGAAGGTATATGCTGACAAGGGATATCACGGTCAGGCGAACCGCGAGTTTCTCCATATCAATGATATGGCAGATGGGATCATGCGGAAGGACGAGCGGAATGCGACCCTGACACAGCTCGAGATAGAGCGAAACAAGATGATTGCGAAGGTCAGGTACAAGATTGAGCAGTATTTCGGGATAACAGCGCTGCACCAGAGAGCGGGGTGTGCCCGGTTCACCACCCTGGCGAAGGAGTAATGGGACCGGCTTTGTCATGCCATCACGTTCAATATCAAGAGATCGTACCGTACGGGGTTCAGGAGTCCGGTTCTGGTACCAACGAACTAGGGACAGGTGTGTCCAGAGTACGGGATGTGCCAAAGGCCAGACGACAAAAGGCGAAGATCAGGCGGCTGATCCTGCTCCAGGTGGTGTTTTTTGAATGAGAAACGACATCAAAATAATCGGATCGGATCAAAATCAAGAATATGCAAGGGTCTAATGAGGTGAAATTATGGGTGCTTTGGCTGGTATATATAGTAGAGCTAGAAAGCCGAATCTTAAGTCCAAGCTGATAAGTATGCTCTCGTCTCAATCGCACAGGGATGGGAATGCACCAACTATTTATGAAGACAGAACATGTGCAATCGGTATGATAAACCGGCATGATGCAATTTTTATCCGTAATGGTTGTAATTTATCTCCGACGGCCGTGCCAGGGCAGGGTATAGTTGGCATTCATGCCTTTATAGATGGTGTAATCCTGGATATTCCACAGCATGTCCATGCCTTTGAAAAAAAAGGAGCTCCCATCTCATCCTGGCATTGCTCGACGATCCTTGCCCATGCCTACGACACATGGGGACTGACTTTTATGCAACATCTCGAAGGCGAGTTTGCCTGTGCTATTTGGGACGAGGCCAACCAGAACCTGATACTAGCCCGAGACCCATACGGGAAAAAACCCTTGCATTATCATCTGAGCGACAAGGGCTTGGTTTTTGCTTCGGAGATAAAAGGCATCTTGAGCGCCGGCGTCGCACCTGCCATAGACCTGGTGAGTTTGAGCGACTTCCTGAGCCTCAATTGTTTCCCATATCCGGCCACAATCTTCCAGAATATCAGCCAGGTGCCACCCGGGTGTATATTGATTTATGATGGCCAATCCATCCGCATCCAAAGGTACTGGTATCATGAAATACATGTCGATCAGTCCATATCAATCGAGCAAGCCGTCGAGGAACTCGGCCAATCCATCCGCAGTTCCGTCAGCAGGCGTTTGATCGGGAGAGAGGTCTATTGTTTCCTCAGCGGCGGTATTGATTCGAGTGCCATTGTATCCTATGCGGCTGAGCTATCGCCCCAGCCGGTGCATGCCATAAGCGTGGGATTCGCTGAACAGGAGTTCAACGAGCTAGAGGACGCCGCTTTGATGGCACGGCATGTCGGCGCAATACATCATCCCATGATCGCATCGCCGGATTCCTTTCTCGATATGCTGGATCAGCTTGTGTGGCATCACGATGCACCGTTCACCGATACCTCCGCTTATCCCACCTATTATGCCGCCAAGCAGGCGCATGAGTTCACCGACATTATCCTGGGCGGGGACGGTCCGGATCAGATCCTGTGCGGCAGCGGGCATCTGGTCTTTGCCGAGGAAAACAAGCTGTTTGAAGCGAAGAATTCCCTGTACCGACATGCCCTGCGTTTGGCAGGCCTGACGGCCGGGAGATTTGCGGGCGACCCGACACCGGCGTTTTTCTCTCGCCTGCAGCGCCGGTTGTATCGGGAGTCGCTTTCCCCAGTACATGCCGCCTATGACCTGAGATCATACTTCCCTGATATCGTGAAACATTATGTTTGTACTGGTGATCTCTGGGAGGTTCACCTCGCCCATGACCCCTATCGACACCCAGAATCGTGGTTCAGGGAGGCCCATGGATTGGATACGGTCAATCAATACCTGTTTGCCGACATGAAATTTTATATGCCGGATGATCTGATGATCAAGGTCGACCGCATGTGCATGGCGCATGGGCTGGAAACGCTCTCACCTTTCCTGGACAGAACTGTGGCAGCCGTTGCCAACAAGCTGCCGGGAGCTTATAAACTGAACCGGACACCGGAAGGCACATGGAGCACGAAACATATCCTGAGGGAAGTCATACGGCGACGCCTGCCGGATGATCTGCTCACCAAGAAAAAGCAAGGCTTCGGCATACCCTTAGATGCATGGTTACGACATGACAAAGGTACGTACCTAAGGGACGTCCTGCTGGATCCACGGACATTGAACCGAGGATATTTTAAGAAACAGGCAATCGATAAAATGCTGGAAGTGTTTCTGGAGAACCGTGGCGATTATTATTTTCCACCCGTCAACGGCCTCGTGGCACTGCTTACCCTGGAGCTCTGGCATAGGAGGTATGTGGACAAATGAATAAATTGGTGAAGAGATACGCCAATCTTGTGCTGATTGTTTTTTTCCTGATGATTCCTGTCATGTCGCGGGCAAAGGTGATCTGGTTCCTGTTTTCGATAAAACAGCAAACGATGCGTTTCTTCAGCGTCCTCGGGGGAAGAAATGGCAGAGCATAATCCAATGGCAGTCTGCGTCCAGTTCTCCGGGGGGTCAGACTCGACTTTAACCGCGTATAGAATGTCACGGGAGTTTGATCGGGTGCATCTGCTTACCTTCCGACAAAATGGGCAGTTGGGCATCGAGAACAGCAGAAAGAGCTATGCATTGTTGAATGATAAGTTCCCAGGTAAATTTATCCATACCATGATCGATGTGAATGACATGTTCGTGCAGATCTATAACCGGCGATATCTAAGGAACCTGTTGAAATACCGGACCCTCCAGCTGCAGTTCCAGTGCTTCGCCTGCCAGGCATGCTTCCACATCAATACTATTATTTATTGCCTGCAAAATGAGATACGGGACGTACGCGACGGCGCCAATACGGAATACGAAGAAGCATCACCCATGCAGATCGAGATCGTGAAACGGGAGATAAAAAAGCTCTATGCCGATTATGGCATTATCCATGATAGCCCGGTCTATCACGAATATGAGGATGACCGATCCGATCATCAGCTGTATCGGCTGGGCCTGCGCCCCCAACCCAATATCAAGGATGATCCTCTTATGTACAAGGCCTACCAGGGTTATTGCCGATACATGCCTTCGAGTGTAATCTTTCTTAAATATTGGAAGAGTTGTAATGGCTTTCCTGAGAAGGTTCAATCGTTGATGCGCGACCATTGGCTTGAGGAAGTCGATTTTTTTAAGCAACTCATTGACTCACGGAAACATCACAAGTTGGGATGATGCACTTATCGCCAGGGCTTCCCGATCTCGGGACGTGAATGTAAATATTTGATGGCATCGTTGATGGAAAGGAGACAGAAAACGTTATTTTTAAGAGTACGGTAAGGACAACCGTTCACAAAGAGGTCTTTGGGAAGGATTACGTGGGTAACTCCTTCCTTTTTTATTTTAGGTAGGCTCACCCCAAGGTTTTGAATGAACTCAGTATATACCTGTTGGCACTGAAATTGTCGACCAGGGGTATAGGTGATGCCTAATACCGTAAGCCTTCGTATGTATTCTATCTCGAATCCTTTTTTCCATAAATAAGCTGCTCCGTCTCGCATGGCAAGGTAGACGCCTCTCTGCAGGGAACCTCGACAGGTATACAGGGGGGGTATCAGGAAGAGCGAATCCCTTGGGGTGTTCATCTCGGCCAGTTGTGCGATCCTGTTTACTTGATTGTTTTGGAGATTCTCTTCAGATCTCAGCTCGGTTTGGATACGGTGATAGGATTGGACATTAAACATGAGAAGGATGCCACAGGCTGGGATCAAACAGAGAGCTCTGGGAAAATAGCGGAACCATACGCGCGGAAGGTATGCCACGCTTTCCGATAAAATGAATATAAAATCAATCCAACGTGATCGAAGGGCCAGAAGAGCAAGGATCAGCAATAAGAGAAGGCCGGTAGTCATTTGTAATGAGATATATCGACCGGGATGTTTTTTGAAAAAGGATGCAATAAGGAAAATGCCAGCCAATAATACCCCAAGCCTGAATTCGTGGAGAAGCACCGTAATCAGGATGAGCGTGGCTGTTTGTAGGACCTCGGAATTCCGCCTTTGGAATGAGTCCAGCAGGGTCGCCCCGAGCAAGGCAATTACGAGTGCGTAACCTATGACATCGCTTCGAAACAAATGCAGTTGGAGGTATAACCGGCTTGGGACATGCTCCATGATAATATCAGCAATGATATAACCAAGGAGAACTGCCCCTGTTATTAATAATTGCTTCTGGAGGCGGAACGTTTGTGTCGTGGCTTTATTGAGATGGTAAACAACGGATACCAGGACCAGTAAAATAGGGATACTGATGCCTTGTGATTTTTCCCAGAAGGATTTCAAATTCCAAAAGTAATGGTCCGGGAAAAAAAACTTGGCAAAGTCAAACAGGTCTTGCCCGATTAACTGGGCAGCGGACGGTTCACTTGTAGCTGATATTATCCAGATGATAGTCGGAGATGCCACAATGAGAAATATACCTGTGTTTTGAATGAGTCGTCGGACAGGAAACATCACAGCCTGACCATTCTTGAACAGGTCCGAGATCCAAAGAGCAAGTACAATACCTAACGCAAACTGGGCTTGCATGGCATTTACATTATAGGCGATCCCTAAGCACAGGGCTGACCATGTGTATTTACCGAGGAATGTCAACGCCAGACTGATCATAGCGATGCCGATGGAGAGTGACGTTTGTGAAAAATATCTGCCCATGACCGGGTCGGATCCAAGGGGTAGATGCTCACAGAAGCCGCTGAAGATTGAAAGGCATGCGGCAAGCACCCAAGGGGCTGCAGATGCGTTCTTTCCTAGAATCGCCTTGATTGTTAAAGCAAGGCCGGCAATCAGTAATATTCGACTGAGGATAAAAAAGAAGAAAATGACCTCGTAAGGGGGCAATATCCTTGAAAGCTGGCCGGCAACCAGCCAGAATGGGGATACGAAATTATCCAGCGTGGCTGCCATAGCATCGCCGGAATAGGGAACCCCCTTGCATATCTTATATATGATAACAGCGCCATAATCGCCATGAATGTTGTTGCTACTGAACTCGAACCCCCATATGAGAGTTGACAGGATAAGCGCAGAGATCAGGCAGAACGCGATGAGCATATTGGTGAACAGGGAGGATTGTTTAATTGGTGGGATAATGGAGAAGGATATGTGATGCATATGTACAACCTCGTACAAGGCTCAATTATCATCAATGCCCTGCTGAGAGCTTGTGGGTACAACATCAGGAAGTTGCACCGGGCCATTACCCGATTTCTTGCTCTCTATTATCGCCATGCTATATCCGGGCTATGATCAATCGGCGATATAGCCAGCATGGTGAAAAACGGGTTTTTCAGGATCGACTACATTAAATTTCGTACACAACCATTTAGTATTTTAACATATTTGACGCCAACGATAAAACTTTATGTCGGCAATAGCAATCATTTCATTATCACCTGCACTGTCTCCATAGGCATATATTTGTTCGAAATCTTTCAAATCAAAATGCTCCTGGATGCGACGTACCTTTTCTTGGCCATTACAATTCTTTGTGGAAAACTTCCCAGTTAAAACGAAATCCTTCTGCTCAAGTCTGGATGCAAAAACATGTCTGATATTTTTCGACTCGCACCAGGGTCTTATCCACTCCTCGATGGATGCTGAAACTACGACTATTTCATGCCCAGCTTCCTGATGCTTTTGTATTGTTGGCATGGCCAGGGGGTGAAGTATCTCATCAATTCGGAAGAGAGCATATTTCTCAGTATGTTGTATGAATTGTTCATATGGCATACCCTGCAGGAAACCGGAGATCAGATGTTCTTTGGCAATATCATTTGGAACGAGACCGACAGCATATCCTAAGAGAATTGGAAGGAATTTATACAATTCACTATATAATCGGCAAGCGCCAAAGGTATAGAGAAAAAAATCAAATAAGGTATCCTTACGAGTAATTGTACCATCAAAGTCAAAACAGGCAAGGACATGATTGTTTTTGGACATGAGATATATTATCAAGATTCCTGCATAACTTCAATGAGATGTGGGTTCAGTTTATACTGTCGCCTGAAAAGGGGTTTTCTTCTTTCTTTGATGGGATATCTGGGGGCTAGGGCAATTGTTTGCATTCAGGTTATGTAAATTATAAACAGAACCAACATCAGCCACAGAAAGAGAGCTGATAAGAAGGCGCTGTCTTTTATGAGGATGTCGACCGGCCCCGTGCCTTTTCCTTCTTGAACCTTAAACATATAGCGAAACAGACAATAGACCACAAGAGGTGCCGTATAGATCAACTCGTTGGTATGGTGGAGAATGATTGTTGATGGATCGGTTACAAAGAGGAGATAGGTACAAATGCTGAGAGCATTTGTTATTGATAACGCATTATTTAAATTATCCTTGTTGTAATAGCTCAGGACATTCCTATATCCCGTGTTTTGACATGAATGTCCGGTTGATTCTAGTTCGACCCGTCGTTTTCCAAAGGCCAAGAATAAAGACAGGGCGAAACCGCACATCAATAGCCAACGCGATAATTCCACATTGATTACGAAAGCCCCCCCGATAAGTCTCAACATAAAACCGACGGAGATAGATATCACATCAGCAATGGTGACATTTCTTAAAAAGAAACTATACAGTAGATTGTTGGCTATATAGCATAAAAGAATTGCGAAGATATTGAGATGTAGTAACAGGGACATAAAGAGACCACTACCCGCAAGGATCAAGCTAGCCATCCAAGCAGATGAGATGGGGATCAATCCCATGGCAATGGGCCTCATCTTTTTTTGAGGATGTTCTTGGTCTTTTTTTAAGTCAATGATGTCATTGAATAAATAAACACTGCTCGATAACATGCAAAAAAGCATAAATAATACAGATGATTTTATAAACGAATCAGCCCTGAAAAGCTGTCCGGAAAAGACCAACGGTGCAAAGACAAATACGTTCTTCACCCAGTGAAGGATTCTTAATTCAACCAACCAAGGCTTTATAGTAATGAATATGATGGGCAAATCTGTCTTTAACACCTATTGAACACTCCCTCATTCGAAACTCGCTCAGGCCATATTATTGAGACTCCTTTCTTGGGTTTTGCTAAACCTTAAAAAGGTTAACTGTAATAACCTTTTGCTGACAATTACCCACTGTCAGATCAGGATTGTAATTAATTAAAGAAATATAATCAGTTGCCGTATTCTTTTCTACGGCCTTCCTATACCGAAGTATATAAGCCCGTGTGATCGCAGTTCAATGGGATTCAGTATATTCCGTGCATCAAAAATCACAGGCTTTTTCAGGAGCGACTTGATGCGATCGATGTCCGGGCTCTTGAACATGTTCCATTCGGTTATGATCAGGAGGCAGTCAGCACCTGCAAGGGTCTCGTATGCGTCGTCCACATAGTGTATGCGGTCTTTGAATATCTTGCGGGCATTCTCTATGCCTTTGGGATCGAATGCAGTGACCTTTACCCCATATTCGAGCAGGGCATTGATGATATCAATGGCTGGTGACTCACGCACATCGTCGGTCTTGGGCTTGAAGGTCAAACCCCAGGCCGCGACAGTTATCTTTTTCAAATCCTTCTTTTTAAAATAATTAATAACTTTCTCGGCCACATAGTTCTTCTGCTTCTCGTTTGCTCTCCACGTGGCCTCGCAGATCTCCAGGGTGTGGTTCAGGCCCTTGGCTGTTGCTATGAGGGCCTGGACATCCTTGGGGAAGCATGACCCCCCGAAACCAGGCCCTGCCAGAAGAAACCGGGGGCCGATCCTTTCATCCGTACCCATTCCGTCCCGAATCAGGGAGATATCCGCTCCCACCTTGTCGCAGATTATGGAGAGCTCGTTCATGAAGGTGATCTTTGTGGCCAGGAATGCATTCGATGCATACTTGGTGAGTTCCGCGCTCTTGTTGTCCATGACAAGGATAGGATTGTTGGTTGTACGCACAAATGGATCGTAGAGCTCCTTGAACAGGGCTGCTGTACGGACGTTGTCCGTGCCCACAACGACCCTGTCCGGTCTCATGAAGTCCTGAACCGCATTACCCTCCTTGAGAAACTCGGGATTTGAGACCACATCGAACTCCAAGTGGTCAAGCTTTCTCTTCCTCAGCTCCTTCCCTACCACATCCCTTACCTTGTCTGCTGTGCCTACCGGGACTGTGGATTTGTTCACGATGATCTTGTACTCGGTCATGATCTGACCGATCTGGTATGCGACCCTGAGCACATAGCGGAGGTCTGCCGAGCCGTCCTTGTCTTGGGGCGTTCCCACGGCGATGAAGCACACCTGGCAACGCGATACGGCATCAGCAAGATCCGTGGTGAACATGAGGCGATTCTCTTGCACGTTACGTTCTATGATGTCCTTCAATCCAGGTTCGTAGATCGGTACGCCACCTGCATTGAGGTGATCTATCTTGGCCTTGTCCTCATCCACGCACATGACCTCGTTGCCCATCTCTGCGAAACACGAACCTGTCACCAGACCCACATAGCCTGTACCGATCATGCATATTTTCATGAATGCCCCCAAATAATTGTTACAACAGTGATATTCCTATAACTCATTATACTTTTAATCAACTCTGAATTCTCTAGTGAAGGATTCATATTCATTGGAAAGGATTTTACTGATCAAGTGGATGAAAATAAACAATTCTAGATGAACACGCATGGTGCCGAGGGACGGAGTTGAACCGCCGACACGGGGATTTTCAGTCCCCTGCTCTACCTACTGAGCTACCTCGGCAACCGTCTGGTTGTGTAGTGAATTTGGGGTGGGTTTGTCAAGACTTTTCGTCTTCACTGAAGTCGAAGCTTTCCAGGGTTTCGCCGTCTTCCTTGAGCACGTCTTCCATGGAGACGTCTTTGCCCTTCCTGGGGGCTTTATCCTTGCCGAGGAGGTCCTTGCGGTCTTCTTCCACCTTGTCCACGGCAAAGCCGTCGTCATTGACCTCGATCTCCGGCTGCTTGGTGTAGATGTTCAGCTTTATCTTGGCCGGGACGAGATCTTCCCCGCAGCTCTTGCACCTGTCCAGGTAGTCGTAGCTCACATAACCACACTTGGGACACTTCATGGGCGCCAACCTCCTTTGCGATATCCTGGTATATCGGTATACCGAAAGAGGAACATTAGCAAAGCCATTTTACAGGCGATTGGATTTCATTGATGTATTTCAGGGACTCCACTCACTGTGCCCCCCACACACACCCACAAGGGGAAGGGGACATGCATGTGGGAGGGTGGGGTGGAATTGTATGCTTGCATATGATGCGATGATGGGTATAATGGGTGGCGTCATCAGCTGAGCATCATTCTTCAGAGAGCCGTAAACCTTTTGAAACTATTGCAATTTTATATACATAAGGAGGATCAGAATGGAATCGAACCAGACAAGCGGACGTGTGTTCAGGGCCATGGGCTGGCTCCCCGACTACCCGGATTTCCGTGACTACACCGTTGCGACCAGGAGCGTTTCGAGCAGGCTTGCAGTGCTGGGCCAGAAGGACTCGCCCCATGCCATGTTCATCAAGGCAGGGGCTGCGGACCCGTCAAAGGCCAAGCTGCCGGCCTCGGTGAGCCTGAAGAAGTGGTGCTCCCAGGTGGAAGACCAGGGCGACCTCGGCTCATGCACTGCCAACGCCGGGGTAGGGCTGCTCGAGTACTGCGAGCGCAAGGCCTTCGGCAGGTACATCGACGCCTCGCGCCTGTTCCTCTACAAGGCCACGAGGAACCTCCTGCGGCTCAGGGGGGACACCGGGGCGTACATCCGCTCCACCATGGAGGCCATGGTGCTCTTCGGCGTGCCGCCCGAGGAGTACTGGCCCTACAATACGGGCAGCTTCGACACCGAACCCACGGCCTTCTGCTATGCCTTTGCGCAGAACTTCCAGGCCCTCCAGTACATCCGGCTCGACCCGTCAGGGACGGCCCGGGAGGATGTGCTCAAGGCTGTCAAGACCAGCCTGGCGGCCAAGATCCCTGCCATGTTCGGGTTCACGGTGTACGACTCCATCTATGATGCCGAGGAAGGGAAGATACCATTCCCGGGCCCGAAGGAGAAGGTGTTGGGCGGCCACGCGGTCATGGCTGTGGGCTATGACGACAAAATGGAGATCGTGAACGCCTCCACAGGCAAGGCCACGAAAGGGGCCGTCATGATCCGCAACTCCTGGGGCAGGGACTGGGGGAGCAAGGGCTACGGCTGGCTCCCCTACGACTATGTCCTCAAGGGTCTGGCCGAGGACTGGTGGACTCTGCTCAAGAACGAATGGATCGACACGGGCGAGTTCAGGCTGGAGAAATAAGCCCGACCTGTCACCGAACATGGAAGACCCCCTCTCCGCGGCCCCCTCCCCATACCCTCATCCGGGGAGGGGGCCGGTTTCGTTGAAGGATGCAACGGGTTGATTGTGATCAGCGTTGTTGGAATGATCTGAATAGGAGGTTCGATTGTGCAATGCAGGCTGTCACGTCATGCAAAAAGGCGAATCAAGCTTTATGCCATCCCTGAGCGGATGATCATTGATATAGTTGGTGCGATGGTTTTATCCCCAGGAATACATGAGATTGTGGAAAGGATTCCCGGAATAGTGTACCCTGTGAAAATAATCGTCAGCGTTGAGGGAGAAACAGCAACGATAATTACCAGCTACCCTCTGAAGAGGGGGAGGATACGATGAAGATATATTACGACAAAAAGGTGGACGCCCTGTATATCAAACTCGGAACAAAATCCCCTGATGGTGTTGTAGAGCTCTCGGAGGGGATAAACCTCGACACGACCACGAAAGGAAAGATTATCGGAATCGAGATCCTGAATGCATCCAAGCGTATTGACATCACGACGATCCTTTCCTATCAGCTCGAGCTCGACAAGAAGGTGCTGTCTCAAAGGGTCGCATGAATGATTTGTCGGGAGCCCCAAAAACATAACCCCAACCAAATATGGCTATTGTAATAACCTATACCAATGCCCGGGCGAACCTGGAGGAACTCCTCGATCAGGTCGTTGACAACCACGAGGTCGTCATCATAAGCCGCAAGGGTTCAGAGGATGTGGCGCTCATATCCGCGTCAGAGCTGTCGAGTCTCCAGGAGACCGCTCACCTGCTGCGGTCTCCCCGCAATGCCCGGAGACTGCTGAGTGCACTGGATCGTGCACAGTCGAGGACTGTCGAACCTCAATCAGTGGGAGACGTGAGGAGGTCCCTCGGGCTTGAAAAGAAGAGATGAGCCCGGAAAACCTGCCGGGTGCCATCGCGACACGATTTTTCACAAGGAATTCATCGATGATCTCCACTGGTGGGTGGAAACGGATCGCAGGATCGCTCTGAAGGCCTTTGACCTCATAGAGCGATCGAACGTGACCCCTTTTCGGGAACAGGAAAGCCCGAGCCATTGAAATATCTCGCCCGGGGCGCATGGTCCCGACGACTTACCCAGGAACACCGCATCGTTTACCTGGTCTCGGATGACCGGATAGACTTTCTCCAGGCCAGATATCACTACTGACACCAGTGAAAGAATGGGAGGAAGGGTACGTTGAGGAAAAGCAGGGGTGGTGTAATAATGTATCTCAATTGTTCGATTCGCCTCGAACGATAAGTCCGGGGAATTGGAGTTGAGGCCATGCAAAAACAACTTACAGCAATTATTGAGCGTGAAGGGGATGGGTACGTGTCATTCTGCCCGGAACTTGATATCGTGAGCCAAGGTGATACCATCGAGGCAGCTCGCGAGAATCTTCGGGAAGCACTTGAGCTGTTCTTCGAGACCGCTTCTCCCAGTGAGATCAAGACGCGCCTGCATGATGAAGTGTATGTGACCCGACTCGAGGTTGCAGTTGGGTAAGCTCCGCATCCTTTTCCGGACCATGCAGAATTACGAACCGGGACGCTTAAATCCATAATCCGCCAGTCCGGTTTGCCAAGAACAGAGTTCGAGTCATGAAAAGCAGGGCCTAACGAATGAAGGGGACGGTTCTCTCATTCCCGGGGCGGGGATGCTTCCTTCCAGCTTGCAAATGGCGGGATGTTTTGCTTATAATTCAATAAAGGAGTTGAGAAGTCATGACGGCTCGTGCGCAGGCTAGGGAAATTCAGAAGCTGTACCGGCAGGCTTTCAAAGAGTATGGCTCAGTGGCCCTCTGGAATATGCGCCCTGTAGAACGGCCCACTCCTGATGATGCGCTTGCAATCACCAGGGCACTGAGGACGTATGGCAGCATGGCCGGACGTCGCCTGGCGGAACGGATCGAAGAGCTCTGCCGTGCCTCTGACTAAACTGCAATCCCATGCACTCAGGATCCTGGCTGCACAGCGCAGTCCCGACAGCTACATTGCAGGTGGTGTCGCCCTCAACCGTGACGGCCCCCGGTTTTCGAGCGATATCGACATCTTTTAAGGATTCTGAAGAACGCGTCTCCACAGCGGCCGATTGCGATGCCGAAGCACTTGCCGGGGCAGGCCTTAAGCTCACCTGGCTGAAGAACCAGACTGGCAGGCGAACCGCCCTTATCGGGGGCCTTGGGGAGAACATGCAGCTCGAGTGGGTTGCAGACAGTGACTTCCGGTTTTTTCCTGCCATGCAAGACGACCTTTTCGGTTATGTGCTGCACCCGGTTGACCTGGCCGTGAACAAGGCAGCTGCTGCGGCCGACCGGCGTACCCCGCGCGACATAGTCGATCTGGTGACCATCCATGAAAACATCCTTCCCCTTGGTGCCGTGGTATGTGCTGCAGTGGGGCGATTCCCCGGGCAAAGCCCCGAGGAGATGCTGGCTGATATCACTCGCCACAGCCGCTTCACTGCCGAGGAATTTCGCGTGCTCGCCATGGAGCATACGATCGATGTCTCCGCTCTTCAGCGCCGGATACGGGACATGATCGCGGATGCTGAACGCTTCATAAGCCACATTCCGAGTGATGATGTCGGTGTTGTCTTTCTGGAGGATGAAAAACCCGTGCAGCCTGACCTTGACCATATGCAGAAGTACCAACGGCGACGGGGATCGCGAAAAGGGCTCTGGCCGACATCTTCCGAAATCTCCAGCGCCATGCTGGGCCACTACGAGAAACCCAAGCCCTGACGGTGTGGCAGCAGTGCTTGCACCGGGAGGCAGGAGGGGGTTCCCGCACGTTTCGTGAGGTTCGCGGAGAACGGCTCCAGGAGATGGATGATTCCCGTTCATAGAGAATCGAGGACGCCTTCCCATATCATGATTACAGTATGTGATGTAATGTAATCATAATGAAGAATGCTGGGTCCGCCAAGGGAGATATCTGTTCTCCATGGTTCTGACTTGTGAAAGGCCCGGATACAACCAGCTTCAACGATGAGAACAGGGTGAGCGACCTGGAAGAATCGTACTGCTACAGCCTTGGAGTACTCGACCATGTACACTGAATTCCGTACACTGCCCAAAATGAGTGTGGTATAGAGATAGTACAAATCCAGAGTCATGCTGGCTGCATCGTGTCAGCCAAGGATTCAGAAGAAGTGTATTGTACAAGAGGTTGGTAATGGTCAGACGACCGGACATTATCAGGAAATTTGAGGATGATTTGGCCCGGAAAGAGGGCAGGGTCCCCTATACCCGGGCAATAAAGATCGTGACCTCACTCTGGCAGGAAGGCCGGGCTCTTGGCGTTTTTCCCGGAAAGAATCCTCTTGAGGGTATCGAGGTTGATATCCACATGGCAAAGGTGCTGAATTCATGTTTGAAGAGATTCTCGCTGCCTTAAGCAGGGTTCTCCGGAAGCACTCCATTCCCTATATGGTCATAGGCGGGCAGGCTGTCCTGCTTTATGGCGAACCGAGGGTCACAAGAGATATTGACATTACCCTGGGGGTGGGTGCAGACCGC
>Ga0209201_1002191_pt1 | contig 19774 bp, 19 predicted proteins | sample AD_UKC055_MetaG_FD_184411 | JGI IMG/M metagenome (GOLD analysis project Ga0209201, IMG submission 184411) | Active sludge microbial communities of municipal wastewater-treating anaerobic digesters from USA - AD_UKC055_MetaG (SPAdes) (version 2) | ecosystem: Engineered > Bioreactor > Anaerobic >...
TAACTACCATATCTGCATAAAAGAAAACCCAGAGTATTTGGAAAACTCGGCAGGTACTATGATTGCTAAGGATGAAATTATAGACTGGTTGGATACAACAGTCCGCTATAGAATACTAGCAGTAGGACCGCCGCCAGGAACCTTTGGGCAACTAGAGTTTCCCTTCGTAATTGATGTGGAGATGCAAAATGAATAAAAACTTTAAGTTCCATAGGTTAGCTATCGGCGGTCCTTTTAATGGACAACTCATGCACTGGTCTGGGGATCTTATAGAGTACCCAGATAATGTGACATACCGCGCTGTACCAATTAGGCTAGGGGAGGATTATGGAACCGTCTATGTATTCCGCGAACTAACAAATGAGCAGGCACTAGAAATGCTTCAAGAGATGTACCTTGCAATATGAACGCACAGCAAAAACTAACAGTAATCCGAGAGCATGTAGCCTTAGCAAGAGTTGCCCCGCAGGTGCTACTCTTAAATAGGACAGCTTATAATGAGTTCAAAGAGAACCTAGCCATATCAGCACAGATTATAAGAGTCCAATCCACTCAGGAAATTATGGAAACTCTAGACGACATGATCCTCATTCCCGTAGACTTTATAGAATCCTTTGCCCTCCTCGCGCCTGTCCCTTACAAGCAGCCCAGTATAACAGTAGTCCCACCAACCCCCAAATGAAAACTAAAAAGAAATGCACTACGCCACTTCCATCAACGTTGCCGGAACAAAGTCATTTCGACTTTCGACCTCAAAACTTCTTGGCTACTATGGAGGCAATGCACAAAACCCGCCTCCGGAATTATGTAAATGTATTGTCCCTTCTGGACCGAACCGCAGCTTTGTCCAGCCAGACCAATCGGGTGCTGAATCCCTTGTTGTCGCAATGGAAGCAGGAAATGGCTTATATAGAAGAATCCTGGAGGCAGGAATTAAACAGCATAGCTATTTTGCTCTCCATATTTTCATCGACGAGTTCCGCGGAAATTCCCCCAAAGATACCTACTGGAAACGAGACCCCTTTGAGCTAGCTGCTTTGCCACAGTGGCCAGGATTAAATAAGGCTATTAAAAATTCTGGCAGCAGGTATGATCTAGGTAAGATGGGAAACCATGCTAGATCATATAAAATGAAATGGCCAACATTCCAACTTAAAGTTCTCGCGGATACGGAAGGGAAAGTAGTTCTATCGAATGATGAGTCCAAGCATATCTTGAATACTTGGGATGAATTATTCCCAGAAGTTATCGACTGGCAAAATCTAACAGAGCATCAACTTAGAACTACGAGAACATTACGGAATCTATTTGGGTTCCCCAGGACATTCTATGGTAGAATGAACGACGCACTGATCCGCGAGGCAATTAGTTGGATTCCTCAGAGTACAGTAGGATGTATAACCCATTTCGCGGTTATTGCCCTCCAGAAATATATAGAAACCCATAATAAAGACTGGTTCATTCTAAACAATAAGCATGATAGTTTCTTGGTAGACTGCCCAGATAAAGACATAGAGGACTGCTGTGCCGCCGCCAGGAACGCTATCGAAATGGACCTTACCTCAACCAAAGGAGAAAAGTTCAAAATGAAATCTGGCGTGAGCGTAGGGAAGAATTGGGGGAAGTACCACCCTGAGGATAACCCTTGTGGGATGAAGGAACTTTAATGACGAATCTAGAGAAATGGCGATACTATACAAGATTTCTTTTCTCCCCAGATACATTTATAGATTATGGTTGGTACTATATAGTATCCGCTGCTTTGCAGCGGCGGGTGTGGTATGGCGAAATGACAGGTGATCCATTGTTTCCCAACCTTTATATAGTTTTTGTAGGTGACGCTGGTGTAGGAAAAGGACTTGTGCTAGGTAAAGCTAGTGAACTTCTAAGACACCACACATATGCGAATGATAACCCAGTGGATAAAGTAATCGCTCGAAAGTTTTTGTTCCCTCCCGGCCCCGATGATCTTACCTACGAAAAGCTTTGTGAAAAACTTTCGAAGTCTACTCAATGGTTCAAGCACGTCAACGGGGAAGGAAAAAAAGTAGCCTATGGCCATGCTAGTATGAGCTTTGTGCTAGAAGAGATGGGAAGCTTATTCAAAAGGCGGCATGATGATAGCTTAAACAAGCTCTTTCTCAAGTGTTATGACTGCAAGGAGCATGAATATGAAACTAAACATCAAGGAGAACATGCTATCAAAAAGCCTTGCTTGGCGCTACTTGCTGGATGCACTCCAGATTTTCTACCGAAGTGTGTATATCATGGGATCTTAGAGGACGGCACACTCAGTAGGATGATTTTCATCTATGAATACGAACCGCGGCTGACTTCCTTTTTCTTGGGGCAGCCTGGAAAAGACGAGAACAAATGCAAAGACGAATTATTAGATTACATTAAGATTCTTTCTACGTTGTATGGATCAGTTTCTCTGGCGGCGGACGTGGAACCCTTTCTAGAGAACTGGTATAAAACAGTCTGGACAGTTAAGGTCCGCCGCTGCCATCCCAAAATGAGGACATACTTCGCCAGAAGCCGCGTTCATATCCTAAAGCTTGCGATGGCTTGCCACTTCTCTGAAAATTTAGATATGACTTTAACCCTTGAAGACTGCCAGAAGGCCTTAGACCTATTAGAAAGAATAGAACCTAAGATGTCTATGTGCTTGGCCGCTACTGGCAGGAATGAAAACGCCAAGCTGACAAAAGAAATCCTACGATATATTACTAATAAACCAGAAGGTGCAAGTCTTGCGGACCTCATGGATTATTTCCAGACTGAAACGGCATTCCCCGAACTTAAACAGATGCTAGAAGACCTAGCTATCATGGGTAAAATTACAACTAGGGAAGGATTATACTATGACACGACTCGATGAATACAAGCAGATGTTAATAGAGTTTCATACCGCGTTTAAGCTGCCTATTGCAAGATCGTTTGCAGAAGCAGATACTAAAAACTGTCCGTTGCGGATTAATCTTATTGCAGAGGAATTTCAGGAATATCGTGCGGCGGGCAAACGTGAAGAAATCATAGACGCTCTTGGAGATTTACTTTATGTTGTCATTGGTGCGGCAATAACCGTAGGAGTTTCACCAATAGACCTTCCTAAAAAACTTGAGATTATCCCCAATAAAGGTGACAAACCTAAACTGGATATTACTATGAGTGTTGTTGCCTTGATTAGAAAGCTGGAAGAGAAAGTTCTATGCTACAGGGGGCTGCTAGATACCTTAACGAAACTGTACTTTAACTTAGAGCAAGCGGCTTGGGCGCTAGGCTTCGATTTGCTAACCGCGGTTAGGTTAATTCACGCCAGTAATATGTCCAAACTCTGGACAGAAGAAGAGATTCGAAGCATCAAAGACACTCCGAACCTCTTCTCGATCACCAGCAGCCCTGGAGGAAAATATATAGTTAAAAGACTTTCCGACGGTAAGGTGGTTAAATCACCTGGATATTCTCCTGTTAAGTTGGAGACGCTCTAAGGGAGTTTTATCCTCCACCGCGGTTGTGAAAGCAGCCCTAGCGGCGGCGTCTCGTAATATGTTCAAGGCATCATTCTGTATATCTCCTTGAAACTGCCCAGCCGCCGCGGGCGTTCCTTGGATAGTCTTTAGAAAGCTGTAGTAATCTAGTGGTCGCTCCCTATTAGCAAATCTAGTAGGACCGCTAGGTGTATATTTTTTATAAGACTTGACTAAACCAGGAATCTCTTTTACAATCTCCTCCATTGATTGCGCCCTTGAGATTCTTCGTCTGGGGTCCCAAGGGTTTCCCCGCATAAAAGAAGCCATTCCTGGCGAAGTCTGTCCTGTCATTCTCTTCCAGATTTTCTCCTCGCGCATGCCTGTTTCTCCAACCTTTTTAATACGATTCCGGAGTAGGCGCGCGGTTTGAGTTTCCTGCAAAACAGTCTCTAAAGGGATACTGAATGGTGCAAGAAGTAACTCTGGCCCAGAATGAGTTCCCCAGAATTGGAGAATTCTACCTACTAAATCCTCCGCCGACTGCCAGAATGGATTCTGGAATCCGTAGGTAGCCTCGCCATGCTTCAATTGATATGCGTTCAAGGCAAGACTAGATAGCATTCCACCCATTCCAGTTAATTGTGCTTTGGCTAGAATAGTGTAAGCGAGTTCGTCTAGTTTATTATCATCAGGTCTGCCATCATCTTTTGCCAATCCCAACCACTCCGCCCAAGTAAGTTCCTGCGGTTTCTGTCCAGTAATAAACTGCTCAATAGCCTCAACAGCGGGGGCGGCAAAGAACTGATGCATGAAACTACTGCGAAGGAAAGGCTTCCAATCACCCTTTTCTGCAAGAGGTTTAAGTACAGTCTGGCGGTACCGCCGCATACGTTCGATACTCCACCTACTGAGAGAGAATGTAGTCTTGAGAAAGTTAGGCGCGGCACCTTTTCCAATAGCTGCGGGAAGATATTCTCCTGTATAGTTTCCTTGCACATTCTCCATCAGTTTTGTTGCCATTCGCTGGAGGAGCACAGCTGTGGGATATTTCTTCCACTGTTTCCCTCCCCAGGCTTCTAGAAACTCTATATCCCCTTTCTTCAGTCTGGCATCCGCCACAGAATGGTAGAATTCATATAGGACTTCCCTGATACCGCGCTCGAACAAATCTCTTCCCTGATACTTTCGCGTTACATCAGTGATCTCTCCTGTGGTATTGCGAACAGTATTGTCAATAGCCATTTCCGCGGTGTCCTTTGCTCGCACCGCACCAACCTTGGTAGCCTCGCTCTGCCCTAGGATAACCTTCTGCATCGCGGGTCCCCAGTATTTGGCCACTTCCGCGGTCGTAGCAGTTTCCATAGAGATCGGCAGAGATGCTAATACATCTCGGAGCGTAGTCTTTGGACCAAGCTTCATGGAATTAACCAGCGCCGTAGCTTGGTCAACCCAATCATAATTGGACCGCAATCCTAGCCCCATCTCCGATCTAAAGTACTCTATGCTAGGGTCATGGGAGAGATTCCTAGCATACTCTGGGTAAGCTGAATAGTCTTTAATTTCATAGGCATCCGCCGCAAAGTCTCCGTCGCTTCCTGGAAGCATCGTCGGGTCTATGGTATCTGTCTCCGGGCTAACATAACTCTTTCCTTTTCCATTATTAGCCACGCCAAAGATACGTGCCGCGATCGGGTCTTTTTGCACAGCACGATACCAAGCCAAGCCTGTAGCGGATCGCATTCCGTAAAACTGCGCTACTTTAAATGCGTGGGTTTCCCTAAGATCGGGGTGTATTCCAATACCTTCGGCTTTGAATAGGGGGCTAAATGTAGGATCGCGCTTGCCTAAGAAAACTCCTTTTCCTAATAGGGCAGCTAAATGTGCATCCATGTCCTTAGTGGTAGCTTCCGGATCTTGGCGGCGGTGCCAATCTCTCTGCAAGGCAACAATTCGATTGCGCTCCGCAGCGTCCTCTTTATTTGTGGACATTAAAATCTTCCGAACTTTCTCCGATAGTACTGAGTTGGGGTAGAAGTTCTCTGTTAAATGCGCGGCGCGCCCACTATAGGTGGGGCCATCAGCATCTTGTGCTAACTTAGAGGCATCATAAGAAGCGCGCGTATAATTATACCCTTTAAGCTCCTCCGCGGATAGGGTTATTGCGCTGGCACCATATTCATCCATATCAATGGAGTATTGTCCAATCTTATTCCATTGCTCCCTGCTGAGTTTAAGGTTCCCTGCTTCATAGAGAGGCGCAAGGAACTCATTAAACATTTTACGCTGTTCAAGTTGAAACGTAGGAATAGTGTTATCCATGATGTAATTTCCCATTACAGGATGGAGTTCTCTAAGAGCCTCTCCAGCACCGCGAGCAAGCCTCTTTGTCATGAACATTGCAGACTTGCCCACAAGCTTTCCTATGGCTTGGCTCATCTTGGCAAAGATGATATGAGGAGGAAAGGAATATAGTTCATCGCCCCTACCTGCTTCGAATCCCTTATTGATTTCCCTAAGGACTTCTCCAATCTTATTCCCTGCCTTCTTGGTACCGGTAATGATGTCTTGGGCTACGTTACTGGTGGCCCTCGCAACATCTCCCCGCGCTCCCAATGCCCCAACTTCACCAGTGATAGGCTTTCTAGCTTTCTTTACCGCCGCCTTAACCGGCTGTCCTTCCTTACTAATAGCCTTCTTCTCAGCAGATTTAAGATACCGCAAAACATCTGCAATAGCCTTATCCTTAGCTCCACCTGCTTTAAGGTGTTTAGTAAATAGACTTGCTATATGAAATGCTTCCTTATCTGGCAAGTATTCTGTGGCGGCGGTTAGTGCCCTTTCCGCGGCGACACTAAGTGGGGAAACCTTTTTCCCGCTTTTAGCTAAATCCTCATCATAAGCCTTGGCAGCATCCCAAGCTGCCTCTAGGAGAGCTTTCCTATCCGCGGCTGGAATATCCTGTGGGCGCTCCACTGTAGGCTCCCGCGGGACTTCCAAAGGTTTTGCTACTGAAGGTTTCGCTGGAACTACTTTTTTCCCTACCTTAGACTTTACAGGAACGCTACCAGATTTAAGGAAACTATCAAGTTCCTCAATCATCTTAGCCGCGGATACATAATCTATGGTAAGCTCCTCGCCAGCTTTTAAGCCGCGGTTAGCTATCAGCATGGAGCGTACTCCATCTGGGCCATAAATATTCTCTATCCGTGCATTAGGGCTGTCAGAGTGATTCGTAAATCTCCCGGTGGCGGTCCTAATAAACTCCTTAGGATTAGTCTCAGAGGGGACAAATGCAGGAGCAATCTCAGCACCAGCCTGAAGATCCTGTGTAGTAAAGTTTCCGATCCCTTCAATAGCACTAGCCCCTTGCTTGACAGGGACACCAGTCTTGTCAGGCACCCAAAGGGAATCTTCAATCTTCCTGGTGTAACTAGCCTCAGTCTCCCCTAGTTGCTTAAGCACCCCTTCGAAAGTCTTATGGGCAGGATTTTTTATAGGGTTGAACTCAGGACCGCGGGGGACTTCTGGAAGTGGATTAGGACGTGGTGGCACCGCCTCAGCAGGAGGGAGGGAATTTTTCGCTCTTGGTTCCGGCGGCGGCAACTCCTTTCCCGCAGCAACTGCTTCAGCTATCTTCTGATCAGGATCACTAACAAGCCTTGCGGCATCTCCCCTCTTAGTTGCTCCACTCTTTGTCCTAACAAGCTCCTCAAAATAATTCCAAATAGTATCAGGAGCGAGCTTTCCACCTTCATCCATCCACTTAGCTTTATCTGTTTGGCCTAGTTTCTCAAAGAGCCCTCCTCCATGCTCTTTCCAAAGCGCACTAGCCCTATTAGAAGGAAGATGTACTAATCTCTCCCCAACAATCTTTTCAGCCTCGGAAATAATCTCAGGGGTTATTTCTGTTTTCGGCGGTACGGTTGGCCCTCCTTCTTCTCTGGCAGTTCCTTCCGTACTGGGTACTTTTCCTCCCACCGTTTCGCCAACTTTGGGTGTTTCAAGTGGAGGTAGCGTCTCTGTGCTTTGCTTTGGAATGGCATCTGTAGTCTCCGCAGTAGGTGCCGCTGGCTTTTCCGGCGGCGATGCTGATTTCTCTGCTTCTTTAGCTACTCTATAGGCTTCTTTAAATGCTGCTGATTCAGGATTCTGCAGAAACTCCTCAGCTTCCGCTGCGGTCATCTTCTTTTGCTTGCCTCCAACGTTAAGTCGCTTATTCGCTATAAGCCATTTCACCATGTCCTGGTCAACAATAGCATCTTCAACCTGACCTTTAGCTAAAGCTTCCTTTCTTTGCTGTGTTGGAGTCTTTTCAGCGGCGGCAGCATCCTGTTGGTCGATCTTGGCCAAGTATGCATCAACGCTTTCAGGAGTAAAAGAATAGTTTTCTGCCATTTCGGCAATAATTCTACCGCGAGTGGCATCATCAGGAGCTTTTTTAAGGGCTTCTTGATAGGCTTTAGCCGCAGCCTTACGGTCTGTTCTAGGTGGAACTGTTACGGGAGCCTCCCCAGCCGCGGTCCGCATCTGCCCAGCAGCAATTCTTCTGGCAGGCTCCATCATTAGCTTTCTTCCAAATCTAGGATCACCGCCGCCAGCTATCGGAGCCAACAATCCAGCTTTAATTGATCTCCGATAATCAATATCTTGCTTTCCTGGCGTTAATACAGCATTTGCCATCTGCATCGCAATATCTCCACCAGCACCCGCACCAACAGAAGTAGCAAGATTTAATGCAAGGGCGGTTGTAAACTTCTGCCCAGCAGGAATAACTTCTTTAATAACTGGATCTAAAGCTACTCTTTCACCAAAAGATTTAGCAGTACCCCGCTTAAGAGCAGCACCAATTAAATGCCGCGGCAGGTTTCTCTGCGCTACACCGCTGCTAAGAACGCTTCCTACCATCGACCAATTTGGATGAGACTGATTGGCAATCTCCAATTCCCTATTCCAGCTTGGTATATAAGTTTTGAGAGCTTTTCTTTCCAAGAGATCACCAGCGATTCCTGTCCCTAACGCGGTTGTTAAGCCCGCCGCTACGCCCGCGACGGGAGCAAAAGGTCCTAATATAGGCGCAGTTGCCACTGTTGTGGCTGTCCCAACAGCACCACCAGCTAAAGTCGCTGCGACGGTCGGAGCGACTCCAGCAGCAAACTCCTTACCTATAGACCCAAGGATACTGGTGCGCTGCCTAACTTCAACATCGTCATTAACAGGATTTCCTTCATCGTCGAAGTCCTTGACAAAAATGACATCATCCAAAGAAATACCATGCTTTTGTGCAAACGCTTCAGCGGCGGCACGGTACTTAGGATTATCCTTTTTCTCCTGGAATGATTTAACAACAGCTGGCATAATTAGAAGGAGTCATCTTTGAATGTTTCACCAGTTGCAGGAGCCCCAGTATTAAGCATCTCCAGCATACTTTGGACAATATCAGCATCAGATAAGTCTGCAAGGCCGCTTGCGCGAAGAATCCCCATAGTTTGGTTCCACAACATACGCTCGTCAGGAGTAAGCTTAGACATATCAAACCCAGTAACATTTCCGTCGGGCGCAGTTACTACAGCCTTTCGTATTACTGCGTCTTTAATAGCAGCGATAGTCTTAGCCTGCTGTGTAGCATCAAGTTTAGAAAGCGCGGAACTAACTGCTTGCTCTGCATTGGCATTTCTAAGGGTTTTCATTTCATCGGTGGTCATTGCAGAAGTGAGCCGTTGCTGTCTTGCAGTTTGTCTTTTAGCCCCAGCAACTTCTGTTGCAGCTTGCGATTCAGCTAACAGTTGATCTGCTTTCTGTCTGGCACCACCGCCCCAAAGTAGACTATCTGTAGTTTGATAATCCATTTGAGCTCCAGCTTCTTCTGCTCGCGCTTTAGAAATATCAGCTCTAGTTCTGTAAGGTCTAACTAATCCCTCAGAAGCGAGCTTCTCTGCCTCATCCCGTGCTCTAGCTGGAGTAAGATTTGCAGCGGCTTCTGCTTCAACTTTACTTTGTAGATTCTTAGCTAAGGCGGCATCAATATCGCTTTCTGCTGTGGTATAATCCTTTCTACTAGCAAGAGCCCTGCGGATAGCTTCCCCACCGCGAATAAATGGAAGAATCCGGCTAGCCTTAGCGGAGTCTCCTCCAGAAATTCCCAAGGCTATTTCCTCTTCTTTAGCCCTAAGCTTTTCCTCAGCTGCATCTTCTGCAGCTTGTTTAATTTCGGCAGTGGTCAAGAGTTCCCTCCTGCGCTCGTCTATCTTCATTCTAGATAGCGCTGGGGCCATCTGCATATTGAAGTAAGCTTGACTAGCCGCGGATGGGTCAGCAAACCCTGCTGCGAAACCTTTAAGTCCTTCTAGAAATTTGCTCATAATAGTATTATACTTTAAGTGCTCCAAGCACACCACCAAGAACTGATCCACCCAATTCAAATCCCTTACCTACCTGATCCCAAGTGGACAGCTGTTGAGTCATTGCTTGTTGTTGAATTCCTCCAGCATTACCTAACATAGCAGAATAAAGATTCGGGGCGAGGCTACCTGAACCTGTCATAACCCCGCCAACACGCCCACTAGCAGTATTAGCCACTCCACGTTTGCTGGCAATATCTGTTCCTACCAATCCAGATTGCATTGCTGGCAGAGCAGAAGCAACTCTGGACAATGCCTCTCCAAACAATGCAGTTTTCTCCCTACCTTTTTCTCCAAACTGCATAGCATTAACCGCTGTGTCAATCCCAGATTCGGGATTAAATGGAGTTCGACCAATACCGCGGCGGATCTCCTCACGTTCATTTTCTGTAAGAGTGGGATCAGCAGCTTGAATATACTTAGATAACCCAGCAGATAAAGCTTCCCGCTGTGCATAAAACTCAGGATCAAGTTGTTTCTGTGCAAGGTCAGCTTCCGTAACCAATCCGCGGCCTGTAGTCTGCGCAATATCTAGCTCGCGCTGACTAGCTGCCTTCTGCGTCAGATCATCAATATCAGAAGCTGTTTGTGCATACTTTGGAGCAAGCTCTGCAAAGATATCATAACCTTCTTGGGCGTAAGGTTTTGAAACAGCCAGATCAGCTTTCATTTGCGCTGTGGCTGATGGAAGTAATTGCCCTTGCACCGCAGAAAGAGCACCAGGAAAGTACTTCTTTACCGCGCCAATGATTTCCTTCATGCTTTCGCCGGTATCTTGTCTTTCGTCTCCCATAATCTTCTAAGTAGTTTGGCTGTTGGATATTTTACAAATCTACCGCGGCGGCGGGCTGTAATGTTTGCCCCCTTGAATCTTTCTAAATAAACTGTTAGCAAAGTTCTAAAATCGTCAGGGTGAGTTGTTACTAATGCTATAACATGTATGGTACCTTTACCGCGGCTAAGAATCGCTATCGCGGATATTTTTCCGTGCCGCTCTACAATTACTAAAGAATCCTCATCCAAAGCCTTTCCAACCGCAGCTACGATATCTTTAGTAGTCCATTCGCAGAACACTTTGTTACTTCGGTGCTCTCGGATGAATCTTATTACTTCTATAAATTTAACTGTAGATCGCAAAAGCATCTAAGACGACTCCATCAATTCCAACAAATTCACAAAGCATGGAATAAGCCTTGATAGTTAGCCTAAGATAACCAGCGGCGGACGCCCTCATAACAGAATAATTATTTGCAGGCGCTAGTTCCCTGACATCACTACCACTAGGGCCAAGTACCACATAAGGAATATCTGTAATACTAAATCTTTGGTATGCGTGGGCATGTCCAGAAATTACCATATTTGCTCCCCAACGTTTAAAGGGTACTCTTAATGCTACGTATCCAGGGGTATAGTACACATCATCAGTGTAAGGAGGTTTATGCATTAAAACAACTTTAAGACCATTGGTGGAAGCTGCCAGTTCCGCCGCTAACCAATCTGTGTCAAACGGAGATTCATCTCCAATTGGACCAGAGTTCATTAGGAAGAAATCTACAATTCCTACTGTTACTTTATAATTTGGTAGACTGGGAAGAACATTATAGAAATATCTTCCACCTAATGTTACCAGATCGTGATTTCCAGGAATCCATGCCAGTTTTTCCGTATCCACTACAGTCAATATTCTACGTACGTCAATGCTAGTCCCACTACTCATAGCATGATCCCCCACACCAAGAATCTTAGTAGGATTATCTGCTACCATTAAATCCCAAACTGTCTTTACATCACCACATAGACGAAGCTCTCCATTCTTGATTACCTCGGTCGCAGTAGCTTTAAAAATAGTATCTTGGACAATTTTACCGCCCAGATGTACTTCGCCTACAATAGAATACCATGCACCAATAGTTAATCCTGTCGCTCCCATACTACCAATTCCAGGAGAAACTTCATTTCCAAATGCATTGTCCCCAAACACAGTAACAATAGTACTATTAGTAGCTGTAACTCCTGGCCGAGCCCAACTATCCATCACTGCAGTTTCCCCTTCGACGCTAATTGCTAGTAATTCTGCGCCACCATTCCATTCTAGTAGCAAACCAGTTTTCCAAACAAAAGCCCCAGTTTTAAACATAAAATCCACTGGCATAGACTGCCGCACAGCAGGATAAGGCAGCGGATAGGGTATAATCTCTGGGTAAGTGTAAGCTTCAATTTCTCTTACTTCAGTCTTCAGAAGTTTGTTATCCCCGTGCACAGACAACTGAACAGTTGTGTCTTCCCTAACATTTCCAAATTGAAGCCTCACACCATTAACTTTATGCTGAATCCCAGGAACTTGCTTACCAGACTCAGATTCGTATGTCGTATATTCGCCTAAATATACCCTGCATGTAGCATAGTTATCGGCGGCATAGGCTTGGAAAACACTGCCGTCGGCGGTTAGAAAAAATAACTTTTGGACCCCATTCCATTTAGTAACCGCGAAATCGGTCACTTGGCCAAACCCTAGATCAATACTAACAAATGCTTGCAGGATATTATCAAAAATCAACACTGCGTATCCATATACTGTCTTGACTGAAAATAATGCGTCAGTCCCAAAATTTGTTGCACAAGTATCTTGCTGAGGATTTACAAGAATCTTTGCAATACTAGCTCCCAGGGGGAAGTTATTACTTTCGGAGGCAAATTGCTTGGTAATATTAAAACTTTGAATCCCCAATTGTGTTATAAAAGCAATATCTCCATTAAGATCAGCAAAAGATCTATCATTTACAGCACCCGTGGGGAATAACAAACCATCCGGAAGTAAAGGCTCTCCGAAGAATTTGTTATTATAGTCCGGAAGAATTACATAGCTAGAATACAGCGTGCTGACCATTAATCCGCCAACATAAGAACTATTTCCCGCGAAAGGAAACAAGGCGGTAATCTGATTATAGTCTACCGCTTTCGCGGTACTTTTAGCGCAATCGGCGGCGGTGCTGCCTTTATTACCATCTGCGGTGCGATTAATAACAAAGTCTAGGTATCTGCCGCTAACCGAATGATAAATCTGATTTTTGTTTATCGGATCTACCACGTAAAGCTTGCTTCCGGAGCGTTTAGGCAGAATACATACTGGCACATACTCAGGATTAGTAATTGACCAATCTGCCCAAGTAGACGTAAAGCGAAAAGATCCAGAGGGATCCACTACCCGCGGTTGGGTTTCGCCATCTGTTACAAATAAATGTCCAGGAGTTTGCGCAACCGTGCCAGGAAAAGTTGAACGAACTTGTGAAAGATCTGTGTTAGTAGTATCATAAGCGATACTTCCTTGGAAGTAACTTACCGGAATAGCTTCTGCATAAATCCTAGCCGCGGTTGCCGACATTGCGCTCCAACCCGGAATCGCGGTCCAAGAGATTTCATCGACTTCTGTATCTGCCCAAAACGCTAACCCATCTGTAAATAACACTAAAAGCTTCCCAATAGCATACAATCCCTGTCTATTTGTCCCTGGGGGCGTTCCAATAGGTTTGTGTTCCTTAGTAGGTTTAATAGTATTGGCAGTTATCCTACCATTAAACAATAAAGGATATTGCGAAACAGGAAGCTTACTAGCGTCAAGACTAGTATTCAATCCTCCAGCAAAGGTATCTTGGGCAAATAAGATCATTGCTAGTTTACAAGCGATAACCAGCATAAGAAATAAATGGTGAGCGCCGAACATTTAGTGGCCGCTGCTGACCGCGTTCAGCAATCAGTGCTGCTCTTTCGTGTAATGCTGTAGACTTCACTGCCATGATACCTGCGCGCTCCAGTTTATCCGCAGAGTGTAGGTCCAGCCATTCTTTAAACTTAAAATAAAGAGACTGCTCCATAAACTCGGGAATATGATCCGTTTCCCTTAGTAGGGGAGGCAAATAAGGTTTAAATAAGACTAGTACACAATTATTACAACATGCGGTGCGCTGACTACAAGTAGCTGTAATTTGGATTATAGTATTAAATACCTCTAAGAAATTATTAGGAAGTACCGCGACAAGGTTTCCTTCAGAATCATAAAATTCCAAATCGCAAGTAGTAATTACATCTTTACAGATATGTGTTAGATCTTCGTAAGCATTAACTGTTTGTTTTTCTGAAGCGTCGGCGGTAAACAAAACAGTTTCTTCTGCGGATTCGGCAACATCGCTAGGACCACCAAGCGTTACAATAACTTCCTCGGTCGCGGCCGGAAGCCTACGCTTAATAGTAAGCTGGCTGGCTTCTCCCAGATTCCTAATTAAAGGAGAACGCTTCACCTGCCGCCAACGCCAGGGCGAATAAACATACTGATCGTCCATAACCGCGGTTACTTTATGCATAACATCAGTGGTCATACCAATACATGGGCGCACACCACGGATGGCTTGCACATAATATGGAAGACTGACAAAAGCCTCTCCAGAATCGTAAGGCTTAAAGGATTCCTCTTGAAGAGTCCCAGGAAAATCTTCAGAATTCCAAAGTTCTTGCGCAGCTTGATTAATAAAATCATATAGGGTACTTCCGTCAGAAATCCCACTATAATTTGCCGCAAGTTCTAGTAGTTGTTGAACAATCATGCGACTTTAAGTATTGAACATTGAGCAACAGGGGTAGTAGGACTGTTTCTAGCCCAACCGAGCACACAGCGCTTTGGCTGGGTACCACCCAAAGTTGTATGAATTTGAACAGATACCTTGGAGGCGGCAGTAAGAGTTATTAAACCTTTAACAGGCAAAGTAATCCTCTCTATCTGTCCATGACTGTCCACTAAAAAAGCACTTCGTAGTGAATCACCAACATAAATACCTGCTTCTCCTTGCCACCCTTCGGAATCATTAGTTTTAAAGCATCCAACAAAATCAATTAAATACGTGCCACTATTCAAAGTAATATCACCTGCGCTAACCGATCCTATAATCATACTAGTAGGATCAGCCACAATAGCCCAATACGGTATTTTAACAGTTGTGTCCTTTTCGCCTACCCCAAGACCAAGATTGCCACTATACTTAGGAGTAAAAGCTAAAAGCGCCGCAGGAATTGTAGAAGCAGTAGATGGTGTTGTCCATTCAAATCCTGCTCCACTGGATGGTACAGTAAGAACTTGTCCCACAGTACCAGTATTTGGCGCGTCTAAATGCGTGCGCTGAATATTACTAAGACTGGTAGGACTGGTAGGTAGTGCCACCGCGGTCCAGCCACCTGTCCCATTAGATACATACAAATAGTTAGATCCTAGCCCAGTGGAAGAAAGTTTTGTAAATGGGATAGAACCATTGGCAACTGCATTAAAGTCTATTGCACGCCACTTTGCTACTGTCCCATCACGTTGCAGAAATAACTGTAAACCTGCTCCAACATCAGTGATTCCTGCACCAATAACATTAGCAATACTTTGAAATGTGACGGCAGATAAATCATGTGCGACTGCTAATACTTGATAAGCCGTACCTAATCCAACATCAAGCATTGCCGAAGTAACACTTCCAGGAGTTATCGTAGCTTGGCTGATTATAGGAACCCAAGATGCACCATTATGTCTGCGTAGAATCCCGTCGGTTGTGCAGAGCCAAAGAAATCTTTCTAGGGCCGGATAGGTAGCAATACTAGGGGGTGGCGCAGAAACAATTATAAATCCTATATCAGTATCAGGCTGGGCTGCCTGAAACATTTGCAAAAGATCTGCTTTTGTAAGACAGACTACACCAGTTGGATCGAGCCCTGGCTCAATATATTTACGAATAGCCATAACTTAAGAGCAGAAAGGAGTACAGAATGGATTGCAATAATGCCCAACAGGAGTAGAAGAAGGGATTACTCCATACAAAATAGCAGATTCAGTATTGACTGTACAATCGCAAAGATCGGGAAGAACCAACTTACTAGCAGTAAGGGTCCAATCAGAAGTATTAATAGCCGCAGCCGCGGAAGCTACACTCCAGATTTCAATATAAGCATTTACTCCTATTTGCTCTCCATTATATACTGGGAAGAACAGTATACCTAAGTCTGCAAGCTTATACCTATAAACATATGGCGTTTCTGCCCAACTAACCGCCGCCACAAAAGTTTCATTAGGCTGAATTATAGGGCGTTTTAAAGAGAATGGATTAGTATTCCCAATACTATACCTAGCAAGCATTTGACTAACTCCCGGCCATACTGAAGCATAGAGAAAGTCAGGAATAACTAGAGTTTTCCTGGTTGCTTTAACCGCGGACAATCCTCTGAAAGCTACGTCTCTCATTAGAATTTGGTAGCAGCGGTTCCTAAATTATCCTGAACCACATAGCTTACCTTAAAATTGGTTAGTGTAAGATCTGAAACCGCGTTTAAATTCAGCACAACTACATTATTTGTAGCTACATTAGCCGCCCAGGTCCATGTTAAAACACTGCCAGCTGGAATAGACGACACTGTTCCTTGATTATCGTCTAGGGAAGCCACTACATTAGTTTCAAATGCTGTGGCAGAGTACAGTAACTGCCCAGAAGCTACTTGATTTGTAGTGGCGGATAATCCTACGATAGAGTAATTAATCACTCCGCCCACAAAAGTATTGGAAGCAACATTAAACAAAACAATATCAACCGCGGCAGAATTCGTTAATTCTAATGTTCCACTAGTTTTCAAAGGGAACTGATTAGTCAACGATTGGAAATTCAACACAGCGTGTGGCGACGGTGAGGCCACATAAAATGGTTGATACTCTCCGTAAGCATTCGTGGTATTATTGAATATTCCAAAACCATTTAAATAGTCTGGGGCAAAATATGCCACAGGGTTGCTATCACCGTCAGCACTAATAATTTTCCCCCAGGATAGCAGCGGCGGTGTATTCGTACTTGTCCAAGTAGTTGTCTTATTTATCCGCATTAACCAATTTCCCGCCAACCCGTTTGTATTTGAAGGGATAACATAGGGATAAGCTATAGTATTAGTATCCGCGGGGAAGAAATCATAGATATTTAAATTATCCAAAGTTTGAGCAGCAAGATAGTAGTACCCTGAGTCCACCTGAAAGCTTGCCATATTAGCGACAGATCTGAAGGTCAACATCAGAGGATTTACTGTCACCTCATTAGTCGGAGCAGTCCTAGCCCACGCAGGAACCGCCGCAAGCAAAATTAACAATAATTTCTTCATTTGGCAGGTTGAATAGGTTTTCCCTTAAGCTCTACTATACCCTGGCGGACCCTAGCTTGCATACACGCTGCATGATCGCATTTGCAACAGCGCCATATGAACTTATTTGCAACCGGGAACCAGGTGTTCACTTTAGCCTTATGCGTCGGTATTTTCAAGCTAGGGTCCTTTAGGTTATTTCTTAACGAGCACTGGAACTCCGTAGCGATCAATCCTAATAGTATTGATTTTAGCAATACCTTCAGGAATCTCTGGAGCTACCCATCCACATTGTGCTTGAAGAACAATGGCGGAGGCTTGTGCTGCTGCGATTTGATCTTCAGAGGGTTTTCCATCAGAATAAATAATTGCCAAGTACACAGCATACGCTGTTGTCGCCATTGCACAGACATCTTCATGTGTGATCTCTGGTACAGACTGGCAGCCGGCAAGAACAAGGCAAGATGCAAGTAGTGTCAGTAGTTTTCGTTTCATTGTTTTGTTTCTCCGTTTCGTTTGCGCTGGAAGTAGCTGGCGAACACCATCGCCAGGATCGCAGCAGTTGTGTCTTTCTGAATCACACCGTTGACCGCGCAATAGGCAAAGACGAACGCGCAGGCGATTGTCAGGACCCACTGCCCGCTTGTCACCTTCTCGATGATACGGTTGATGTTCTCTGGTGTCATGGTGTTGCTCCAGCAGCCGCAGCTTGAATGATTGCGCTTACATTAGACTTCACAGCTTTGTAAGATACCCACCGCGATTGAAAGTGAGCCCTAGCCGCTCGCAGTTTTGATCAATCTGAAACTCTTGGTTGTCAGCCAAGAATTCTCGCACAGCGCGCCGTGGCCCACCGTCAAGCATGTCGGTTGAAGTGTCCTCTACTATAAGGTAATCTCCGGATGCCAGAAAACATGAGTACAATCGCAACTCGGCCAGGACGTGTTTGTAAGAATGGTCTGAGTCCAAGATGACGATCTTCGGCGTCATGTCCCGCATTGCTGTCACGTGAAACACAATGTTGTCAGCCAGACTTGACCCTGCCAGCGCGGTAACTCTCATGTGCTCAGGCACTTTGCGTGGTGCGATGTCGATTGTAACAACCTTACCAGAGATGCCGAAAACGTTCATCAGGTCAGCCATGAACAGTGCTGACCCGCCTTCGTAAGTGCCGGTCTCAATGACTAGCTCCGGACGCACACGCTGCAATAGTTCGGCGTACATCCACAGGTCGGTGGGCGACTTCAGTATCTTGCGCCCACGCCACTCCATTGTGGCCCAGGTTTCACCAGCGGCAGCGGCGTAAAGGTACTGCTTGGTCAGCAAGTCGAGGAGGTATTGATCCGGCCTCAACCTGTCGGACCGCACAAGTTGCTTAACAGCACTAGCAGCCAGCCATATCGCAAGCTTGAGGTTCATTGTTTGATCCTGTTTATATTCTCTGGTGTCATAGTTTTGCCATAGTTTCGGCTCGATCATCAGACGGATGATGTAGCCCCCAAGTGTTCTCGTTGCTGCCTGCTGTCACGGCACTGCTCCTTGTGTTGCCATGTTCAGGATCGCTTGCACGATCCCATCCGCGATGGCCTTGATCGACTCCGCGTCCGGCTTGCTCACCAGATCGTCGGCGTTCACTGTTCGGATGAACTCCATTGTTTGCGTCTCGGTCTTGAGCTTTGCGGCCTCACCCCACATTAGACAGCTTCGGTAACTGATATGCACCGTGTGATTGGTCGATCCAGTCTTAGGATCGACGTACGTGAACCGCTCATTGTAGGTCTGGCAGCCACAGAGCAGCCAGACCAACAGCAAGACTGGAGCAAGAAGTCTCATCAGACGTTCCCGATGCAGGTGCTCGCAAGCAAGTATGCCTTGCTGGTGGACCCTTGAAGTGTAGCCGCGAATCCGAACCCTTCCGGGATCGTACCGCCGTCCTCGATCACTACCCACTTGCACGGAGCAGGCGCTTCACCAACCCAGTTCAAGCACCGGATGACAACCTGCCTGCCGGCAACGCTCCAATCCAAAAACCGGTTGCACGGGAACTCGAACACCTTACCAACCTTCAACGGAACTACGGTTTTGACTAGTTTTCTCATGGTTTCCTTTCAATGGCCTTGACTCGATCGTCAAGCTCTTTTAGTTCAGTGCGCACAAACAGCTCCCACCAGTCAGGAGGCGTCTTCGCGGGCATGGTTGCGATGGTGGTCTTGAGGTTGCTGATCTCCAGGAACACTTGGGCCAGTGCCCCACTTACAGCTTTGTCGGTATAGGCCCTCGCCTCGATGCGCTCCTCCTGAATCTGCGCTGCAAGTCCAAAGGTCTGTCTTACCTGCCACGCTCCCAACGCGAGGAGCATTGGCCACGTTGCAAGCAGTGCCTTCTGGCTCGCCGCCCACCAGCCCTGAAGTTCTCCAATTGGTTTGCCCATATCCAGCATCAGTCCTTTATTTGTGAGTGGTGGACGCCAACGCACCTGCGCGCCAGCACATACGCCACGGACAGCACACCCAACAAGAATGAGCTGCGCGGTTCGGGCACCACGGTCAACGTTCCGTCGTCGAGCGTGAGCGAGTAACCTCCTTGCATTACGTTGTCCAAGCACACAAGCGCGTTAACGTCGTCAAAGTCAGGCCACAAAGGCGATGTCCATGTAAGCGCATAGACGCCCGGCTGCACGCCAGTCGTGTCAAGCGTCATGCGGCCCAACAGAGTCCGACCCGGCTCGAAGTACACACCACGCTCGTCGAAGTTCTC
>Ga0209201_1002193_pt1 | contig 19743 bp, 21 predicted proteins | sample AD_UKC055_MetaG_FD_184411 | JGI IMG/M metagenome (GOLD analysis project Ga0209201, IMG submission 184411) | Active sludge microbial communities of municipal wastewater-treating anaerobic digesters from USA - AD_UKC055_MetaG (SPAdes) (version 2) | ecosystem: Engineered > Bioreactor > Anaerobic >...
TTGAATTTGCTGCCTTCCTTGCTATTTCTTCACTTTCGGAATTGAGCAGGGTTTCCAGCTTGTCAACGGCCTTGTGCATCATTCCCCGCAATCTTTCCATTGACTCTTCTATGACTTCGCTTCGCCGTCGGTTCAGTTCTTCCAGAAAAAAATCATCGTCCCTAGTCCAAACATAGAAGGTTGTCCGGTCAACTTTCGCTGATTTGCATGCTTCCGTTACTTTCGCGCCGCCCAGAAGTCCCGTTATAACTAACTCTTGTTTGTGGCTTAACTTGCGGTTTTCGTCAGTATTCGTCATTTTGTCCCCCTGTTATACTCTATGAATTGGACGGCCTCTGCATCGGTCTTGCAGCCATCAACAGTCATAATGGCAATCCGTTCCAATTCATCTTCGCTATACTTTTTCAGCCAATCATCCGGAAAAGGGTCTATCTTCCTCGGATGAGATTCAAAGATGGCTTGCTTCCATGTTTCGAGCGCTTCAACGTAATCCTCAAACCGCTTTGTTCCGGCTAGTGCCTGGTCGCTGACCTCATCAACATTCTGGAGAAGGCGCCGGAGATGATCGTTGTTCACGAAGCGCTGTCCGGATAAGAAGGCTTCTATTTCCCGGCGCGCCACATTGAGCAGATACGCCATCTGAACAGCGGTTTCATAGCTGGCCGGAGTAGGCTTATCGGCAGATGGGATTTGCGAACTGTTGTCCACGCTCTCTATTGGCGTTTTTTTAAATTTCAGTAGCTTGAGGAGTGCCATGTCCTAACCTCTAAAAAAATTTATAGACCGTAGTATATATTTGCCGTAACTCACGTAACCAGAGCCATAATTGTTGATATTATTGATGAATATCTGTTTTGTTTTCCGTAACCTTGCCGTAACCTTGCAGCCCGTTCCCGTAACTCTGAACCGTCCGGTTACGGGAAAGTTAGGTTTGGTTACGTGTCGGTTACGTGAAGCAATTTTGTTATTCTTTAGTAATATCATATTCTTAACCCTCAGTTACGGGAGTTACGTCTAAATTGAGGTATGTCCCATATATTTTTATGACTCTGTGCAGGGTGCCGTTGATTTTAACGGGAGTGGTGTTCTCGGTTTTGTATGGAATCAGGATGCCCCTTGTCCGAAGAAGCTTATACAGGCTTCGCTGCTTATAAGGGAAATGACCGCCCTCTTGCATTGAATAACGGCTGATGGCGTGCCATGTCGGTGTAGGGATCAGATAAACAAATTCAGTATCAAAATATCCGATAACTTCACCGCCCCCCCTGCTTGTTCCCGGCTGATGGATATGGTCGAGACGCGCATTATTGGAAATAACCAGCGCCGAAAGAATATCGAAAAATTTCTTAACTGGGTCATCTTCCGCGATTCGCTGCGCCTGCCGGTCGGTCAGTGAGTTGAAAACCTCAAAGGCTTCCCCGATAAAGGCTTCCGCCTCTGCTTTGGAGTTAATACCCTTGTCTATCAACCATTGGCCGACGAGTTCCAGCGCATATAACAGGAAGGCGGTTTGCTCCGGCAGTTTCCGATGGATTCCCTCTCCGGTAGCCTTTGTAGCCACTTCACGCAGTTCCCGGAATCGTTCTGGGAACCCCGCCTGAATATCCGGAATATGGTCACGAACCCAGAGCAGGAAGGAAGTCATGGCATGCGGCAATAAGTCCATCTTGCCCTGGATGGCTGAAAGTTTGTCTTTATCTATGTCGCCGGGTTCGATCTCCACAACCAGAGTTCGCGCCTGCGTAGATGACAGCGACACAAGCTCCTCTCCGGTAATTTGCAGAAAGCCCCTCGGTTCGTGTCTGCCCTTGTCGGATGTGTCGGCATTCAATCGCCCCCGTGCGGTTCGGTTGCTGTAGCTGCGGATAAGCCGCTGCGCCAAGCTCTCTTTCACCTGTGCGTCCTGCCTTCTGAAGGATGGATGGTAATCATCAAGAACATGCAAAACATCTTTGAGAATGAATCCCTTTTTTTCAATAGAGTTGCCCGTATCATCAAAGTTGCTCAAGTTGGCTATGCTTTGAAAATCGCCAAAATGAGAAAGCTGAAGCAATGAAACAGTGGTCTTAAAAGTTCCTGTTTGCCCATAAACATAGGAAACAAAGTTCGGCTGCGGATTCAATAAACTGATCAATGGTGATAAGTAGGTAACTGCGAACAGCGGATAAGTGATTTCCTTTTTCCCAATTTGCAGGAATGAAAGAGAAGCCGCTATAGCCTCTTTCTCACGCTCCGGTGCCAGTGGCAGTCTGTAACGCAAATTTTCACGCGACAGCCTAACATTGACTCCTTCTTTGCCGATTGCTCCGGATGATGTGAGATAGAACCAGAGACCGCCCTCATAACGCCATCCTGTATGAGTAAAACAAACATTCTTCTTTGTCCGGTTCTGTGAAAGAATCTGGATGGCGTGCCGCATGCAATCCTTATTGGTTGAGCCTGGTTCAATAATGGCTTCAGTTCCCCATCGAGCAATCCAGTTCATCGAAGCAAACTGAACAGCAGGAACCTCAATATCCGGAAAAAAGCGCTTGTCTGCGAGTCCTCTTAATTTGTAACAATGTGTAACATCCTGACCGTCATCTTCACGTGTCTCTTCCTTGATAATGGCGGAAAAGTTGGCCAGCTTAACCCGATAGCGCCCTTCTTTGGTATCTTTCCATCGGTAGGTAGAACCATCTTCGGAAATATAATAAGGTTGTTTGGTGCCATGTTGTGCAATGGCCTCATCGGTAACCTCAGTTTCCGGCAGTGCTTCTAAATCTTCGGCAGAGTGAGTATTTAGATAATCATCGAGTCCAGTTTTCATTTCCGTTTCCCCTCCAGATTGACGATATAGACGCTTGCGCCCCGTTCCTTGAGCTTACCGGCAAGACGATAGACCGCCGGTTTTAGATTTTTTTTGTAGCCGTGTTTGTTTAGCGACAGCCAATCATCGTCCGGAACAAGCTTGACGATTCGATTGTGAAAATGAATCAATTTGAAATCGTCTAAAAGCTCGTCGCTGCCACTATTCTTCCAGTTCCACAATCCCGATAGACCGATACAGAACAAACCTTCCTGACAGGCACGCAGAGCCTTTTTTTCGCCTTCAGTGATATAGATTGGTTTTGTGGCATCCTGAAAAAGATCACGGTTGATGTTCATCGGGATGTAGAGCCTGTTTCCGGTATTCCTGCGCTGGAGATACTTTTGACCGTCTGCGCCTTCAAAATAAAAGCAGCGGAAACGGGAGAATTTATCATCGTAAGGGATTCGATAAACAGATTCCAAGTTCGGAACACGAAAACCTAGTTCCTTGTCAATTCTATCCGGTCGGATGCTCTCAATCTTCGCCAGCGCAATGGTCGCGTCTGTTAGTCCGGATTTTTGCAAATCTGCCAGATGCTTCGGATGTGAAATCATGGACAATTCCTCATCCGCGCAGAGCAATCATCTGCGCCCGAATCTTTTTTAAATGGGTTACAAAATCCAAAAGCGGCAAAGATGGATTGTTATTAAATTCACCTAACACCCTGTAGGTGTTCGGTTCATCCGGCAGCAGGAAGATAACTCGGTTTCCCTCTCTCGTTAGCTTGATTGGAATACCCTTTAGGTCAGCAAAGGCGACACAATAGATGTCGTGGAAGGCTAGAGGCTTTTTCATGTCCGACTCCTTTTTCGTATTTTGGCATTCATTCAATGCGTGAATTGTGCCAATTCGAGAAATATGATCAATATCATTGATATAATGAGAGTATTGACGATTCAGGCCTTGAGTGCTTTCAGTAAATACTTGACATATTAGTATAAAATATTATATTAAAAAGTATAATTAATAAGTTCTTTTAAGGATGCGGAAATGAAAAAGAATACAGAAAAAGATGTTGATGCGTTATGTGAAAAAGTTATCAATGCCATACAGAAGAAACCTGTGTTCAACAAAGAATCGCTTCTGGAATTTTTAAAAAAAGAAAAATACAAAGAACCTTATGAGATATTTATTTTCAATTTAATCAGTTTTGCCGCATGGCAAGGCAAACAGGAGTATATCCAAAATCTCTTCATTCATGATTGTTTTGATGATGTAAAAAATTATTATATGAACTTAAACAAAGAAGCGCTCCCCGATATTCTTGCTAGTCTCTGCCTTTTGTCGCAGGGAATAAATGATTTAGGTTTTAGCAAGGTTGTTCCATTCGTCAAGGATGAGTGGCTGATGCGTGCATATGATGATGCCCAAACAGATGATAATCTTCTCATTGTCGGGGAAACAGGAACAGGCAAACAGGCAATGGCTGAAACGATTCATATAATGAGTGAGAGGCGCAAATTACCTTTTGAGGAATTTAACTGCGTAGCCATCCCGGAGGGCCTCCTCGAATCAGAACTATTCGGCCATGAGAAAGGCGCTTTTACTGGAGCAGTTAGGGAAACAGTTGGAAAGTTAGAATCCGCAAAAAGTGGAACTGTTTTTCTGGATGAACTTGGAAAGATGCCTCAATACCTACAGGCTAAAATATTAAAGGTTATGGATGTGAAATTTATAACCCCGGTAGGCAGCTTAAAACGAAAACCGATCAAATGCCGCTTTATCGGAGCAGTTCAGCCGGATGATATAAAGAATAAGAAAATCCTCCCTGACCTACTATATCGCTTCGGTGCGCCGGTTTATGTGCATATGCCAAACCTTCGCGAACGCATGGCAATAAATCCATATATGGTTGTTGAAAGCAGTCTGCAAAAAGCCAAAAAAAGGTTGAAATATTCCGGAGAGATCAAATTTAATGATCAACTAATTTTATTTCTCCAGAAGCATAATTATCCCGGAAATTACCGCGAACTGGAAAATATTCTCCGCTATGGTATTCAAAGAATGATAAAGGCCAATAGAATCAAGCTATTGCCGGAAGATATTACACCGCTGCTAAGCCAGGAGCAAAAGGCATCCGGTGATACGGAAAAAGCGGATGCGTTTGCTGATGTGGATGATATGCCTTTGAAGGATGTTGTCAACCATGCTGAAGCTGCTGCTCTCAAGCTCAAGGAAAGCATTGTGCGCCGGAAGCTGGAGCAGGTAAAGGCCGCCGGTGGATCGGTGTTTAGTGTTTTGGCGAAAGAAGGTGTGGAAGCAAAGGCGCGTCAGAATATTTATAAGAAAATTGTTTCATTGGCCGGAAAGCTTCGTGATAAACGAATGTAGCTCCGTAAATCAATGATGCGGTTCATTAATCACTTTATAACCAGCGAACTGATCGGGGTTACTCTGGGCATCCAACATTTGATATTGTAACATTACCGTCTTTATCTTTGCATTGAAACCAAACACTTGAATCACTATTCTTTTCAGTGATTGGTTTTTCGGGCACGGGTTCATGTTTTTTATCGGGCACTGAGTCATGTTGTTTAATGGGGTGGTAAATTGTCCCATTTGGTTGTGGATAGGGCACGGGAGTTATCACAGCTTGTGGATCGGGAAAAAAATCATAACCAGTACTTGTGAAAGTGAGTCCTGTTTTTGGATCATGCATTTGTTTTTTTTTAACGGGCCCTCGTACTAGTCCTTGTAGTTCTACGAGGTCAGTTCTCACATTGTGAAGAGGTTTGGGTACGCAAGGGTCTTTACTTCTGCCAAAAAAAACGGGAAGCAGTTTTCTTTCTTCTTCGGTCATATATCCCTGACGATACATCTCAAACTGCGTTGTCATGTTATTTTCGTTCGGGAATACCTTACGCGCTCTAGACATGTGCGTATTCCTTAGTTGGCGCAAATCAACAGTGTTGGGGGGGCAGACCCGCTTCCGATAATCTCGGTCTTCTTTTTCGTTCTTCAAGCGTATGCTTTCTATGCGTTCCTTCTGCCGTTTTTCATACCCAGAGGTACATTGATTCGGGCCATGTCCTCTTTCTTGGCTTTCACGGACTAAAATATTTCTTTCAAAATGGAGACTATAAGCGAAATCACCAGAACCACAGTTATAAATCCATGTTTCATCTGAACAACTATGCTGATCGCTTCTATCTGATGTATTTGAGTAATATCCTGTAGGTTTGGGCAGTTCTGGTGAAGAACCGTAGCAATGCCATGTTTTTATCACGCTAAAGACAGTTGGACGACCGCATTTGCTGCTAACGTCCCCCATATCGTCGCCGATTGCCACAATATCTTCGCCACAGCGAAAGGCAAAGCAATCGGATGTTGTCAGCAGCAGGGAAAAACTCAAAAAAAGAAAGAATATGTAACGAATAATTTTGTTCATTATGATGACTCTAAAAGAGGCAACTTACCGTTTTGAGGATTTCTCCCTTGCGGATAGGCACTTACTCTTTCCATATCCTCTCGTCGGCGTTTCTTCTTTAACAAAGATGCCATCCTCAAATGTTAGCGCATATACGAAGTCACCATCACCACAATTATAATGCCATATTTCGATCTTGATTTCCTCTTGCTGGTAGCCGCCGGTTGTATATGATGTTGATTGTTTGTATTCAGTTCCAGAGGCGAAAGTTCCCTTTACCTCTTTCTTTTTTCCCGTAATATATTCCGGTTCGCCGCATTTATACAGCACTGCGGCCGTGCTTTCGCCACGAGTAACAATTTCTTCGCCACAGCGAAAGGCTAGGCTGCTAGATGGTATTGATAGCATTGCAAGACAAAACGTCGCGAAAACTAGAAAATAAATGGGTTTATTCATGGTGATCCTCCAAATAATATTACCTTCTGAATAAAATTATTAGAGGTTGTCGAGTGAGTTATCTTGCTTATGCTCCGAATTGTTACAGAATGTCAAGGTTATTGTTAAAAATTGACCGTTCTGTGTCCGGGAAGCTGCGTGGTTGCTGATTGTATAGTTGTTGTATAGTGACCATCAAAAAATAAGGCACAATACCAACAAAAGATACTGTGCCTTGCATGCTTCATTTGCTAACAAAAACAACTACTAGCTAGAAATGACAAAAAGCATCCGTGATTTGTTTTATACCTACGAATCTGGATGCCCCTGGTTCGAATCCAGGTGGGCGCGCCAGTAAAATCAAGGGGTTGCAGATGCCTGGCATTTGCAGCCTCTTTATCGTTTTGTAACACTCCTGTAAACATTTTCACGTTCTTTTCCTGATTCGGTCCCGCGGCGAATCTTCAGCCGGCCTTGACGGGCGGCCGGCACAGCAGCATCAGCACGGAGCCGACCAGCGCAATGCCGCAGGCGATGACGACAGCCGTTCCATAGCCGCCGTTCACGTCATAGAGCCAGCCGGCAAAAAACGCGCCGGAGTACGGAAAAACCGACGTAATGGGATTGGCGATGGCGCTGATTTTATGAAAAGACTCCGTCCCGAAATAGTTTCCCATTAAAAGCGGATAAGACACATACGACGCGCCGAAACCAAAGCCGACCAGCAGCGGGTACAGGTAAACCGCCCACAGGTTCTCCCGGGAGGCAAACCAGAAGAGAACGCCCCCGCCGATCAGGCTAAAACCGGCGATGGCGATCAGCAGACGGCTTTCCATGCGTTCGCCCAGAAACGAGACGCTGAGCCGGCCCACGATGCTGCAGGCCAGGATCAGCCCGTAAATAAAGGCGGGCCGGAGAAACCAAACCGGATCGGACATGGAAAACCCCCGGTCGCTCAAATGAGCCGGGGTCTGGGTCAGCACGGACTGCCACAAAAACCAGATGAACGACATTCCGATGATGGCCAGCCAGATGCTTTTGGTTTTCAGGGCGTCTTTAAAATTCCAGTTTACCGGCGAGCGGTAGGTTCTGAACCGCCCGATGCGGGCGTCGGACATGGCTTCGCGAACGGCCGAGGGGACCATTCCGTCCGGATGCTGTCCAAGGTCTTCCGGCCGGTTCCGGACGGCAATCATGGCCACGACCGCACCGATAACACAGGCGAGTGCGATCACACACCAGCCAACCCTCCAGTTTCCTCCGAAAGCCACAATGGAGGCGCTGATGATCTGGGGATAAATGAACCCGCCGATCGCGCCTCCGCCCAGCACCAGGCCCATGACCAGCGCCCGGTGAACATTAAACCACAGCAGAACCAGCGCCTGCACGGGCACGACCGACCCGAAAGAAATTCCCAAGCCGGTAAAAAAGCATAAAAGCAAATAGACAGGATAGGATTGCCCGGCAAATGCCATCAGCAAAACCGATCCCGACGTCACAGACGCGCCGATGGCCAGCGTCCTGCGGGGCCCAAAGCGGTCCATCAGCCACGGAATGATGAATGCGCCCAGGCCGAGCGTCAATCCGATGATGGTATAGCCAAGACTGATCTCTCCGCGCTGCCACGACAGGTCTTTCTGCATGAACCGGTAAATGACGGGCGGCCCGTACAACGCAAAACCGATCGGGATCGAATACACGAGGCACAGAACAGGCATCAAAACCCATCCGTAGAACGCCGCTGTTTTCGCTTTTTCGGTCATGACGATGCGTTCCCCTCCCCCGAACATCCGGTTCCTGACGTCACACAGAGAGCTTTGAAAAATGTCATTTCGAGGAGCGTGAGCGACGAGAAATCTTAAGGATGGCCGTTTGTTCAAGATTTCTCCCTTCGGTCGAAATGACAAAGAAGAAGTCGAAATGACAGAAATGGCCGTTATTCAAAGCTCTCCCACACTTGCTTCAGCCTTTTCGAAATGTCGCGCTTCCCCGCCGCATTCCTTGTCGCGCATCATACCCGACTCTTCCGCCTGGGGCCACCCTTTTTCAAGGATCCATTTTTTCGACTTTTTACGAGGCCGTCCATTTTGGAGAATCGGACGATCTCCTCCGGCACAAATTCCCCGGAGGAAAAATATCCTGTTGATCACAGGCGCATTTTTCAGTTATAAGAGAAAAGTGGAAAGGCCCGCAGACCTGTAAAGAAAACGAAACGGAACCGCCATTTGGGGATTGCATAAATTTGTTTCAGAAAGGAGATGGGATGAAAAAGATCGGCGCACTCGTTGTTATGATCGGATGTTTCATGATTTGCGGAAAAGCTTTGGCCGGAGGCAGCGCTCCGAATTTTGCAGGAACCTGGATGGGGGAGTATTGCACGATGAGTTCCAAAGAAGGTCTCCGCTGCGGGAAACCGATGGAGATTGTCATCGATGAACAGCAGAAGGGTCTTGTGCGGGGGTATATCAAGATCGGGGATAAGGCGTATCCATTGTCCGGCACGATCAGCGAGAACAGGACCATTTCTTATACCGACGCGCTGGCTTCTGTCGGCGTTTTGCGGCTGGTTGGTGGAAAAGTCCTGCAGATGAAGGCCGTCAACCGCTGCGTGGCCGGCAATGCCGAATGCGCCCACAGCGGCACGTTCCGGAGAAAAAAATAGCATGAAAAAGATCGTTCAATTCGCCTGCCTGCCGCTTCTGGCTTTTTTTCTCTTCCCGGCGCCCCTGGCCGCCTCGGCGGACTGGGTGGAATACCTTCGGGACGCGGACGGAAACGTTTTTTCCTATCACAGGAAGCTCAATGTTGACAAAACGAACGGAAAACACATCGTCCAGGCATTGGGAAAAGAAAACCTTTCCGGTCGGGGCAGGGAAAAAACCCTTCAATCCCTGAGAGAAAAGGGGTTGCCCGCCGCGGAATACGAACAGATGTCCAGGAAAATGTTTACCTGTGAAATCGACTGCGGGAAAAATTTGATCCGAAAAGCTTCGTTAATCGCTTATGACACGAACGGCAAAGTGATTTTTTCTGGAAAAACATCCTCTCCGGAATGGAAGCCCATCCTTCCTGATTCTACAGAAGACGCCCTCCGAAAAGCCGTCTGCGAATGAATCCCCTTCGCCCCCCGGAATCTTCAGAGCCGGAACATCGGAAGCGGAAAGGGTCAATCAGTTTTGATGAACTCGTAAAAAGCAATTGAAACCGTCACTCCGGCGAATACCCTAACCACCTGAAGGTGGCGCGAGGGCACAAGCGCCGGAGTCCAGGCGTCGTCCCCGCGGAGGCAGGGGAACCAGTTCCTTTATTCCCTTACCGGATACCGTCCCCCGACTTCTCGAGGGCAGGCTTCGTCGGTACGACGAAAAGGGTGCGAAAATGACTTGTTACGAGGTCGTCAGCTTTTGCACCAGGCAACTTTTTTCTTGACTTGCCTCTGCCGTTCATTTATCTAGCATACAAAATAATCAGACCGGCGGGTTCCATGATCAGCTATCAGGATGTTATTATTTTCATTCTCAGCAAAGCCTACCAGCGGGTTTACGGAATATTCAAGTCCCGCTTGCAGCCTTACGGTCTGACGCCTATGCAGGGCCTTGTCTTGCACGCTCTCTATGAGGAAGAAGGGCTTTCCGCAGGCGAACTGGGAAAGAGGTTGTCTCTGGACAGCGCCACGCTGTCCGGCGTTATGGACCGAATGGCGGAAAGCGGCTGGATCCTCAAGAACGTGAAAGACGACCGGCGGGTTTTAAACATCCGGCTGACGGACAAGGCGCTGTCGTTTCGTGACAAAATTATTAATGATACCGAAGAGTTAAACCAGGAAATCCTTTCCATGTTCAGTATGGAAGAAAGACTGCTTCTGATTCGGATGCTGAAAGATCTTCGAAAGTGACGATTTTGCTTCATATTTAGCATGCAAGATAAATTTTTCGTCGGGAGGGTCAACAATGTTTGACAGGACGGGCAACACTAAGATCCACAAAAGAAACTATCCGGCCACGGACTATGAAAGGCTATTTTATCCGCGCAAGGTGGCGATCCTGGGAGTTTCTTCGGGAGAAAACAGCATCGGCTTCGGGGCCGGCATTCTAAAATCCATTCTCGCCATGGGATTTGAAGGGAAAATATTCCCCGTCAATCCCAAAGGCGGCCAAATCGCCGGGCTGAACATTTACAAAAGCGTGGAGGATATTCCGGAGGACATCGACTTTGCCATCGTGTCCGTAGCGGCCCGGTTCGTTCCCGAAGCGCTGGAAGCCTGCCGGAAAAAGGGCGCCGCCGGCGCGGAAATTCTCTCCTCCGGCTTCAGCGAACTGGGAACCCCGGAAGGACAGGCTCTGGAAAAACAGATTCAGGAAGTGGCCGCGAAGGGCATCCGCGTGGTCGGTCCCAACTGCTTCGGCATTTACTGCCCCAGAAGCGCCCTGACGCTGCTGCCGGGACCGGACCTTTCCCGCGAAAGCGGACCCGTCGGCTTTCTGGCGCAAAGCGGAGGCATGTCGATCGATTTTGCGCACGCGGCAAAATGGATGGGGGTCCGGTTCAGCAAGATGGTGAGCTTCGGCAACGGGGCGGACCTGCGCGAAGCGGAACTGCTCCACCACCTGGCCGGCGACCCGGAGACCAAAGTGATCACCATGTATATTGAAGGCATAAAGGACGGCGAGGCCTTTTTCCGCGAAATGAAGGCCGCGGCAAGTCAAAAACCGGTGATTATTTACAAAGGGGGATTATCCCGCGCCGGCGCCCGGGCGGTCGCCAGCCACACCGCGTCCATGGGCGGAAGCCGCGTCATCTGGCAGTCGATGATCAGGCAGGCGGGCGCCATTCAGGTGGCCGACTCGGAGGAAATGGCGCAGGTCACCATGGCCTTCTCCATGCTGCCGCAAAAGTCCTTCAGAAACATTACCGTTATCGGCGGGGGCGGCGCGATCGGCGTTACCGCCTGCGACCTGGCGGAAACACACGGCATCGAAATTCCTTCGCTTTCCGCGGAACTCCAGGAGCGCATCGGGAATCATCTTCCCAAACCCGGCTCCAGCGCGACCAACCCCATCGACGTTGCCAATCCGTTTGTCGGGCCGCAACCCCTCCGGGAAATTTTGCTGGCCGCGGCGGAAGATCCGCGAATCGATCTGCAGATGATCGTTTCCCTTCTTTTCCATTACCAAGGCCTGGCCCAGGCCATGAACCTGTCGGTCAACACCGTAACGCCCTTTCGGGAGCTGGCCCAGGCAGTCCGCGACGTGGTGGACCGGACCGGCAAGCCGGTGATTGCGGTGCTTCCCAACGTGAAACGGGGATTGGAAAGCATGGACGTGACCGAAATGATGGCCATGGCCCGACAGGAATATGTCAACTGCGGCATCCCGGTTTTTGATGAAATGCATGACGCCATTCGGGCTGTCGCCCGCGTCAACACCTATTACGGAGGAAGAAAAAAATGAAAAACGATAAGGCAAACCGGATCATCGAGAAGGCCCTGAAGCAGGGGCGCAAAACGCTTTCGGAATACGAGGCCAAACAGGTCCTGTCCGCGTACGACATCCCGATTACAAAAGAAGTTCTGGCCAAAGACAAGGCCGGCATGGAAAGCGGCCTGAAGAAAATCGGCTTTCCTCTGGTGATGAAGGGCTGCTCCGCGGACATTGCCCACAAGACCGAAAAAGGGTTGATCCACGTCGATATCCGAACGGCCGCGGAAGCGAAAAAAGCGTTTCGTGAAATTCTGGCCGGCATGGAAGGTTACGAAGGCGGCGTACTGATGCAGGAGATGATCAAAGGCCGGCGCGAACTGGTCATGGGACTGACGCGCGATCCGCAGTTCGGCCCCTGCGTAATGTTCGGCCTGGGAGGCATCTTCACGGAAATCCTCCACGATGTTTCCTTCCGCCGCGCGCCGCTGGAAATCCGGGACACGAAAGAAATGATGCAGGAAATCAAAGGGCACAAGATTCTGGACGCCGTGCGCGGCATGGAAGCGGCGGATCAAAAGCTGCTTTCCGAAATGCTCATCAGCGTCGGCCGCATCGGTCTGGACTTTGACAACGTCATGGAAATCGACCTCAACCCGGTGATTCTCTCCGGGTCAAAGCCGGTGGTCGTGGACGCGCTGATCGTTTTGAAGTAATCGGTAATTGGTGGATGGTGGATGGTGGATGGTGAATGGTAGGGAACGGCTTGTGACCTCGCGCCACCTTCAGGTGGTTAGGTTATCGCGACCGTTCCCTACAAGGACGTGAGGGACAGGCTATAGGCGATGGGCTATGGGCGATAGGAAAAAACTCTTAGCTCGTCGCTCATTGCTCGTTACTTTCCGAAGGAATATCTGCCTTGGACTGCAAAAAAGAAAGAAACCTGGACATCTGCGGCTGCACCTACGAACCCTGCAGCCGCAAGGGAATCTGCTGCGACTGCGTCGCCTACCACCTGAAAAAGAGGCAGTTGCCGGGCTGCTTTTTCCCGAAAGACGCCGAACGAACCTTTGACCGCTCCTTCGAGCATTTCGCGGATCTGGTCGCCCAAAAGAAGATATGAACCGGCGGCACAACGGCGCGGCCCTTGCTCTGTCGCCCGGCTGAAAGAAATCCTTTGCATCATGTCTCTTCGTCAAAAGCGAACGAAGTGAAGCAATCTCATCAGCATTTTATATGTGAGGAGATCGCCACGTCGCTTCGCTTCTCGCGATGAACAAAGTGTAAAGATGCAAAGTCTTCAGTTCGCTCAGGCCGCCTTTGGTTTTTCATCCCACGATTTTCATTGACAAGCACCGGCCAAACGGCTTAAATGCCTCTGCAAATACATCCTTTTCAATATCGGCATGTTGTATCCAGACGAGAAAAGAATGCCATGACGACTCCGCCAAACCAAGATTGTCAAGCCGATTACCAGGTTTCTTTCAAAAAGGGAAAACCGGATCTTCTCGTTGGCCTGAAAGGAGAGTTCAGCCTGAAAAATCTTTCGGCCTTCGCCCGCGATATCCGACAGGCCATTTCCGATCCATCGATTCAGGGTGTAACGGTCGATTTTTCTCAAGTTTGCTACCTGGACAGCGCGGCGGCGCTGGCTTTTGTTCAACTTGAAAAAGAGGCGGCAGAACGGAAAATCACCTGCAGCCTGGTCAACCTGAGCGCGGAGGCCAAAGGTATTTTCAGCGTGATCCACCCCGACGCTCTGACCCTGCGGCCTTTCAAATCGGAGTACAGCCGCGAAGGACTGGTTTCTCAGATCGGCCAGGCCTCGTTATCGATCGGCAGGGACTTCGTGAATTTCATCACGTTTATCGGCGATCTGCTGATCGCCCTGGCCTACACCCTGATGCATCCCGGAACGCTTCGGGGCAAGGATGTTCTTTTTTATGTGCAGCGCGCGGGTGTGGACGGCCTGCCGATTGTCGCCATGATCGGCGCCCTGATGGGCCTGATCATGGCCTTCATGTCCTATCTGCAGTTCAAGCAGTTCGGCGCGAATATTTACGTCCCTACACTGGTGAGCTTTGCCATGATCAAGGAACTGGGGCCGATCATGACGGCGATTCTGGTCGCGGGACGCTCCGGCTCCGCCTTTGCCGCGGAGATCGGCACCATGCTGGTCAACGAAGAAGTGGACGCGCTGCAGACCATGGGATTTGACCCGGTCCGTTTTCTGGCCGTTCCGAAGGTTCTGGCCGCCGTCATCGTCGTGCCGATCCTGACCGTTTACGCAGACGTCGCCGGCATTCTCGGCGGCCTGATCATCGGCGTCACGACTCTCGATTTGACGTTCAAAACCTATATTTCCCAGTCCATCAAAACCATCCAGGTGTTTGATGTGGTCACCAGCCTGATCAAAGCCGCGGTCTTTGCCGGACTCATTTCCGCCATCGGCTGTCAGCGGGGATTTCAGGTGCGCGCCGGCGCCCAGGATGTCGGCAAGTTTACGACCTCCGCCGTGGTGGCGGCCATTTTTTTAATCGTGCTGGCGGATTCCATTTTTGCCGTCATGCTGTACTATGTCAAAAGATACGGGATTTTCTAGGAAGACGGATATAAGGAGCGCCATGCCGGAACCAACGGAAAAAACGCCCATCCTTTCGGTCAAAAACCTGACGCAGCGCTTCGGCGACAACATCGTCTTTGAAAACGTGAGCTTCGACGTGTGCCGGGGGGAGGTTTTGGTCATCGTGGGCAGCAGCGGCTGCGGCAAATCGACGTTGCTCAAAATCATGATCGGCCTGCAGAAGCCTTACGCCGGCCAGGTCCTGTATCAGGGAACCGACATCATCCGGGCGTCGGATGAGGCCCTCAACGATTACCGTAAAAACATCGGCGTTCTCTTTCAGTCCGGCGCGCTGTTCAGCTCCATGTCCATCAAGGAAAACATCGCGCTGCCGCTGCAGGAATACACCGACCTCGATGCCGAAACCATCGACCTGGTCATTCGGATGAAACTGGGCATGGTCAACCTGGCCGGCTACGAAAATCACAACCCGTCCGAGCTGTCCGGCGGCATGAAGAAAAGAGCGGGCATCGCCCGCGCGATGGCCCTCGATCCGCGCGTGCTTTTCCTGGACGAACTGTCCGCCGGCCTCGATCCGATCACCGCGGTGGAGCTCGACGACCTGATCATCAAGACGAACGAGGCCCTGGGAACCACCATGGTGATCGTCACCCACGAACTGGAATCTATTTACAAAATAGCCCATAGAGTGCTAATGCTCGACAAAGAAGCCCGGGGGATCATCGCGGAAGGCCGGCCCCTGGAACTAAAGGAACAGGCGACGGACCCGCGGGTCAGAAGTTTCTTCCTGCGGCAGTTGCCCGAACATCAGGACGAACAGAGGTTTTATGCCAACTAGAAGCTCTAAATTTTTAATCGGCCTTTTCGTCATCATCGGCGCGCTGATCTGCGCCGGCGTGATCATCTGGGTCGGCGCGGCCAAATTTTTCACCAAGGGCGCCCTCTACAACGTCTATTTTGACGAGTCCGTCCAGGGATTGCAGGTGGACTCGGCCATCAAATACCGGGGAGTCGAAATCGGGAAAGTTCAGAGCATTGACGTGGCGCCCGACTATCGCCTGATCGAAGTCACCATGAAAATCGACCTGGAAGGAGATTTGCAGAAGCAGACCATCGCTTCGCTCAAAACCGCCGGCATCACCGGCATTGTCTTTATCGAACTCGACCGGATCAAACCCGGCGAACTGGCTGATTCTCCCAAACTTTCCTTCAAGCCGGATTACCCGGTCATCCCGTCGCACCGTTCGGAAATCAGCAAGCTGATCACCGACACGAACGCAATCATGCAAAACATTAAAAAGATCGACTTCGAGGGCATTTCCAACCAGTTGAAAAACACTTCGCAGGCCATCGAAAATTTTGTGGAAGGCAAGCGCATCACGAACATGATGGCCCACCTGGAAAACACCTCCGCCAATCTGGATGAAACGATCGCCAAAATCAGCAAGACCGTCGCCGAAGGCAAGGTGGACCAGGCCGTCACGGAAACCCTGGGCGTTTTGACCGACGCCCGCAGGCTGGTCGGTCAGGCCAGGGATGGAATCTCCGCCCTGAACCTGCGTGAAAAATCGGCGCAAATGGACGCTATCCTGGAAGACATCGACAAAAAGACAAAAACCATCACCACCGGCCTTCAGGACACGTCGGAAAATCTGCGGGTCACGTCGGAAAATCTGCAGAGGCTTTCCGAAAGCCTGAACCGGGAGCCGTCGGACCTGATTTTCAGCAAACCGGCGCCGCCGCGAAAGCCCATGGAATAAAGAAAGGAACGAGCAATGGAAAAAACTTTGCAAAGGCCGGCCCGCTTGTGGAAACAAAGATCCATCCCGCTCTGGATCGTCATCGCTTTGTCTCTGTTGTGTCTTTCCGGATGCGCCGGCAGCGGCAAACCGCAATACGACGTGCAAAAATACCTGCTGACCTATCCGTCACCCTCCTTTGAGGCGTCGGAGAAACTTCCCGTGTCCGTCAAGGTGAACCGGTTTTCCATTGCCGCCGCGTACAATTCGACCGGCATGATTTTCCGCGACGACGCCTACGGCCTGGACGCCTTCAATTATTCGCGCTGGGCCGTCAACCCTGCCGACATGATCGGCGATCTCCTTCTGGCCGATATGAGAGCCGGCAATCTTTTTCAGGCGGTTCTGTCCCGGTATGATCTGGAAGAAGGGCGGTTTATCCTCTCGGGCGGCATTGAAGAATTTTACCTGCGGGCGGAGAAGAAAAACAAAGTCGCACGGATCGTTCTTTCCATTTCGCTTCAGGACTCCGCAGAGAAAGAAACCGGCAAAAGAATAATGTACCAAAAGACCTACACCCGGGAAATGCCTCTGCAGGACGCATCGCCCAAAGGATACTGCGCCGCCGCAAGCCAAGCCATGCAGGCCGTTTCCCGCGAAATCCTCCGCGACGTTTACGCGGCCGTTAAAACGAAGGCGCCATAAACAGCGGGGGTTTTATGAAAGAAATTTCCGTCCGGAGCGCTTCACGTTTTGAAATGATCGACATCACCGAAGCCATCCGGCAGGCGACGCGCGAAGAAAAGATCGAATCAGGCATTGTTCTCGTTTACACGCCCCACACCACCGCCGCCGTCACGATCAACGAAAACGCGGATCCGGACGTGCCACGCGATCTTCTGGCGGCGCTCGATCGCGCCGTGCCCCTGTCCGCGAACTACCGGCATTCGGAAGGCAATTCCGCCGCGCACGTCAAATCGTCGCTGGTCGGCGCCTCCGAAATGGTCATCGTGGAAAACGGCCGCCTTGTTCTGGGCACCTGGCAATCCATCTTCTTCTGCGAATTCGACGGCCCCCGGACAAGGAAAGTCTTTATTAAATTAATGTAGGGATCGGTCCCCGAACGATCCGGGTCGGCAATCTCTTTGCGATGTACAGCCTCCGGCTGAAATTAGCGGAGACCTTTGAAGAACGGTTCAAGAGTTGTAACATTGTCATCCCGGCGGAGGCCGGGATCCAGTGTTGTCAAGGACTATCTGGATTCCGGATCAAGTCCAGAGGAATGACGGGAAAAGGACTTATTCAAACCAGGTCTCTAGCGGCAAGGAATAATTCCTTTTGCTGTGCCGCTCAAGACTGCCGTCTTTCGCGAAGCACGACCCGCTCAGGTCTTTGCCGCCAGTTTTGACGTAAGAATCCGAAACCCGTTTTCCCTGTAATATTGACGCAGTTCGGAGGGCAAAAGCGAGCCGAGCTTGACGGAATAATCCTTTTTACCGAGCTTTTGCAATCCCGCCAGCAGCCGTTTAACGATTTTGCCGTCCGCCTCCAAAGGCACGCCTCTCTTGAGCAGAAATTCCATGTCGTAGGCGTCGCGGATTTCCCCGCGAGTGAGAAAAGCTTCAATTTTTGATTTCATCATGTCGTCCAACGCGACGGTTTTCATGAATACCTGAACCGTTGAGTTGGAACTGTAAGCAATACTGGTTTCGGTCTTTACCGGCCTGACCTCTTTGCGGATTTTAATTTTCAGCGAGCGCGGGTATGCCGCCGATTTCAATTCAACCACAAGGCTGAATCGTTTATTTGCCGCATCCATAATTTGATAATGCGGCGATAGATGCGACCCGAGTTTATGGGCGTATGTCGTCCAATCCATGCCGGCCCTGGCCGCCCAGAAATCCAAATCAACCGAATAGCGATCGAGCCCGTGGCACAGGCGCAGCATGGTCCCGCCGGTGAAAACCAGCGCATCCAGAAGCCGTCCGCTTTGCATGCGGCTGAGAATTTCCAGTTCAAACTGTTCGTGCAATATCAAATCCCGCACAGCCGTTTCACCGTTTCTTTCGTTTTTTGCGGATACGGTTGAAGCAGGCTTTTCAGGCTGTTCATCTCCAGCTTGCTCAAATCCAAAGAATCTTTATCAAATTTGTATTTGCCGAAGGAGTACAGATAGGCCGCATCCAGAAGCGCCTTTTCCGCCGTTGCGATAAACACGCCCCCGCTTCGAACAAATCCGCCGTAGTATCGCCCGGCGATTTTTGTATATTGAAAAACGCTTTCCCGAACGGCGTATGTCACCGTCCGTTTCCGGCCGACGCTTTCAAAGAAGCCCTGCTGCGCCTGGGTGGTTACTTCATGATACGCCAGCGCCGTCATCAGGGAAATGTAGGATGGAACCTGCAGAACATTGGCGATTTTAAAAAAATCGAAGCGCTTCATGTTTTCCCAGCGCCAGGCAGTTGTGTACAAGTTATTCTTCAAGCGAAGCAGCAACCCTTTTCGCGTATAGCGGCTGCAAAGCACGCGGGCGGACGCGGTCGTTATGCCGGCATTTCGCGCCGCATCCTCCAGTGTAAAATATTCTTTTTTGCCGAGTTCCTGCAATCGGATCATTTATTCGCCAGGCACATATAATTATCATTATTGTTAATTATATATTCCTGGTAATATTTTGCAAGCCATTTCATGCACCCCGTTATTGAAAAATTGCTTTCAGCCGCTTTTTAACCGTCGCCGGGAACGGTTCGGCCAACCGAACCAGTTTTTTGCGGTCGATAGCGTCAAAATCCAGTTCATCGGGAAACGGCACGCGTTTTCGTAAATAAATGGTGTCGAGCAGCGCCTTTTCCGGCGTTGCAAGATTGTAACCTTCTTTTGCCTCAAAACCCGTAAAAAGCTTCGGGGCAATTCGGGAAAATTCGATGGTAACGCCGCCCGAAACGACGTTGCGCGACGGCCCCACCGACGTCGAAAGCGTCAGCACGGTTAAGACCGTGGGCGCCTGCAGCAGAACACCGTGGCGATTGAGCGCCCATTTCCCTTGATGGGAGAGGGGTGGGTGAGGGTAACGTCGCAATCCCTTCGTAATGTACAGCCTCCGGCTGAAATTAGCGGTAAGGAATAATTCATCCCTTTTGCTGTGCCGCTCAAGACTGCCGTCTTTCGCGAAGCACGACCCGCTCAGGTCTTTGTCGTCATCATGAAAAACATAGTAAAGGCAATTAAAATTGCTGACGGCCTTGCCGTGACGCCTGTGAGCCTGCGCATCAATCTGCAACGCAAGGATGCTGCGGCTCCACCCGTTTTCAATCGTTGCCTTGATGTACCATTGCCTTGTTGGCGCATCC